>Ga0070728_10001529_pt1 | contig 33665 bp, 28 predicted proteins | sample tdDd471_FD_66723 | JGI IMG/M metagenome (GOLD analysis project Ga0070728, IMG submission 66723) | Marine sediment microbial communities from the Atlantic coast under amendment with organic carbon and nitrate - tdDd47.1 | ecosystem: Environmental > Aquatic > Marine > Coastal > Sediment | place...
AGAGCCAAATAATTCTGGAAATTTTGATTATATTTACCAATATAAAGACCACTTGGGCAACATTAGACTAAATTATAAAAATATCGGTACCGCCACAACACCCGTATTAGAGATACAGGAGGAGAATAACTACTATCCCTTTGGACTAAAACATAAAGGATATAATAACGTAGTAAACGGCACGGATCATCCTTACGGGTTCGGAGGCAAGGAAGAAAATGATGAATTAGGTTTATCAATGTTAGATTTTGGTTCTAGAATGTATCAACCTGATTTAGGAAGATGGTTCACTATTGACCCGAAGGCAGAAGACATATTACAAATTGATTTGTCACCTTACAACTATAGTTGGAATAACCCTATTAATGTTAGTGATCCTGATGGAGAATGTCCTATGTGTATTGGCTTTGCTATAGGTTTCCTTGTTGATGCGGCACTTCAAACAATTGAAATTTCTTTAGATGATTCTAAAACAATGGATGACTTTAGTTGGACTCAAGCTGGAATATCAGGGTTAGCGGGAGCAACAGGTGTAGGACTAACAACAAAACTTAAAAATGCAACTACTATAACAAAATTAGCAGTAGAAGTTACAACTGATGCTAGTTTTAGTGCTGCGTCTCAATATGCTGAAGATGGGGAGGTAAGTATTAAAGATGTTGCATTAGATGTTGCAGGTGGACAAACTATTGGAAAAATGGCTGGAGACGTTGCCGAAACCAAGTTTTTAGATAGTAAAAAAGGTAAGAATCTTCAGGAAAGTGTTAATAGACAGAAAAATATTGAAAGAGGCAAGTCTAATACCATACCAAAGCGTAAGGCAGACGTGACTTCTGCTGAAAATAAGCTTACTTCCGAATCAGCGGCTAGAGGTATAGGTGCCTCTACATCAGCTTCTGGTGTTACTTCAACTGTTTATAATAAAGCTACTGAGTCAATGAACAATTCGGGTTCAAATAGTACTAGATTAAGACAAAATAGGGTTAGGGATGAAAGATCGATGAATGTCAGAGCAACGGATAACACAAGTGTTAGGAGTTACAAAATGAAATTTTAAAAAATGAAAAAATATATATACTTAATTTTGTTACTCATAATAGTCGGTATAGGTATCTATGAAAATAATGTTTTAGCGTCATTTATAACTGTTGGTATTATACTTGTTTTGGGTTTTTTGATAGGTCTAATTTTAAAATTATTGAATAAATAAATTTATGGATAATATAATAAAGAACATTTTTTTTATAATCTTTATGGCATATTCAACGAGTATGTTTTCTCAAGGCAAAAAGAAAATTTTTGTTGATGCAAAAGAAGATTTTGTTGTTTTTATTGATAATGACATTACTGTCTCTAAAAAACAAATAGAAACAACAGATGTTACTGTTTTTGTTAAAATGAATAATAATGGTTTTAATTATACATTATTATTATCAAAAATTTTTGAACATGATTTTGTTAACGGAAATTTGCTTGATACAGAATACGAAAACTATTTTTTAAAAACTTGTGATTGTTCAATTATGGATGTAGAACAAGTAATTTACAACAATATTAAAACTTTAAGGTATAAAATTAAAGTTGAAGATAGTGGAAAAACATTTATTGGTTTTAATGATAGCTTTGTTAGTGATGGTATATTGTATAATGTTTTATTCCTTACTTATGAGAGTGATTTTAAAAAACAGAGCCTTAATTATCCTTCAATTATGAATACTTTAATTATTAATGGTAGGACTACTATTGATAATTATAATGAGTATGAAAGAAGTGAAAATTAGAAAGAATAGATATTTTTATATAGATATCGATAGTTGATGTCAAAAGTAAAGACTTTAATAAACTTCTATTTAGAACTAATTATATTAAAAAAAAAGCCACAATTTAAGAATTGTGGCTTTTTTTAAATTCCCTTTATGAAAAACTACGAAATCCCATTACATCAGGACGAAGAACTATTGGAAAGATTTTTAGATACTTGGCCTATATCAAGAATTGAAAAAATGACATTGGAAGAATATACCGATGTCGACAATAAATACACATTTACGCAATGGGTAGAAAACCGAACCATCCAATTGGGAAGTATCAGGGGACGGATTGGTAGTGCAAAGTTCGGAATCTACAAACGCAAGAGCCCTACACCCGAAAAAAATCTCTTCTCAAACGACTCCTATTCTTGGATTAAATACTATGGCGAACGTAATTATGATGAACATGAAGTATTTGAAAGCATACGAGGCGAACTTTTGCGGTTGATTCAATACGCCCAAGAACTCGACTTGGAAGCAATTGAAAAGCATAAAGGGTTCTACGAACTCTTTAAATGGAAAGTGGTTTTTCTATATTCAAATCAAAGTATCGTCCCAGTATTCAAACAGAGTCTACTCAAACAGTTCACAAGCGAACTGGGGATGCAACAGTCCAAAAAGGTAGAATATGCAAAAATGCACCGCTATCTCTATGACCATAAACCACCAAACATTAGTGTGTTCAATTTTATGCGCAAACTGTTTTACGAGGCTGGACTGTTCGATAAAGAAAAGAAAACAAAAGGCTCCGTTCCAAAATCAAAAAAAGGAAGAAAGGGAACGAAAACTTTAAATACTGGCGACCAATTACGAAAGGGAACTGGAGCAACCATTGTTACCCAACATCATAAAAAAATCCAAGAACAGTTGATGGCGTACCTCAAAGAAAAAAATCCCAATGCTAAAATTACCTTTGAGAAGAACTTCATTGACTTGTTGCTAGTATCGGATGACGAAGTCCATTATTATGAGGTCAAAACAGCACAAACACCAGAGGCGTGTATCAAACAAGGTTTAGGGCAACTGTTAAGCTATTCCTACTTCGAAGAACAAGTACACAATAAATATAAGACCCTTAAAAAGAAGATTGTCATATTTGGGAAATGGAAGCCCAAACCCTATGATCTGGAATTTATAGATTACGTCAACAATACTTTGAATGTCAGTTTTGAATATCTTTCTTTAGAGGAAATTCGTTAAATGATTGGTGTTTATTTAAGCGTAATTGTATTAGTTTGAAGCATGAAAAAATATTTAGGCATAGTCTTAAGTTATAAAAGGCCCAAAAACATATCCCGAATATGCAAGACTCTTATCGAATCAGATATTTTGGACAAGCTAATAGTCAGTAATAATAATCCTGATGTCAATATTCTAGACTTTATAAAATTCAAACACTCTAAGCTCGAAGTAGTAAATCAAAGCTCTCATAGAAACTCTTCATATCGTTTTGTTATTGTTGAGCCTTTAACATCTAAATATGATGGATATATTTTTATTGACGATGATATTTTTTTAACTACAAAACAAATAATCCAATTAAAAACGGAACTCGAAAAAGCTCCAAACTCCATTCATGGCTTTTTTGGAATGAATATTAAGATAAATGTTTGTATAAATAAAACGTAATAGTCTTAAATTTGGTATAAGTAATATATAGTTTTTGATTACATCTACAAGTTATAAAAAAAAGTAATACAAAATTACTTTTTTTAAAATTGTACAATTTGTTCGCAAATGTAATATTTAAAATTAAATATTACAATAGGGTTCTAGGTCTCCTAGCAGGAATGCATTGTGAAATGAAAGTATGACATCACAATGCAATCCTGCAAAATCTATATTTAGATTTTTGAGATTTGTAGAATAAGCGGTTTTGAATTTCAACCAAATAGCTATAAAATAAATGTAATTACTTATGCAACGAAGTATTTCGAATAAAAATAAACATGACATTTTCAGTACTATCTTAAGTCAGCGAGATCCATTTAAAGCTGACGAATATGGAGGGGTAATTGAGTTTCTGAATACGGTATGGGATTTACAGTCAATGCCGTCAGAAGATTCACGATTTAAAGATGCTGAAGGTGACGTCATCCAGCATACAATCAATAATGATGATTGGGAAATAGATTACCTATTCAAGGATAGGTTAAAGCTTTTTGAGAATGAAGAAACTTTTATAAGGTTCATTGAAGCTGTGGTTTCCCCACAGTTTAGGGCAAGCGATGACGAGATTTTAAATTTTGTAGTACTTATAAATGATGTTCTTGAAAAGGATAAGCTTCAATTATCCATTACCGAATACAATGATGACGGCTACCCGATTTATACCATTAAGGAAGTGGATGACAACGACCCTTTTCCTGTAGACATCAAGCGAAACACAATTCCATTTTATGTAGAAAAGAATCCACGCAGTAGAGCCGATAGGAAACGCTCACATAAAACACCAAAAGTTTTTCCGTCTATTGTTCTTGTCTTCAACAACGGTTGGAATGATTATGGAATTTTAAGTCACTTCATGATGTATCTTTACGATAGAGACCAAAACTACCATGAGATGGGCTCTGTGAAGATCATTACTCAAGAAGGAAGCACATCGGAAATCATACCTGATGAGTTCGTTCAATTGGATGAGCAGTACTGTTCGCTTGGACAAGATATAGAGTACTACAAAGATTTATATAATTTACTTGGTAATGATTTCATTGGGGTACTCTATGCATTACGTGATGCAGCATTTTTTCCTGACATACAAGAAGAGTTTGAAACGAATCCAAAGTTCAATAACTCTTTGATTCGTTACAATGAGCAAGAACGACTACTGAGGGAGGCAAAACATTTGATTTATGGAGCTGACCTCAAGAACCTATATTCATTCGATTATAGTTTTAAGCCCAAATTTTCTAGTGATGCCATCGATGTAAGCTTTAATTTTGGAAACACAGAAGAACTCACTAATAGGGTTTATGCATTGATAGGTAAAAACGGTACAGGTAAAACCCAGCTCATGACCTCATTGCCAATAAATATAGCAGAAATGAATGATGCGTATTTCGCTCCAAAAATTCCACTTTTCAGCAAGGTAATTGCTGTTTCTTACAGTATTTTCGATACGTTTAAAATACCTAAGAAAACAGCCACTTTCAATTATATCTATTGTGGTTTAAGAAATGAAAAGGGAGAATTGTTGACCGAAAAAGGACTGTTGCTCCGTTTTCATAATACTTGGAAGCGGATTAGAAAGATTGAGCGTATGCAACAATGGCGTACTGTACTTCTTAATTTTTTGGATAAGGAAATGGTTGAGGAGTTTATTGTCAGTAAGGCGAGTCATGAATACGAAGTATCATTAGAGGGGTTTAACCGTGTGAGAAAAAAGTTGAGTTCAGGACAAAGTATCCTGTTGTATATTATTTCACAAATCGTAGCTAACATCAGATATGATTCGCTGTTGTTGTTCGATGAGCCGGAGACACATCTGCACCCTAACGCCATCACACAATTAATGAACACAATCTACAGTCTGGTGGATGAATTCCAATCCTACTGTATTTTGGCTACCCATTCACCTCTGGTTGTACGTGAATGTTTTTCAAGGAACGTTTATGTTTTGGAGCGACATGAAAATGTACCATCAGTACGAAAAATAGCAATGGAGTCCTTTGGTGAGAATCTGGCCGTACTTTCTGAAGAGGTATTTGGAAACAAAGAAACCCCGAAGCACTATAAAAAGCTTATCCGTGAATTGATTGAAAAAGGAATGTCCTATGAAGAAATCGTTGCCTACATAGAATCCGATGATGTGCCTTTGGGACTGAACGCCAAAATCTATATTAAAAGTATAATCAATACCCACATTGCGTAGACTAAACCCACATAATGACGATAGCTTAGAATTCTATAAGGGAGTAGTTGCGTCCAAAAGGAATTCAGCCCAAGATCCAGACTACAAAGAACGGTTGGAAAACCATGAAGAAACCGTTGAAGAGCAGTTTGGTGCTTATGACGACAGCTTTGCTGATGATGACTTGGTCAGTCTGGTCAACCATGGATTTGCTAATGGAGAAAAGGACGATTTATTAAGGTTGTATTCTTATAAGAACAAGAAGGTACAGGAGCTTAAAATAGCCGTTACCACCACCGAACGAAACCGTTTATTGAGTACATGTCAAAACTGTACGATCAGTGAGGTTAATTCATTTGACCACTTTGTGAACAAGGACGAGTTTCCCGAATTTTCGGTTCATCCTAAAAATCTGTTTCCTTCCTGTTCTAAATGTAATTCATATAAAGGGCAGCAGTGGCGTGAACACGGACAAATAAAATACCTTAACCTGTATTTGGATGAGCTTCCCAAAGAGCAGTACCTTTTTGTGAATATAGAAGTGATTGATAATGATGTGGTAACTACGAAGTTTTATCTTGATAATCCAAATGATATCAATCAAGCACTTTATGGGCGAATCCAAAACCACTTTGAAAACTTACATCTTTGTAGTAGGTTTAAAGAAAATGCTGATACTATTATTACAGCTTTAGAAAATACAATTAGAACTTATATAGGGAAACTTCCATTGGAAGATATTGTGGACTTGGTAATTGAAAAATGTAGAAGGGATAAGGACTATTTTGGGTATAACTATTGGAAGTCCATATTAGAAATCGAATTGGTTAATAATGACGACTTTTTAGAGATGATCATAAATGGCTAATTATCTTTAGCCATTTTTTCTTACTCTGTTTAACTCTGCTAGTCTTTTCTGCATCCTAACCTGCTGTGCCTTTTCCAATTTATCTTTCTCAAGTACGGTATCAATCATTACTTCAACAACGGAACGATTATACTCCTCCATATCTTCTATCATTTCTAATTTTTCAAGCAAGGATTTATTAGCTGTCGTATCTTGTTTGAACAATGCTTCCATAGGAACCTCCAGTGCTTCAGCTAATTTTTCAAGCGTTGATAAATTAGGGCTTACTTGGCAGGTTTCAATCCTTGAATAGGTGGATGCAATAACTCCTGACCGTTCAGCCACTGTACTTTGGTGTAGTCCTTTTTCTTTTCGAATAGTCTTAAGGTTCTTTGATAGCAATTTCTGCGTTGTGGTGATAGCAGTCATAATGTGTGGTGGTATTTATTTGGTAACTATTATGGTATTTATCTTCAAATGTAGGGACAAATATTTGAAACAGCAAAATACACAATCATTTATTTTTATTATTGTGTAATAAAGCATATATTTGAACATATTTTTGTGTATAAATATATTAAAATATAATAATTTCAATAAATGAATACTTTTGACACATCAAATTCAAATCATTTTATCTTCAAAACGGACGCTTTAGAAGTCCACATTCTTGGTGGATTGAACACCTATGGTCTCGATAGGATGCGAGTAACCCTTAAGGTCAATCGGGCTGAAGATGAGTTCCATGCCTTACGTCACAATATCGATTTATACAATGCCAATAGTGTAGAAAAGTTTGTACGTAAACTTGCTGAATTTTTGGAGCTAGGAACTTCGATTATACGTAGGGCATTGCAAGAACTCATTTCCCAACTAGAACAGTACCGTTTAGAACTGCTTGACCAAGGGGAGAACGAAGAGGTAGAGGAATATTTATTATCTAAAAAAGAACGTCGTTCTGCTATGGATTTTTTGAAGTCCCAAAATTTGTTAGAACGTACAAACAAACTGATAGGAAAAAGTGGTGTCATCGGAGAAGAAAACAATCGACTTTTGATGTACTTAATATTCACATCTCGGAAAATGGAGAATCCACTCCATTGTATTTCCTTTGGAAGTAGTGGTTCTGGTAAAACACATTTGCAGAGTTCCATAGCTGAACTCATCCCACAGGAAGACAGGTTAAGCCTTACTAGTTTATCAAGTAACTCGTTCTATTATTTTAAGAAAGACGAATTGAAACATAAGTTAATACTGATTGAAGATTTGGATGGTGCAGATGATGTGCTATATCCTCTTAGGGAATTACAGACCAAAAAGCGCATTACCAAATCCGTTGTGCAAAAGGGAATAGGTGGACAAGGCAAAACCAAAAACCTAACAGTCGAGGGTCCAGTATCGGTAGCAGGATGCACTACCAAAGAAAGTTTATATGAAGATAACTCTAATCGTTCCTTTTTGCTTTATATAGATGAAAGCGAACAGCAGGACGAACGCATCATGGCATACCAACGGAAAGTATCTGCTGGAAAAATTGATATCGAACATGAACTGCTTGCAGAAGAACTACTACAAAACGTACAGCGATTACTCAAACCTATTAGAGTGATAAATCCATTTGCTGAACATTTGATACTGCCAAAATCAGTATTCAAACCAAGACGAACCAATGCGCATTATCTACAATTCATTGAAGCCATAACGTTCTACCATCAACACCAAAGAGAATCAAAGTTTGACATCCAAACTGGAGAGGAATATATCGAGACAACCTTGGAAGATATCAGATATGCCAATGAACTTTTAAAACCAATTCTACTTCGTAAATCGGATAATCTCAATGGTGCAACAAGAAACTATTTTGAGCGTCTCAAGATGCATTTAGCAAAAAAGGAAGATACAATATTTACCAATGCTGAAATCCGTAAGGAATTTAGAATGGCAGAAAGTACGCATCGCAGATACCAACTCCAGCTACAACAGGAAGGCTATATCAAAAGACGGACAGATATTCAAAGTGATTCCTTTGTGTATGAGATGGTCGACAACGATGAATTTGGTGATTTAGAGAAAAGCATAAATACTGCACTTGGTGTTTGTCTTGAAAAGCTAATAGAAATAGATTGATTTTATATTTATCAGGACCGATTCGCCGCCTTCAGTGCGCCACAGGTTCGCCACTTTAAAAGTGGCGAGGTTAAAAATCAGATAATCAAACAGTTGCGAGCAGGTCGTCACAAAAATCAAAATATAAAAGATAGGTCAATAAATCGACATTAAATTATTAAGTAGAAAGTTATTAAAAATGAAGAAATTACCACTAAAAAGCGAAACCTATATAGCACTTTTGGCATCTTATAAAGACTGGCTGATGGTACTCGGTTACGCACCATCAACGGTATATAATCTTCCCAATCATCTTCGTGAGTTCTTCCACTATTTAGAGTCTAAAGGCCACTCCAATATTTCCACGATTACAACACAAATCATTAAAGACTATTATTGCTATCTATCACAGCGTGGCAACCAAAGGCGTGGTGGATCTTTGAGCAAATCCTTTTTGAACAAACATCAACAAGCCTTAAAGAAGTTCTTGACCTACCTGAAGAAGCATAATGCCAACATACGGTTTGGAGTGCATCTGAAACAAGAAAAAGTAAACTACCAGGTCGAGAAAGTCATTCTTACCCAAGTAGAAATCAAAGAACTATTCGAAGCTTGTCAGTTCTCGCACATGGCACCATACTTTCAATCAAGGGATAAAGCCATATTGGTATTATTGTATAGTTGCGGCCTTCGCCGTAATGAAGCGATGCATATTGACACCGAAGATATCCTGTTTCAAAAGGGACGTATCTATGTGCGCAAAGGAAAGAATTACAAGGAGCGCTTTGTTCCAATTAATAAGCACAACTTGGAACTATTGGAAGACTATATTTTTGAACACCGCTCTGAATTTATTACCAACTACCAAACCGATGCATTACTGCTTTCCTCTCATGGCAAACGAATGAATGATTTAACTATTGCACATCGATTAAAAGCCATTGTGGAAGCCACAGAGAATGAAACCATTATTGAAAAGGGAATTACGATGCACACACTGCGACATAGTATTGCCACCCATCTCATGCAGAACAAGGCACCTATTCAGCTCATCAGTTCTTTTCTCGGACATGCATCATTGGAGAGCACTCAAATCTATACGCATTTAGCAGACCCACATGCGCACAAACAACGAGGCTATGAATAAAACGTTTCGACATTATCTTAAAGAGCATGACTATGCTAAAACGACTATCACGACCTATAATGATACTGCGTCCCAATTCATCTACTGGTGCGATAAAAAAAACTATCAGTCAAATACCATCGATTATAAATCCTGTTTGGAATATGTAAAAAAACTTCAACAAATCCGTAATGGAAAACGAGTTAGCCAATCTACTATTAAACAAAAAGTAGGTGCATTAAAAATCTACTTCAATTATTTAATCGATTTGGAACTGCGTTTTGATAATCCAATCGATAGCATAAACATTCGAGGCGTGAGACGAATACTCAATCACAATCTATTGGAATTTGTTGAACTGGAGGATTTGTATTATAGCTATCAGACTCATAATATTGAATTTCCGAGTAGTCCATCGGTGGCTATTCGCAACAAAGTCATCACTGGTTTTATCGTTTATCAAGGTATGAACACCACTGCACTCAAATCTCTAAAATTAGAGCATGTGCATATTGAAAAAGGAATTATTTATGTTCCTAGCACTCGTAAGACTAATGGACGAACATTAGAGCTTAAATCATGGCAAATCTTACCCCTGTCGCAGTATTTAGAGAAACATAGAGACATCATCCAAGATGAGCTACAAAACTACTCACAGGCTTTGTTTCCGCTTAATTCTAATCGCTTTGATATTATTACTGGTCAGCTCTACAAGAAGCTTAAACGTATCAATCACAAAGTGGTGTCTCCAAAGCAAATCAGAGCTTCGGTCATAACGCATTGGCTATCTGAATACAACATTCGAGAAGTACAGTACATGGCAGGACATCGTTATATTTCTTCTACCGAACGCTATGTGCAGGATGATCTTGAAAATTTGCAGGAGGTTATTGAGAGCTTGCATCCTATTAGCTGATAATGAGTTTTTTCTGATTAATTTTAAGGGATTCTACATTATACTGATTTCAATAATTATTAACTTTAACGATTTTAGTTATAATAAGTTTGTAAAGCTGTAAATCATATATGAATTGGAATAATATAAGACCTCTTCAAGGTTCTCAACAAGAGGGTTTCGAAGAACTTGTCTGTCAATTGGCAAGGAAAGAAAATATAGAAAAACAAAAAACATTTGTACGAAAAGGTAAACCTGATGCAGGAGTGGAATGCTATTGGGTTCTTGAAGATGATAAAGAAGTTGCTTGGCAAGCAAAGTACTTCTTAACAAGCCCAAATGCTAATCAATGGGGACAGATAGATAAATCTGTGGCAACAGTATTGGATAAGCACCCAAATCTTAAAAAATATTATGTTGCTATCCCTAATGACCCATCTGACGCAAGGATTGAAAATCAAGATTCAATGCTGGATAAATGGAACGAAAGAGTTGAAAAATGGAAAGGTTGGGCAGAAGAAAAAGAAATGGATGTTGAGTTCTTGCCGTGGTGGTCTTCTGATATGATAGAACGATTACAGAGACCAGAAAATGTAGGTTTAAATTATTTTTGGTTTAATAAAGAAGAGTTTACGGATGAATGGTTGAACACCACCAATGAGATGGCTATTAAGGCACTTGGGAAAAGATATACTCCTGAAATCCATGTAGAATTGGAGATATCAAAAGTGTTAGACGGCATCTCCCGTGATGACCATTTTGAAAAACAAATTACTGATTATTTTGACAGGCTACTTATCAATTATAATAAGATTGGAGGTAGACAAGAAAGTAATTCTGAACTTTTGGAAGCATTAGAAGAGCATATCACTAATCTTCGAGTTCTTTTTGATAGCACTGAATTTCAAGGGATTAATTCAATTAATTATTCGGAATACATCAGTAAAATTGACCTTGCTTCAGAAGCAACCAGTAACCTTTATGACTATTATGATAACAAGGCAAGAGAAGAAGGAACTGATACAGAAACTACACCATATTCTAGAAGATTCGGTTATGAAAAAGGAAAAATAAATGACCTTGACCGTTCTCTATATGCATTTAGAAACTTTTTGACAGGAAGCACTGCCAAGTTAGCTAACCTGCCAGCACTCCTAATAGAAGGTGATGCAGGTATGGGAAAGTCACATTTATTGGCTGATACCATTGTAAAAAGAACGAATGAAAATAAAGGAAGCCTATTGTTATTAGGACAACATTTTGTGACAGACGAAGACCCTTGGGTTCAGATATCAAATAAACTTCAGCTCTCATGTAATGTTCATGAATTTCTAGGATCATTAAATGCAAAGGCTCAGGTTACAGGGAATAGATTTATCATATTTATTGATGCCATCAATGAAGGAAGGGGGAGATATTTTTGGGGTGATAATTTAAAAGCTTTTCTCCATCTCATCTCAAAATATGAATGGCTTGGGGTAGTACTTTCCATAAGGTCATCATATATCAACTTGATTACACCCCAGGATGATATAACTGAAAAAGATATTGTTCGATGTACCCATTGGGGATTTGCGGATTTTGAGTATGAAGCATCAAAGATTTTCTTTTCCAATTATAATATTGAGTTACCGACCATTCCCTTATTGCATCCAGAATTTCAAAACCCTTTATTTCTAAAGCTCTTTTGTGAAGGATTGAATAAAGCGGGATATACAAGAATTCCAGATGGGCTTCAGGGTATTAGTTCAATCATAAACTTCTTTATCGACAGCAGTAACCAAAAGCTACACAAACCGAATGAACTGGACTACCCAAGTAATATCAATGTTGTTAAAAAAGCAATAGAAGCCTTAATGGCTGAAAAAACAGAAAAGAACCTCCGTTATATTGAATACGAGAAAGCTTATGAAATTTGTGACCAAATACTTCAGCAGTATTCTTCCAAAAGAAATTTGGTAGACACACTAATTTCAGAAGGGGTACTTTCCAAAAACTGTTATTTTGTGGAAAAAGGTAAATATGAAGAAGGTGTATATCTTACCTATGAGAGATTTGAAGACCACACGATAGTATCCTATTTATTAAGTGAGGATTTGGATTTGGAAGAAGCTTTTAAAGAAGGAGGTACACTTTTCAGGTTCGTCTCTGACAATCATACATGCCATGAAAATAGAGGTATCATTGACGCTTTATCTATTCAGATTCCAGAGAAGTATTCCCGAGAACTCTATGAGTTTACGAACCATCTTGAAGATTGGGGTGAGGTGCTTATTGCCCAATCTTTTGTTAATAGCCTTTTATGGAGAAAAACAGAAACTCTTCATGAAGGACTTCATGATTATATAAATAATACAGTACTACAGTATGAAGGACCCTTTAATGAGTTTTGGGACACCATGATTGCTGTTTCCGTTATTCCAAACAACAAGTTCAATGCTTACAAATTACATGATATTTTATTTGACGAGCCAATGAACGAAAGGGATGAATGGTGGTCAGCTTCCTATCTAGGACATCAGCTTAATGGTTCTACATCCGTTAAAAGATTGATTGATTGGAGTTGGAACTTAAAGGATAAAAGTCATATATCGGACGAATCTATTTTATTGGCGTCAATAACGCTTTCATGGTTTCTGTGTACTCCAAATAGAACATTAAGGGACTATGCGACCAAAGCATTGATAGCATTGTTACAACATAGGTTGCACTTGGTCATCGAATTACTTAAAAAATTTGAGGGTATCAATGATCCATATATCTATGATAGGTTATTCGCTGTTGCACTTGGGGCAAGTATCAGAGCAACCGAAAAAAGGGGGCTTTTGGAACTCAGCGAATATATTCACGCAACTATTTTTAAAGATAAAGAAGAAGTTTATCCTCATATACTGCTTAGGGATTATGCAAGAGGTGTCATAGAATATGCACATCATTTAGGAATTGAATTGAGCTTTGATATTTCTGACGTACAACCACCTTACACTAGCCAATTTTTTGATGGTGCTTTGTCCAACGAAGAGTTGGAAGCAAGATATCGTATTCCGTATGATAGTGAAGATTATAAAGAAATCCATCGAGGACAGAATATAATTTTACATTCAATGACTACTGAATATGGAAAAGGTATTGGTGGGTATGGTGATTTTGGCAGATATACATTTCAGAGTGCACTTAGGTATTGGAATATATCAGCAGATATGTTGAGCAACAAGGCTGTAGAATGGATATTTGAAAAATATGGCTATGATGCTGAATTGCATGGAGAGATTGATAGTAATATTCCTTATAGTGGTAGAGGCGGTAAATCAATGGAACGAATTGGAAAAAAATATCAGTGGATAGCTCTTTATGAAATGTTGGCTCGGGTTGCTGATAACGTAACAGATTTTAACGAACGAGGATACTGGAGAGAAACTGACGAAAGACATTCTTATTCTGGACCTTGGAACCCTTATGTAAGAGATATTGACCCGACCATCCTTATTAAAGACACGGGAAATGTCGATGAAGATGTACCAACAGATTTTTGGTGGACTAATACAGAACCCATAGATACTGAGTTGAGCAATAGTGATTGGATATCTTTTGAAGGTGATATTCCAGATGCCAACCAAATAATAAGTGTGACCGATGGAGATGGAAACGAATGGTTAATGCTTGAGGGATATCCTGAATGGGCTGAAAAGCGAAAATTGGGAGAAGAGAAATACGATAACCCTCATAAGCGTATGTGGTGGCAAGTACGGAGTTATTTGGTTAAAGAGGAAGATTATGAAAGCTTCTTTGAATGGACAAACCATCAAAACTTTTGGGGACGTTGGATGCCAGAAAGCAGTGATAGATACCAAGTATTCAATAGGGAATATTGTTGGTCTCCTGCATACAAATTTTTCAAACAGGAATATTATAGCGGAGAGTTATGGAGTACTGCTTATAATGGTCATACTGGAGGTGGCGAATTTGAAGTAATGGTTACAGCTGATAGTTATATGTGGGAAGAAGAGTTTGACCGTTCAAAAGAGAAAACCCTTAATATGTTAAAACCATCTCAGCATATATTTGAAAATATGGGGATTGAATATTCCCAAAGAGATGGTGAGTTTATAAACGATAAAGGAGAAGTTGTTTGTTTTGACCCTTCAGTATATTTTGATTCCAAACAATTCCTCTTGGTAAGGAAAGATGAATTTTTAAGCTATTTAAAGGAACACAAGCTAAAATTGGTTTGGACTATTATTGGAGAAAAGCAGGTTATTGGAGGCTCTCTTTCTCGTACCAATGAAGATGAATATCGCTTAATGGAACTCAGCGGGAGTTTTAAGATTGAAGATAATGGTAGCGTTGTTGGAAGTATAACTACTGAATTGAAATAAGATAACATCAAAATCGTTATCTTTGTAAGAACGATTTTAAATAAAAATGTATGGATATCCAATTAGAGAAATACAAATTGATGGAATGGTTGATAAACCTTAAGGACGAATCAATTATTTCAAAACTGAAGAATATCAAGAATGGACTTTCGACTTCTTCTGATTGGGCAGATGATGTTTCTGAAACTGAAAAACTATTGGTTGAAGCAGGACTGAAAGATATCGAGGAAGGAAGAACATTCACTCATGAGCAAGTCATGAAAGAAATCAACGAGGCTTACGGTTTGTAGTGAATGGAAATAATCTGGACTAGACTTGCTAACATTACCTACAGAGAGGTTTTTGAAAACCTTGAATGGAGATGGACAAAAAAGGAAATGAGAGACTTTAGAGACCTAACCAATGAAGTATTGGAAAAGGTTAAGAAAGGACAAGTAACACATCCTTATGCAAATAAAAGTTTAGGTATTAGAAAGGGAATTGTTCATAAAAATGTATCCCTATTCTATAAAGAAGACAAAGAGAACAACAAGATTTATCTGATTACATTTTTTAACAATCGGATGGATCCCAAAACATTAAAAAAATTATTAAAGTAAAAAGTGATATGAGAATATCACTTTTTTATTTTAAAACTATTAGGTCAATTTGTACCAAATATGTAGATTTGGGTATGAAAAATTTTGGCTCATTTGTAGATGATGTAGTAACGAAATGGCGTTCTGAGAAAAAGGTTATCCTTGAAAGAGGTGGTCTTGCAGGAGTTGCTGGGAACAGACGTGCAGGTGATTCGGCTGAAGAATATATCTTGAGACGAATCAAAGGTATACCACAGAACTACGTGGGAAAGAAATCGAATGGAAGTCAAAGTCCTGCCGATATCTTTGCGGTTGCCAATCGAGGACGCTTCTGGCACATCATGTTGATTCAGGTTAAGAGTTCCGAACAACAGAATAATATTTATAGGCTCAATGAAGCGGAGAAGAAAGTGTTGAATGAGTTTGCGAAATTTTTTAAGAAGGAATTTGGTTCATCAAAAACGATGGGCAACTATAAAAACAGTGCTGTGGTTATTTCAACTGGATATGCTGGTGTTTTTAATGACCAAAACAATAATAGACATCTTTTGAAAGAAGCCAAACATTTTAGTTCTTTTAAAAAGAATATGTCTGATGTGGAAGATGTGAAATTGAAATTGAAGATTGCTTTGGCTCATAGCTTGGCTACTTCATAGACGTTCTTTAAAATAGGTGTTGAGAAAAAGGTTGGCATCGCTTGAAAAATTGTAAAAGCCCTCAAAAAAGATGGGTAGCTGTTATCCCTTTGGATTACGTCATAAAGGTTATAACAATGTTGTGAACGGTACGCACAATAAATACAAAATGTATAATGGGAAAGAATTAGAAGAATCGCTTGGTTTGAATCTCTATGAAATGGATATACGTCAATATGACCCAGCTATTGCACGTTGGACATCTATTGACCCAGTAGTACATTATTCAATGTCTCCTTATAATGCCTTTGATAACAACCCTATTTTTTGGGCAGATCCAAGCGGGGCTGATTCTTATCATTATGATTGGGATGCACACGAAAGAGGTGAAAAGGGAGTTTACGTAAATAACAAAACTGGAGAATCGACTAATGATTGGCAAGCTGCAATATCTGAAACACAAAATGAATTATCTTTCCCTCTAAGTAATGCTCCTACTAATTCTGAGGGAGGTACATTTTCAGAGTATAATTATGAAAGTTCTCAAGGAGCCAATATGGCTACATTTGGTTCTAATAGGTCGAGAGGGAAAAGAAAACACGCTGCAAGAGATTTATATACTGATGGTTCTCAAGATGTCCTTTCTATGACCACAGGGACAGTTTTAGAGGTAAAGGCGTTTTATGCGGGGACATATCAAATAACAATACAGCACGACTATCAAGTTGTGGAAGGAAGTAATGTTATTTTGAGATATGGAGAACTTGATGGCGAATCAATTAAGATAAAAGCAGGTGATAAGGTTAAGCAAGGACAAGTTATAGGAAAGACTGGAAAATTGATAGATGCACAAGGTAGTCCTGTTTTAACTTTGAAAGGTCAAAATATTTATATGTTGCATTTAGAAGCTTTTACAGGGGCTGCTGGAAACGATTTAAAGTCAAAACCACTGACTAATAGGGCTAATGGAAAATACCAAAGAAGAAGTGACCTTATAGACCCTATAGGTATCCTTAGAAAGGCTTATAATAATACATTTAAAAAGATAAAAGATTGAAAACAAAAATGAATTTTATATATATACTAGTTTTACTAATTTACTCGAATTGTACTCCAGATTTAGAAGGAGAAATGGCAAAATCACTTTCTAACACTTTATACAATAGTAATTCTGTAACAGATACAAGCGATATAACGATAAAAATAGGTGATATTTTAAAAGTTACGGATACATTAAATGTATTAGAGGAAGGGATTTTTAAAGGCTCTTGGTATAAGGTGGAATACAAAGAAAAAAATTATTATATACCTAGTTTTAAAACTACTCAATTAAATTTAAAAGGAAATAAGAGTGATTTAAAAATAAAAGACTTTGCTTCTATTAATGATTTGAATTATGAGTATCACTCTGAAGATTATTTTTATTCTGAAGAAGTATTAATTTTTAAACAAAAAGAAATATCGGAGGTGTATTACATAATAAAGCAATTAATTAAAAGCGTGAAATTACCCAATACCATTAATGCAAAGCTCAATGAAGATACTTTAAAAATTGATTATGACTATAATGAAAAATCAGAGTTAAGTTTTTTGCATTTGAATTGGTTATTTGATGGAGGAACGATAGAAATAAAATTTGAGAAGACAGATGCATTTAATGATGTGAAAGTTACTCTTATTGAGGATAGAGCTTAAAAAATAAGTGAATAAACTAAAAAACTACCTTTTAACGAGGTGGTTTTTTTATGCGATAGATTTAAGCTTCACAGATTTAATCAAGGCATCGAGTGTGTAGAGAATGTATTTTCTATCTTCATCATTAAACTCTGAAATATCTTGAAAGCGTTTTAGCATCTCTGGATTTTTAAAGAGTTCTGCATCATCATTCTCACCAAGTAAATAACCAACAGAGGTTTTAAGAAGTTGAGCCAGTTTTTTGGCAGTATCAACCGATGGTGTCATTTTATCAAGTTCATAACCCCCGCTACCGCACGATTGCATCGTGTGGCAAACCTCAAAAGAGACATACAACTACCTCAATTTACCTCAAAAACACCCCAGCGTTTCTATCGCGTTGTTTCCTAGATTTGAATGCCACTTTCAAAATAAACTAACTTTATTTCATTCAGTATCTACCACGGTTTCTCGAAGAATATAAGACCCTCAGTATCTAGGGTCTTCTATTCTAAAGGTTCTAAAAAATGACTATCTTTAGTATATGAGCCGCAATTATAAGTTTCATAACCCCGAAGGGCTTTACTTTGTAAGCTTCACCGTTGTAGAATGGCTTGATGTTTTTACCCGCAATGAGTATAAGGATATTCTATTACAAAGCCTTTCGTTTTGCCAAAGGGAGAAGGGTATGGAGATAGTGGCGTGGTGTATTATGACCAATCATGTCCACTTGGTTTTAAGAAGCATCAAAGAGCTACATCCTGCCTTTTTATTAGGAGATTTTAAACGCTTTACGAGTAAAGCAGTAGTTAAAGCTATACAAGAGAACCCACGAGAGAGCCGAAAGGAATTTCTGTTGGAACAATTTAAAAAGGCTGCTGGAAAATCATCCAATGTGAATGAATATCAATTTTGGAGACATGACAATAAGCCGATTGAGTTATGGAGTAATAAAGTTATTTGGGAGAAGATCAGCTATGTTCACAATAATCCCGTAGATGCCGGATTGGTTTATAAAGCTCCTGATTATGTTTATAGTAGCGCCTTGGATTATGCAGATGAAAAGGGCTTATTGGACGATGTTGTGGTGTTCCGTTATTATGGTTAAATAGGAAATTTTGGTATTTAAAAAAGAATTGGGAAGAGAACGCCGATACAATCGCGCACGAGCTGCGTGTATCTTCAAAAATAGTATCTACAAAAACAGAAAATGACCGTTTACAGTTTTTATATGTATGGCCTGTTTTCTCGGTTTTTTGCCTATTGGTCATGGTTGAGCCACAATAAGTGCATTTTACAACCTTGCTTCAACCTAATTGTTCCAATAATTTCAAGTACTTTTCTTGGGTGCTATATTTTTTTGTACTTCTAATATTGTCATTGCTTATCTATTGACTTTATTATACTTTTACTCAAAACATATCCCATTATAGGGATAGGTGCGAAAAAAAGATATTTGAGAAATACAATTTATTTATAAGCTTAAACCTTACTTTTAGTAAGGTCTAATATTATTAAAATAATTTTTACAAGCTTATATTGGTGAATTATTTCCCATATCAAATGAAAACTTATTTTTCGATATATAAATGCCTTTTTGTTTTAATGATTTTGGTTTTTACAGCTTGTAAAACCATTTCTGTTCAAGACCATCAATATCAAACAACAAATGAGCAAATTGTTCTTGGTAGTATCGGTCAAGACGCCAATTATCTTTTAGAGAGTTCCTATTATAGTACGGCAATTCCAAATTACACAACACCCATTAAAGTACAAGTAACAGCAGTTCCTTTTAATAGGTCTTCCTATAAAAGTTACGTTCGGGCGCAAGAATTCCAAAACCAAACCTTTCAAGTTGTTTTTGTGGATTCTTTAGAACAAAAACCCAGCTTTTTAAATATGGAGCTAGTAGACCAGGTAGGCTTAATCACTTTATTAAATGATAAGACTAATCAGGATATTAAAGAGTATTTAGTAAATAGAACCGAATCTCATATGGTAACAAAAATTTCCATAGCTTTTCCAGAAACAATCTTAAAAGTTGTGCAGGAAGCAGAGGAAGTTTTTATTGAACCAGCAGGAAAAAAATCAATAGCCTTACATTTATATAAAGAGAAGGAGCTTATTAAAAAAGTCAATTTCTTTGAAGGGGTTGTTTTTGCGTATCAAACAGCCAGTTGTTGTTGGAAAGAAAACAGCAAATATCAATTGGAAATTGTGGATTTGGTTGAAAGTGATTCTGAATGTCCGAGTAAAAGTTATCTCTCGGCTCAAAAAGCCAAAAAAGAAATTGATTATTATAAATTTTAAGCATGAAAAAAATTATTGTTAGTTGTTGTGTGTCCATCTTATTCATGTCTTGTAGCGATGTGGTTCTTGTGGAGGATATTTCAGATACATATATTACTGTTTTGGCGCCCAGCCATGGGGTTGTTTTAAACCAAACCTCAGTGTCTTTCTCCTGGCAGTCTCTTGAAGATGCTGAAAGCTATCAAATACAAATAGCGACACCTGATTTTATGAATGCTGTGCAGATAGTAACAGATTCCACCTTAACGGGCACCCATTTTAGTAAAGAATTGGAACTGGGACATTACGAGTGGCGTGTTCGTGGTGAAAACTCAGAATACCACACTCCCTATACCACCCAAAGTTTTAGTATTGAATAAGAGAACAAAAACATATCTGCTTTTAGTGGCTGTTGTATGTATCTGGGGAACCATTGCTTATAAATTCTTTTCAGCCTCGAAACCTGTCGTGTCACTTGTGGAAAATCAAAACCCGGTTATGTCTTTTAAGCCCCTTGCAAAAACAACAGATACCTTTTCTATTCAAGAGTTGCGTCGAGACCCTTTCTTGGGAACCATAAAGAAGAAACCTAATACAAACCATGACCGTGTTATAAGAAAGGCTAAAGACAGTACACCCATCCCACACATGGCCTATTTGGGGGTATTGAAAAAACGGAAATCCAAAGACCACATATTTGTTCTGAATATCAATAAGGAGCAATTTTTGGTTAAAAAAGGACAAACCGTAGAAAATATAAAGATCTTACAAGCTGATTCCCGTTACATGGTGGTTAGTTTTAAAGGGAAAACAATCACATTGCCCATTCAGTAATGAAAATCAAAAAACTACAAGCAGGCGCCTTACAGTTAACCATTTTTATTTCGGTTGTTATCGGAGTTATCTTGGCTTCTTTCATCCTTTTAATGCAATTGCACAAACGGTTTGAGGTGCAAACGAGTTTCATTAAAGAAACAGTAAATAATGCGCAATCAGGAATTGACTATGCGCTTATAAATGACATGGTTTTAAACGATTCTACTTTTCTAAATATCTATGATGAAGAATATAAAACCTTGTCCCTATATAAAAATTATTGGGGCATTTTTGAAAAGGTAACTTCAAAATCGAAAATAAAGAAGCAGTGGTTTATTAAAACTGCTTTAATAGGAACGTCCCAATCAGACAACAACCGAACGGCCTTGTATTTACAAGATAACAAAAGACCATTGATTTTGGTTGGGAATACTAAAATTGAGGGAACGGCCTATTTACCGGAGCAAGGAGTCAAGCCTGGGAATATATCTGGGCATTCCTATTATGGGGCTCAATTGATTTATGGAAACATTTATAAAAGTAGGGATTTGCCAAAATTATCATCGGAGTTGCTAAATCACCTCTCACATTACAAAACCATAAATGAGAGCCATTTTATAGACATGGGTGCTGATAGAGCGTTTGCAAATTCATTTACAAAGCCTAAAAAACAGATTTATAGCACTAAAGATATTTTGCTGACAAATATCACACTCAATGGTCATATAGAAGTGATTTCTGAAACTAAAATAATTGTAGACACAAGTGCTGTTTTAAATGATATTGTGTTGATGGCTCCAGAAATTGAGATTAAGGACTATGTGGAAGGAGCTTTTCAGGCTCTGGCCAATAAAAACATAACAGTTGGGAAGCATTGTAGATTGCATTACCCTTCAGCACTCGTTTTAGCACCTAAAAAGGAGTCAAACGATGATGAGTTAAACAGTCCGAATACCACCAAACAAATAGATATTGGAGACGGAAGTGAAATTAAAGGCACAGTGATTTTTTATGGAAAAACGAAGCCAAATAACTTCAACCCTCAACTAATAATAAGAAAAGAATCTATAGTTAAGGGGGAAGTTTACTGTAGCTCCAACCTAGAATTAAAAGGGCGTGTTTACGGAACTGTTTTCACCAGTGATTTTGTGGCAAAAGAATCAGGGTCCATTTACCAAAACCATATTTATAACGGTAACATTATAATTAAAGAATTGCCTGCTCAATATGCAGGGATGTCTTTTGAAGCGTCAAATAAAGGAATTATAAAATGGTTGTATTAAAGAAAATTAGGGCATCAACACTTATGGAGACCTTGGTGGCAACGGTTTTAATTGTCATTGTATTTCTCTTGTCAAGCATGATATTGAATACCTTATTTAATAATAGTATAAAAAATAACACCCATGATATTGAGACCTATTTAAATGAGTTAGAGTATCGTTATATGAATCATAAAGTGGAACTTCCATTTTATGGGGAGTTTGAAAAATGGCAAATTACCATAGATCGATTTGTGGATAGAAACCAACCCTATGTTGAAATTGAAGCCAATAATAAAGAATTAAATAAAACAATTACAAAACAAAAATTTGAAACCAATCCCTAAAATAAAGGCATTTACCTTGAGTGAAATGATCGTGGTTTTAATCCTAACCAGCATTGTGGTAGGACTTGCTTTTTCAGTATTGTCGATTGTCCAAAAACACATGATGAGCATTGAAGCAAACTTAAAAGAAAACACAAGCTTCATTAAATTGGAAGCTTCGCTATGGTTGGATTTTAACAAGTATTCCAGTATTGCTTACAATGCTTCGGAAAGAGAGTTGCATTTTATTTCAGATCGGGATTCCATACACTACCAATTTCATGAAAATTACATTGTAAAGGAAAAAGATACGTTTGAAATTCAATTTCAAAGTAAAAAACTGTTTTTCAATGGAGAAGAAATTCATGGAGGGGATATCGATGCCATGAAGTTAATACATACAGAAAAAGGAAGGAGCAAGAATGTATTTGTCTTTAAACAGAACGATGCTAAAATCTTTTTAAAATAATGGCTTTCAATTTAGAGAACATAAAACAAGGAGATATTCCAAAAGCTAAAAATAGAAAGGCCGACACTTCCTTTCTAACCAAAGAAATTACTTTTTTAAACAAACCTTTTTCCAACAAAATCAAGGAAAGTTTTTACTCCGAATTAAGTGTCTTATTAAAAGCAGGAGTCAATTTAAAAGAGGGGCTGGAACTGATAAATGATTCCGAAAAGAAAAAACATTCAAAGGAATTACAAGCAAAAACAATCGATAAGATAGTCTCTGGAGAAAGTCTATCCGAAGCTTTAAAGTCTTATAAACAATATTCCGACTACGAGTATTACTCCATAAAAATAGGTGAGGAAACTGGGACTCTGTCTCAAGTCATTGAACAGCTGGGATTCTTTTATGCTAAAAAAAATGAGCAAAGAAGGAACTTGGTAAGTGCACTGACTTACCCAATCATTATATTGACCACCGCTGTTTTGGTTGTTGTATTTATGTTGCAGTTTGTTGTTCCCATGTTTCAGGACATCTTTGAACAACAAAAAGTGGAGTTGCCGGCAATCACAAAGTTTATCATTGGGGTATCAGGATTTATGAAATCTTATGGGTGGTTTTTAGTTATAGGGATTATGGCATTGTTTGCTTCCAGAACCCTTTTTAGTAAAAAAGAATGGTTCAAAAAAACCAAGGACTATTTCATATTAAAAGTGCCTTTTTTGGGGGATTTTGTAAAAACAGTTTATCTATCACAATTCACACAAGCAGTAACCCTACTGACAGCCTCCAAAGTTCCTGTGGTAAAAAGCATACAGTTGGTAAAACAAATGATTGATTTTTATCCCTTAAAAGAGGCTTTAAAAGAAGTGGAATTGGATTTGCTTAAAGGGAATTCATTAAGCGAAAGTTTAAGCAATCAAAAATTGTTTGATAAAAAAATGATAGCCTTGGTTAAAGTAGCTGAAGAAACAAACCAAAATGAATACATCTTTCAAAGACTGAACAATCAATATAACACCAAAGTCGAACAAAGCTCAAAATTACTCTCTACCATTATGGAACCCATTATAATTCTAATTATTGGTGTACTGGTAGGGGTCATTTTAATTTCTATGTATTTACCTATGTTTAAATTGAGTAGTGTGTTGGGGTAAAATAAAACCAACTAAAACCTCCATTGTAGTGCTGTTTAATGTCTTGATGCTATTTCTAGCTTAGTCAATTTTGATTATCTTCTCACTATTTCTACGGGTTACCCATAAAAACTTCAAGCTTAAACCTTACCAAAAGCAAGGTTGAATTTCCGTCCAAAACGATTTGTGTCTTTATCTTGTAAATCATTAAACTCTTATTGTATAATAAATATACTTATCGTAAATCTTTAGATCATGAATAGATTTTCCAAGCTTTATTTTTGTTTCATTTTATTTTGTTTTTTATTTATTTCTTACAATGGTTATTCTCAACAATCAGTTGAATTGCCGTCAATAACGCCACCTTCCCCAACCGCTTATCAAATGACTCAATATGGAGACGTCCCTGTTAATGAATCAACGGGTAAAATTAGCCCTAGCATCCCATTATATACCTACCAAGTAGGACGTTTACAATTGCCCATAAGCTTAAATTACCAAGGTAATGGGGTAAAGGTCGATCAAGCTGCAAGTTGGACGGGAATTAATTGGAATTTAAATGCTGGTGGTGTTATTTCCAGAGTTGTTAGAGACGGTTGCGATCTTATAACCAATTATTCTCAAAAACAATACTATTCATATGGAGAAATAGTTTCAATGGCCAATAATCAAGAATACGGAACAATCAATGGTTTTATTATAGATGGACAGTTAGATACAGAAGTTGATATTTTTAATTTTAGCTTTCCAGGGTACTCTGGAAGTTTCTATTTTAAAGAGGTTAGTGATGGAGAATTTGAAGCTTATTTAACCAAAAATGATACACCACTTCAGATTAATCTAGTTCCAGGTGACAGGTTAAGTACATCTCGAGAAATCGTTATAACTTCTCCAGACGGTATTGAATATTATTTTGGAGGAGATGGGGCTTCAGAACAATCTAGCATACAACAACAAGGGTCAACAGATGTTTTCCAGACAGCTTTTTACTTATATAAAATTAAGCACCCTTTGGGGGATGAAATAAATTTTGAATATGAAACTATAAATTATCATAATTATTCTGCTATTACTCAACGGTATACAAAGCTTGTAGATGTGCAAGAATGTGCCACACCTAGCGGATTAGATCCTTATCCTGATGGTGGGGGCATGCAGACTCAAAAATTGAGAACAATAATTGAAAATGGTAGGTTTTTAAATAAAATTACATCTAATAAAAACGATTATGAAATTATACTTTCAAGTATACCTAATGATAATACGGAAACTAACTTGCATTATAAGAAGGTCTTACAATCTTTATTAGTTAGAAATTCAAATAATCATAGTGATACTATTAATCAAGTTTCATTCGAATATCTATATCCAAAAGGAGAACAGTCTCAAAGATTTTTTCTTGAAAGAGTGCATTTATTCAATGGCTCTAAATATGAGATGGTATATAATAACCCAAGTAATTTGCCTCTAAGATTCAGTTTTGCCCAAGACCATTTAGGTTTCTATAATGGTAAAATAAATAATAGTAGAATGCTTCCTCGAACAGACCACTCTAGTTTCTCTACAATTTATACATCCTTAGCGGATAAGAGCTCTGTGTTTGCTTTTTCTTCGTTAGGAACTTTAACTAAAATATACTATCCCACCGGTGGTTATACAGAGTTTAAGTATGAGCCAAATGGGTCTGATGAAGAGAATTCATCTTCTACCATAGAAATTAATACTCCTATTTATAGAAACTGGCATTTTCAACCACCGCAAACAGGAGTTAATAGGGAGTCATTAGAAATAAGTTTAGGAACACCCTTTATTGATATTAATGGAAATCCAGATGGTGCCGTATTAACTGATCAAAACATTAGAATAAAATTAGACAATGTTATTTCAAATGATCATATGAATTGGGTTAGATTTATATTAACTGTTACTAATATAACTGATAGCAATAATGTAGTTATTAGTACCCAAGAAAAACAATATCAATATGGCACTCATACTGGGCAAAATTATGATCCATATTTTAATACTTCTATGTTTCAATATAGTGGTCATACTTTTGACAATATTAGGTTAGTTGCAGGTAATAGGTATAAAATAAAAGTAGAAATTGATGCAAGTGGTAATGCTAATGAATCGAAAACTATTTATGCTCGAGTTAATTTTAATTATGATGTTATTAGTACCTCTACTAATGAAGAAGGTATTAGAATAGAAAAGGTTACTGATTATATAAGCCATGAAGATAATTTAGAACTTTTTGCTAATATAAAAAGATATTATTACGGGGGTGCAAGCGAAGGTATCCCACCAAAGTATTTATATGAAACTGAGGCTCGAGGTTGCTGTGGAACAACCCAACGACTTTTTTATTATATAAACTTAGTTTCCAGTAGTATAAATTCTCTTTACTCTATTGGAGGAAATGAAAAAACATATAGTAAAGTGGATATTAGTTATGGAGGTGATAACTTTGAGAAAGGAGGGGTGAAAAAAGAGTTTATTATACGTGGTGATGGCTTACCCATTAATACCTTAACAGAAAACGAAAACTATAATTTACCAAATGTCAGGGAAAACAGATCTGTTGTAAACGGGACACTTAAAAAAGAGACTTTTTATGGTGTAGGGAATTACCCTTTAAGAGAAACTAATTATTATTACGAACTTGATGATTTTGGTGAACGTACTATCAATAATTCACGAACTCAACTTTATTCTGTTTGTTTTGATCCTTCTACAACTATAGAACATTTATATCTAGGTATATATGAGACTATTTCAACAAAAGTACAATTAGACTCAGTTATATCGAAAAGTTATGATTATGGTAAGTTGTTTTATTTAGACACCGATAGGGATGGCAACCCTGATTATAATGATACCGATGCAAATGGTAATGGAATGGTAGACTTTTTGGAGCCAGGTTATGATGGTGGAGTTGACCTGCCAGAGCCTAATGTTCAAATAACGAAAACCACATACGAATATACTCAACATGTGGGCATGCCAACCAAAGAGACAGTATCAACAAGCACATCGGAAGAGACAATTGAGACAACATACACTTACCCATCAGAATCGACCTTAAATTCCACCTATATTTCGGAACCCATAAGGATCCAAAAATCAAAAAAAGTGGATGGCCAAGAGATACCACTTTCAAGCATTTCAAGGGTACATTCTTCATCTGGGGCATTCCCCAACTACAATGGGTCAAAAAATCTTTTGTCGCAGATAAAGACGGTAAAAGGGCCCGAGTTTGATGGAGGGGTTATAAATCTAGAAGAACGCATCACTTACCACGATTATGATTCCATGGGCAACCCTATAGAGGTGAGCAAGACAGATGGCACACATATTGTTTATATCTGGGGCTACAATCAAACACTTCCCATTGCCAAAATAGAAAACGCGACCTATTGTTATAACGGGAATAATTATTCACAATCAAATTGTTTAGAACAAACAGATGTTGAAAATCTACAATTACTTTCAAATCAGGATATTGATTCTATTAGTGAAGAAAACTTAAGAGTAGCCCTAAATGGTCTTAGAAATTCACTTACAAATTCCATGGTTACTACCTACACCTATGATCCTTTAATAGGAGTAACAAGCATGACTGATCCACGAGGTCAAGTGGTTTATTACGAATATGATGAATTTAACCGTTTGCAGTATATAAAAGATAAAGACGGATATATTTTAAGCAAGAACGACTACAGATACCAAACACAAAACTAATTACAGATGAGACATTTATTTATAACAATATCAGCCGTTTTTGTGTCATCTTTGGTCATGGGGCAAACACAGCCGGCAAATTATGTACAGTCCACCACTTATCAAGTAGAGACCCTGGACGGTGAGACACAGGCCACTAACCCAACTGGGGGCAACCTGTCCAATGACGACAAAATAGAGACCATAACCTATTACGACGGGCTGGGGCGTCCCAAACAGAGCATTTCCAAGCAAGCAGGAGGTGACCGTCAGGACATCATCGTTCCCGTTGTCTATGATGCATATGGCAGACAGGTGAAAGATTATTTGCCTTATGCAGACCCACTACAGAACATAGCGCCTAGCTTGGACTTAAGAAACCAAACAGATTTATTAGGAGATATAACGGATAGATATTTGGTGAAATATCCAAGTGATATGGACCCTAATTCACCAAACCCATATAGCGAAAAAGTTTATGAACAGTCCCCGTTGAACCGGGTTTTTGAACAGGCAGCACCAGGTTATGATTGGGCATTGGAGCAAGGTCACACCATTAAGTTTGAATATTATTTCAACAGCTTTGACGAGAACGCCCCGACTAATTTAGGGAATGATAATGTAAAGTGGCTGTCCGTTTTTCACCCAGAAAGCAATACTGAAAAAACAGAATTGCAATTTGATGGCTATTATCTAGCGGATCAATTGTACAGAACCATAACTAAGGACGAGAACTGGCAACCCAATACAAACCCGGACATAGAAGAAAAGAACCACACCACAGAAGAATTCAAAAACAAGCAAGGTCAAATTATTTTAAAGCGGGCCTTCAATGACAATGAACCCCATGACACCTATTATGTATACGATGATTTTGGGAATTTAACTTATGTCCTCCCACCTGAAGCCTCTTATCAGATTGTAAATGAAGGGTCACAAGGATTTAGAATCTCGTCCCAAACCAATTACCCGTGGACGGATTTGGTATTGGTGGACAATGAGTTTGCACAAGAGTACAATAAAAAACTAAGTGAGTATGAAAACAGTGAAATCCTAAACACGGATCTGATAAATGAGTATGGGGCACAGGGAGGCTTTACGGTAAACACCCATGAAGATCAGGACCTGGTAACCTTAAGCATCACTTTTTCGGCAGCTACCCCATTTGCCCTGAGACAAGGGGAGTTGGTATCCCTGGATGCCTATGGCAAGTATGCCGATACGGAACTTGGTAAATTGACAGGGATAGATTATGAGTACATTTTTCTCATAAAAAACAATCGTATTGTGATAGAAAAGACAGGGATAGGGGAAGGAAAGCTCACCAGTGTCAATCAAATGTTTAACAGTGACATAAAGCTTTCTTATACTCAAAACTATCCATGGACTGCTTACACAGATGTGGATGCCAAATTTGCGGCAGAGTATGAAAAAGAGCTGGAGCCTTATCCCAACAGTGATATTTTAGGGGTGACCATTCCAAATGAGTATGGAGGACAAGGAGGGCTTCATATTACAATAGACGAGTATGACAATGTGCTTTTGACCTTTAACAGTACAACAACGATACCCTTAAAGCTAAAACAGGGACTGGTATTGCCTTTGAACGCCAAACGTAGGATAGATGATAGGGACAATTTTGAAACCTTTCAGGGCTATACCCTGTCCATAAAAGACAACAATCTTCATATTTCAGGTAAGCAAGCCATTACTTCGTTTGTATTTACCTGTGGAACCCCAGTTCCAGCAGTCGCACCTGAAACAGTCGAGGGTCTGTGTTATATTTATCATTACGATTATAGAAATAGGCTAGTAGAGAAGAAAATACCCGGGAAAGGTTGGGAATTCATGGTGTACGATAAATTGGACCGGCCAATCTTGACCCAGGATGCCAATTTGCGTTTGAAAAACAAATGGCTGTTTACAAAGTATGATGTATTTGGAAGGGTGGCTTATACAGGAAGATTTGGATATGTACCAAGTCAATCAGGTGACGAAAACTCAGGAAGGATTGAACTTCAGGACAGTATTAATGATCTTGGACAAGGGGTTCATTTGTATGAGATACGAATACCTAGGGCCACATTGATCAATAATTCAAGTTTGTATTATACCAATCAAAGCTTTCCAACCAATGGTTTAGATGTATATACAATTAATTATTACGATAGTTATGAGAATTTGGACGATTTAAACGTACCTGCAATAGAATTGGCCCCAAACACCCTTATATTTGACGAAATTGTAACCCCCAATGTAAAATCTTTACCAACATTCAATCAAGTGCGTGTCTTGGGCACAGACCAATGGATTACCAGTGTTGCCTACTACGATGAAGATGCAAGACCTGTTTATACGGCTAGTAAAAACGACTATTTGGATACTGTGGACAAAATGAAAACTGACTTTGATTTTGTGGGGAAACCACTTCAAACCGAGAGCAGGCATGTTAAAGGCACAAACCCAGCCATAGTGGTCAATGATTTTTACACGTATGATCATACAGGAAGATTGTTAACCCAAAAACAACAAATAAACAACCAACCTGTCGAGTTAATTGCAAAAAACATATATAACGAATTAGGTGAACTCGTATCCAAAGGCGTTGGAGGTTTAGAAGCCTCCCCACTGCAAACAGTGGATTATAAATACAACATCCGTGGCTGGCTTAAAAGCATCAATGATGGGGACACTGCAGAAGACGATCTATTTGGGTTCAAATTAAATTATAACAGCCCGGAACATACTGGCATAACACCTTTATACAATGGAAATATCAGTGAGACCCATTGGCAAACGGCCAACGACCATAACCCTAGAAGCTATGGTTACGGCTATGATGCGCTGAACCGGATTAAAACGGCAGGTTATTTTGGAAACTATGCATTGGAAGGACATCCCATGGAAATTGAAAACTTCAGTTTGAACATGGTTGCTTACGATAAAAATGGAAACATACTAAGTTTACAAAGAAGAGGATTGGTAGAAGCAGATAACAGAATTGATATTATAGACGATTTAGTTTATGAGTACCAACCGTCAAGTAATAAACTGGCTAATGTATCGGACAATGCCACTATTGATGGTTTTAAAGATAGAACGGGAGGAGGTAGAACCTTTGGTTACGATTATCAATACGATAGCAATGGCAATATGATATCGGACGAGAACAAACATATCACAAGCATTGTCTATAATCACTTAAACCTGCCTGCCAAAGTAATGTTTTTTGCCCCAAGTGGCTTAAACAATCCAGACATTACAGAAGGGTCTATTGAATATGTATATGATGCAACCGGAGTAAAGCTATCCAAAACGGTTAATTCATCTGGGCCTACCACAAACGGTACACCAACAACTACCTATTATGCGGGCAATTACATGTATGAAGAAACGCCCTCTGGCGAAGCACTAAAATTCTTTAACCATCCTGAAGGCTATGTGGAACCAGAAACTTTAGGGTTTAGTACACCGTCAAATCCAATTTTTAATTATATTTACCAATACAAAGACCACTTGGGGAACATCAGGTTGAGCTATAATAAAGGAAGCTACCAATCTCTAATTGAAAGTGCTTTTTATGAAGAATATGATGGTTGGATATATAATGGAGGTTCAGCCAATGGTAATATTGAACTAGAATCAGGTAGATTAAAAGTAAATGTTTTGAACCCATATAATGGAGCTTCAATTATAATTGGAGATTCATTTGTTACAGGTGCTCAAGTTGATATAAGTATTGAGGTTGACAAAGCAGGGACTGATAAAATTTATGCTGTTTTACAAGAATTGGATACTAACAACAATGTCATTGCGATTTATAATATGAACAGTAATTTGCATACGGGAAGTTACAACTTCAGCCATACTGTTGTTTCAGGGGAAAAATTGAGATTAAAAATAGCAAAAAGTAATACAGATGTTGGTAACCCAACACATTTTTATATTGACAATGTATATGCTTCCACCGGAGAACCCGAAATCGTGGAAGAAAACAACTACTATCCATTTGGACTGAAACATAAAGGGTATAATAACGTTGTTAATGGCGTTGACCATCCTTATGGGTTCGGTGGTAAAGAAGAACAAAATGAATTAGGTCTTGGTTGGTTAGATGTTACAGCTCGTAACTACGACCCAGCACTAGGTAGATGGATGAATTTAGACCCATTAGCTGAAGATATGAGACGACATAGTCCGTATAATTATGCTTTTGATAATCCGATATATTTCATGGATTATGATGGGATGGAACCATCTGACAGATGGAAAAGAGGACAAGATGGTACATTGACTTGGGTGAATAATGATGGTGGTGATACTACTGATTATGTTGATAATGTAGATGCTGGTGGGAATGTAACTTCAACAGATGTTTATGATGTAGTGGATAATACTACTAGTAGTGAAACAAGTGAAATGGATTTTGTTTTCAAGGAACCTGGTTCTAGAACTGGTGCTAAAGGAAAAGGTAGAGGTATTAAAGAAGCAGAAATAGATGATGGCGTAGCCATTGTTGTAGAGTTTATTGGTGAAGAAATTGGTGTGAGTCCTGTGATTATGGGAGTTGTTGCAGCTGTTATTTCAGGTGACCCTAAAAAAGCAACTAAAAAAATAAATCCTAAAAAAGCAGCTCGTGAAGCTGGTAAAAAGAAAAGAGCTCAACAACCAGCTTCAGAAAAGCGTGCTAAAGACTATGGTAAAGATTTAGAAAAAAGAGAAGGTAAAGATGCTAGAAGAAAAGCACATGATGCAAAAGACGGAAAAAAGGATAGAACAGTAGAGCAATTAAAAGAAGATTATAAAATAGATAACGGATAAATTTGGAAATGAATAAGGAAGATTTAAAAAATGCTATATGCAATAATGATATTGAGTTTTTGAAAAGAAACAAAAGTCGTTATTTGATTAACGAATGTTTTGAAGATGAAGATAACGACACACTTCTATTATATTCAATAAGTGATGCATCAACAGAGATATATAAATTTTTTTTAGAAGAAAACGCAGATATTCACTTGAGTAATGATTTGGGTGAAAATGTTATTCATGCTATAGTGTATTCTGGTGATGTTGAAAGATTAAAGTATTTTACTAATAAGTACTCAATAGATATTAATCATAGAGCTAAAGATGGTGCTACTCCATTATTGTTGGCAATTTCTTTAAAACGAATAAAACTTGCTGAATTTTTAATGAAGTTAGGTGCAGATGTAAATATTCCTGATAATGATGGTATTGCGCCTATTCATATAGCCTCTCAAGGAAATAACAAAAAAATATTAAATGAATTATTAAAAAATCAGGCAGACCCTTTTTTGAAAACAGAAAAAGGGAATTTACCTCTTGCTTTGGCTGTTAATAATGGAAATTATGAAATTGTAAAAATTTTGTACGAAAAAACATTTGGTAATTGATTTGATTAAAGTAAAACAGTGCAAATTACTCACTAGCTCTCACTACTTTAAAAGACAACAAATAGTACCCATAGCTCTCACTACTTTAAACTGAAATATACAGCACCCAATATTGGGTTTTAAATACAACAGCAATCTTAAATCGGGTTGCTGTTTTGCTTTTAAGATTTAAAGTATTAAATGAAGTCAAATGGTCATGCCTTAATAACAATTCTTTATTACAATAATATACGTGATCCTGATGGAGAATGTCCTATGTGTATTGGCTTTGCTATAGGTTTCCTTGTTGATGCGGCACTTCAAACAATTGAAATTTCTTTAGATGATTCTAAAACAATGGATGACTTTAG
>Ga0070728_10001534_pt1 | contig 33591 bp, 28 predicted proteins | sample tdDd471_FD_66723 | JGI IMG/M metagenome (GOLD analysis project Ga0070728, IMG submission 66723) | Marine sediment microbial communities from the Atlantic coast under amendment with organic carbon and nitrate - tdDd47.1 | ecosystem: Environmental > Aquatic > Marine > Coastal > Sediment | place...
ATTTTTTTCGAAAATTATTACGCACTGGCTTTTTGCTTGCCCTGATCATATTTATAGGCGGGCTTACGGCCTTTCTCAATCACAGCCTCATTGATGGTGCAATGCACCACGCCTTCAAGAGAGGGCAGCTCATACATAATATCCAACATCACTGCTTCCATGATAGACCTCAATGCACGTGCACCGGTTTTTTTTGTCATGGCTTTGCGTACCACGGCCTTTAACGCCGACTCTTTCAGCTCAAGCGTGACATCGTCCATTTCAAAGAGCCGCTTGTACTGCTTCAAAAGCGCGTTCTTGGGCTCTTTCAGAATACGAAGCAGCGCCTCTTCACCCAGCGCATCCAGCGTTGTCAGCACAGGCAGACGACCGATCAGCTCAGGAATCAAACCGAAACGCAACAGATCGTCGGGCTGGGCCATCTTCAGCACCTCACCGAGCGGCAATTCATTTTTCGCCGTCACTTCGGCGCCAAAGCCCATCACTTTTTTACCGATTCTGCCGGAGATCACCTTTTCAATCCCCTCAAAAGAGCCCCCGCAGATAAACAGAATATCTTTTGTGTTGATATTGATCAGCGCCTGCTCCGGATGCTTGCGCCCGCCCTTGGGCGGCACAGAGACCACCGCGCCCTCCAGGAGCTTCAACAGGCCCTGCTGCACACCTTCACCGGAGACGTCACGGGTAATAGAGGAGCTCTCAGCCTTACGGGCGATCTTGTCAATCTCATCGATATAGATAATGCCGCGCTCGGCCTGTTCGAGACGATAGTCAGCGGCCTGAAGCAGGCGGACGAGCACGTTCTCCACATCCTCCCCCACATAGCCGGCCTCGGTCAGCGTGGTGGCGTCTGCAATGGCAAAGGGCACTTCCAGATACTGCGCCAGCGTCTGTGCCAGCAGTGTCTTGCCGGTGCCTGTAGGGCCGATGAGCAGGATATTGCTCTTGGAGAGCTCCACCTCCGCCTCGTCCTGCTTGGCGTTGATCCGCTTGTAATGGTTGTACACGGCCACGGCGATGGTTTTCTTCGCTTCATCCTGGCCAATAACAAAGGAATCAAGCTCGGCCTTTACGGCCTGCGGCGTCGGCATGGGGTGCACCAGCTTCAGTGAGCGGTGGGCCATGTCACTGCGGATAATCTCCTCCGCATAGCGGACGCACTCATTACAGATATTCACGCCGGGTCCGGTGACCATGGCGTCTACCTCTTCACTGGACCGTCCGCAGAAGGAACAGATATATTGCTGCTTTTCGCTCACTTGGATTCCTTTTTCGACTTGGCCTTGGGCTTGCGCACCATGACTTCATCAATAATACCGTAGGTTTTGGCCTCGTCTGCCGACATATAGAAATTACGATCCGTATCCTGCTCAATCTTCTTCAGGGGCTGGCCGGAGTGATGCACCAGGATGTCATTGAGCCGCTCCCGAAGGGTGAGAATTTCCTTGGTGGCAATCTCAATATCCGTGGCCTGGCCCTGGGCGCCGCCCAGCGGCTGATGAATCATCACACGGGCGTGGGGAAGCGCGGAGCGTTTGCCCTTGGCGCCGGCGGCCAGCAACAGGGCCCCCATGCTGGAGGCCTGGCCCATGCAGATGGTGGCCACGTCGGGGCGTACATACTGCATGGTATCGTAGATGCCGAGCCCCGAGGCCACATAGCCGCCGGGTGAATTGATGTAGATGAAGATATCCTTCTCAGGATCTTCAGCCTCCAGAAAGAGCAGCTGTGCGATGACCAGACTGGCCACGGCGTCGTCAATGGCGGTGCCGATGAAAATGATGCGCTCCCTGAGCAGACGGGAAAAAATATCGTAGGCGCGCTCTCCGCGGCCGGTTTGCTCAACGACGATGGGAACCAGACTCATGTCATTCCTCACTCTTGATATGAAAAGGCCTGTAAACACCCCTCAGGCGGGTTTTACTGGGCTTTCTTGGCAACTTCTTTGATCTTGGACGACTCTTTAATCAGAGCCACCACACGGTCTTCCAGCAGGTTCTCCTGCAGACGGCGACGACGCGTGGTATCCTTGAACCAGGCCTTCAACTTCTTGTCCTCTTTGCCCGTGGCGTTCACCACTTTGTCAATCTCGCCCTGCAGCTCCTCATCGGAGATGACAATATTCTCGGCCTTTGCAATGGCCTCCCAGAGCTTGCTCCACTTCAGGTTCCAGACCACCTCGGGACGACGGGCGGTTTTAAACTGATCCTCGGGCATCTGTGTGGGCGCCTGGGGATTCTTCTGCGCATCCTCCCACATGGCGTTAAGCACGTTGTCAATCATCGCCTCGGGGAGTGTAAAGTCATTCCGCCGGATGATCTCGTCTATCAGTTCGGCTTTCAGCGCTTTTTCAGACTCTTCCTGGCGCTGGTCCTTGATCCGGGCTTCCACATTCTCTTTCAATGCGTCCAGTGTTTCAAACTCACCCAGGCCCTTGGCAAACGCATCATCCAGCTTGGGCAGTACTTTTTTGCGGACTGAGGTGGCTGTAATCTCATACTGATCGGTGCGTTCCTCGTCCTGACCGGTCTCTTCTTTGCCCATGACAATGGTGAACTGACGGGTCTCACCGGTTTTGATGCCGTCGAGCTGATCGCCAACCAGCTGACCAATGGGGGGCTGGCCCAGTTCAAAGACACGCTTCTCCCACTTCTCGCCTTCAATGGCCACGCCCTCAGCATTCAGGGCCTGCACATCACCCTCGACAAAGTCACCCTGCTTGGCGCCCACTTTGATCTCTTTCTGCTCGGCACGCTGGTCCTGAATCATCTTCAGCGTCTGGTCCACATCTTTCTTCAGCACTTTTACGGCCTGTTTCTCAAGCTTCAGGCCTTGATAGTCCGTCACCTCAACCTCAGGCTCCACCTCGATCTCAGAACTGAAGCTGAAGGGCTTGTCCTCTTCGAAGACAAAATCCTTGATCGCGCCCGGCGCAACAATCTCAAGAGACTCCTGATCGATGGCGGCCTTGAAATAGTGCTGCAGCATGTCATCGGCCACCTCGGCACGAATGGCATCGCCAAAGCGTTTCTCCACCATGGACATAGGCACCTTGCCCTGACGGAATCCATCAATATGAACGCGGGACTGATATTTTTTAAATGCTTTTTTAAGGCGGGGTTTGACCTCTTCAACGGGGACTTCGACATCGATCTGTTTTTTGCATTCCCCTAAATCGGTTACTGTGACTTTCAATCACAACTCCTTACTTCTTGATGTACACGAAAACCACAGAAAGCGGAGGACTCTGTTGCCATCTGTGTCATTCTCACTCTTCCTGTGGTCTCTTTTCATTATGTCTGTCGTGCGAGAGGAGGGACTCGAACCCACACATCCATAGGACACTAGATCCTAAATCTAGCGCGTCTGCCAATTTCGCCACTCTCGCATATGGCCGATTCCAAAGCATGCAGAATCAGCCTCAAAGATACAACAATTCAACCTGAAAATCAAATTATTTATACGTCTTCGTTTATTGTTGCGGCAGTTTGCTCAAATCATCATCACGGCCCATCACCACCAGCACATCGCTGTCTTTCACGACGTAATCTGCGGTGGGAACCAGCACAATGTTTTCTGGCACCATCTCCTTGACACTGATGATCTGCACCCCGTATCTGCGCCGCAAATCCAGCTCGCCAAGGCTTTTCCGTAAAAATGAGGACGGCGGCACCAGCTCGACAATACTGTACCCCTTGGCCAGGGGGACGGAGTCGAGAATATTCTCATGGCTCAGGGTTCTGGCAATACGAAGCGCCTCGTCTTTCTCTGGAAAGATCACCTGCGAGGCGCCCACACGCTCAAGAATGCGGCCATGGTCTTCACTGAGTGCCTTGGAGATGATATTCTTGATCTTCAACTCTTTCAGATGCAGCGTCGTGAGCACACTGGAATCGATGGTCCCCAGACTCACCACCACACCGTCCATCTCCTCCAGCGCCAGGCTGGCCAGCGCCTGCGGATCGGTGGCATCGGCGATAATGGCTTTCTGCACCAGATGTTTGATGCGCTCAATCTTCTCCTCATCGATATCGACGGCCAGCACATCAACCCCCTGACGGGTCAGTTCAGTGGCCAGAAAAGTGCCGAAGCTGGAGAGTCCGATAATGGTAAAACTGCGCAACGCGCCTCCTGTATTTTTTTAACCGACCATGATTTCGCCTGTGGCCAGGCGAAAAGGACGACGCGGGCGACGGCCTGTCAACGCCACAGCCAGCGTCAGCGGGCCCAGTCGCCCGATAAACATCAAAGCGATAATCAACAGCCGGCCCGCCGTACTCAGCGAGGGTGTGGCGCCCATGGAGAGCCCCACGGTGCCAAAAGCCGATATGGTCTCGAAGGAGAGTGAGAGAAAGGCAGCCCTCTCCTCCCCCGCCACGCTTCCCGACTCACTGATCAGCAGCATCATGAAAACCACGCCCACCAGAGCCACTGCACCCAGTACAATGCTGAGCGCCTTGCCCGTGGTGGGTTTGTCCAGCCGCCGGTGAAAGAGCCGGGGTTCTTCAAATCCTCTCAACCGGGCATAGAACATCGCCAGAATAATGCCGAATGTCGTCACTTTCACGCCACCGCCGCATGACCCTGGCGCGGCGCCGATAAACATCAGAAACATCATTAAAAAGCAGCCGGCATTGCTCATGGCGCCCATTGACAGGGTGTTAAACCCGGCCGTGCGCGCCGTCACCGACTGAAAAAGAGCGGCCAGCACCTGCTGATTCAAGGGCAGTCCAGCCAGCGTGTTGTGACGCTCCACCAGATAGAAGCCCCCGGTTCCTACTACGATCAATACGGCGGCAGCCGCCAGCACCACCTTGGAGTGAAAGGTCAGAAAACCCACCGGCGACCGGTCCTTACGGAAAAAATCACGAAAATCGAGGAGCACGATAAATCCCAGCCCGCCCAGAATGATCAAGACCATAAAGATCAGGTTCATGCCCCAGTGATCACGAATCATCACCAGGCTGTCCGCATGCAGACTGAACCCTGCGTTGCAGAACCCGGAGACTGAGTGAAAAAGACCGTGCCAGAGCGCCTTTTTCAAAGGATAACGCGAGAGCCAGCCAACGGTCAGACCCAGGGCGCCAATGGCCTCAACGCCCAGCACCAATCCCATCACACGACGGAGCAGCGCCCCCATGTCGTGAATGGGTGAATGACTCAAGGTGGTATCGATAATAGCACGATGCCTCAGAGAGACCCTGCGGCCGAAAATATAGAGAAAAAAGGTGGAGAACGTCATCAACCCCAGTCCGCCCAGCTGAATCAGAAGCAACACAACGCTCTGGCCAAAGGGGGTCAGCACACGGCTGATGTCCAGCACGGTGAGCCCGGTGACGCAGGTGGCCGAGACCGAGGTAAACAACGCTTCGATGACGTTCAAAGAACGTCCGGTTGCCGACCAGGGCAGCATCAGAAGCAGCGTGCCCAGCACGATGATCATGGCAAAACTCGCCACAATGATCTGCGGTGGCGTCCACCGACCGATAGAGGGTGGCCGCAATGCACGGTTTACGGGTTTGAGCATGGGCTAGTCGTCCTGTTCCGCATTTTTCTGCAGGGGCTGCCGCGTGACCCTGACGGTTTGAATGCGCTGTGATTCCACCGCCTCAACATCCAGAAGCAGATTGGCGTAGGCTACCGACTCACCGGCCTCCGGGATATGCCCCAGCAGGCTGAGAATCAAACCGCCCAGGCTGTCGTACTCCTCCTCCTCAGGCAGTTCCGCCTCGAGCGCCTCATTGAGTTCACTGATGGGAATCTTGCCATCCACGCGCCAGCTGCCATCTTCAAGCGCGTCGATCAGCGGCACCTCTTCATCGTACTCATCGCGGATCTCTCCGACGATCTCCTCAATCACATCTTCCAGTGTGACCAGGCCGGCGGTACCGCCGTACTCATCGACGATGATGGCCATGTGGATGCGCTCCTGCTGAAACTCTCGCAGCAGCTCATCTATCATCTTGCTCTCTGGCACAAAATAGGCTTTGCGCACCAGGGCGGTCAGGGCGGGAATGGGCTTCCCCCCATTCATGAAAGGCAGCAGATCTTTGACATGCAGAATGCCGATAATCTGGTCGAGGCTCTCTTCATAAACCGGGATCCGCGAGTGTCCCTTGTCCTTGACCAGTTTCAACACCTCCTCAATGGAGGTCTCTTTATCCACCTGGACGATATCGGTACGCGGCACCATGACCTCACGCACGACGGTTTCCTTAAACTCAAAGATGGAGTGAATCATCTCGCGCTCATTCTCATCCAGCGCCCCGTTCTCCTCCCCTACCTCCAGGAGGACTTTCAGCTCACCGGCATCGGCAAATGGCAGTTCACGCTCCACACGGAGCAACCGGGCAAAGAGGCGTGTCAAACCGTCAAAAATGAGAATCAGCGGGGTCAGCACCGCCACAATAAAACGCAGTGGCAAGGCGGCAAACTCTGCAAAGGGCTGTGGCTGTTTGACAGCCAGAATCTTGGGCGATACTTCACTGAAGATGAGCAGAATCAGTGTGACCGCCACCACTTCGAGTATGAAGGCCAGCGACCCTTGCGGCCAGAACCGGTGGATAAAAAACGCCGCCACTGTGGCCGCCGCCACATTCACCACCGTGTTGCCAATCAGAATGCCCAGCAACAGGCGGCGCGGCCGCTTCATGAGATCAAGGACCCCCTTCTGCGAAGCCGTGGGTTTGGCCGAGTCTTTCAATCGGCCCAGGTCCAGTTCGGTCAGAGAAAAATAGGCCGATTCAGAGCCCGAGAAAAAGGCAGAGACAATAATCAGCGCAAGAAATACAATCATTTGAACCCAGGGGTCAACGTCCAAGGCGGGACACCCTCCTATGCTTGATGCGTATCCGGCAGAGAGACGACACCGTCTGAGGCGAGCAGCTCAAGATAATGCTCTTCTCTGGCAGTCATCTCCACTTTCTTTTCTTCAACTAAATCATCATACCCCAACAGATGGAGCACACCGTGAATAATCAACCGGGCCAGCTCATGATCGTCGGGCACGTGAAACTGCCTGGCCTGCACGCGGGCGCGCTCCACAGAGATATACACCTCGCCCCACACCGTATCCTCATCGTCTTCAAGGGGAAAGGCAATCACATCTGTGGGGCAGTCTTTGTTCAGGAAGGTCAGATTCAAGCGCTGAATCTCACCATCATTGACCAGCACCATCGTGAGATCACCGGGATCCTGCTTTGTCTCCCCGCCGATGACGCGCTGTGCAACCTTTTCCACCCATTCAGGCTTCAGCCCGGGCGCCTCAAGCTCGATGAACACTTCAACCATGGGCTTCCTCCTTCTTCTGCGCCCTGGCCTGGGCCGCGTCCTCTTTCTCGGGGTATTCAATTCTGGCGTGGAATGTCCCGGCCAGTATGGTCAGAAAACTCTCTTTAATTTTCTCCAGATCTCTCAGTGTCAATGGCGACTGGTTGAGCTGCCCCTCTTTGAAACGACCGTCCACCAACTCACCGATCAGTCCCTTGAGACGGCTGTGCGTGGGGGTTTTCAGCGTGCGGCTGGCCGCCTCCACCACATCGGCCAGCATGACAATAGCCGATTCCTTGGACTGCGGCCTCGGCCCCGGATAGCGATAGTCCTCTTCACTGACATCGCCGGCGTCATTTTTCTCAAGGGCTTTATTGTAGAAAAAATTCATCACCGTGGTGCCCTGATGCTGCACAATGACATCTTTGATATCCTGGGGCAATTTATGCTGATTGGCCAGCTCAAGCCCCTTTTTGACGTGATTCATGAGGATCAGTGCACTCATGCGCGGCGTCAGCTTGCCGTGCGGGTTCTCCCCCGGCAGCTGATTTTCCACGAAGTATTCGGGCTTCTCCGCCTTGCCAATATCATGATAATAGGAGCCCACACGGGCCAGCAGCGAATTGGCGCCGATATTCTGCGCCGCTGCTTCAGCCAGGTTGCCGACGATAATGGAATGATGATAGGTGCCCGCGGCCTCCACCGACAGCTTTTTCAAAAGCGGATGGTTAAAATTGGAGAGCTCCAGCAAAGAGAAATCGGTGGTAATGCCAAAACTGGACTCGATGAGCGGCAGCAGTCCGAATGTGATGATGGGCAGCAAGAGACCGCTCAGCGCGCCGTAGGGCCACTGTCCCGCAAGCTGCCGGAAACTGTCAAGACGCATGAAACCCATCAAGGTGATCAGAAGTATGTAGATCCCGGTCATGATAAAGATGGACTGAATCAGCCGGCTGCGGTTTCTCACACGAATCGTGGTCAAAACCCCTACCACGCCAGCGACGAAGGTCACCAGAACCACACTGAAGGTATTGCCCCACAGGGCGCCGGCCAACAGGCTCATCACTGCGGCGCCGGCATAGCCGAGCTTGGCGTCAAAGAGCATGGAGAGCAACATACCGCCCATGGCCACGGGAATCAGGTATTCTGAGGCCTCAATGCGGTGCAGGACAAAGGTAATGACACTGATCAGAAGCAGGATCAACGCAATGAGAAGAAAGGATTTGGTCTCATGGAGTATCGTCGGCTTATCCAGATAGATAAAGACGCCCAGCATGAAGAAAAGCGCCGCCACAAAGAGAATACGCCCCAGTACGGGTATGAGGCGATGAATTCCTCCCTCGCGCATGCCTTTCTCGGCCATCTTCAAAGCCAGTGATTCCAATTTTTTGCGAATATCCAGTGTGATGCGTTCATTCTTATCGACAATTTTCTCGTTTTCGTAGACGAATCCACTGCTCATAGGCACGCGCGAAATCTCAGCGTCCATGCGCTGCTGCGTCTCAGCTTCATCATAGAGCAGCGTGGGTTGAAGCAGGCGGTCGACCACACGGAAAGCCAATTGATTCAGCACGACAGAGTGACTGGCCTCACTGCGAAGCCGGGCACCTGCCGCCTGCTTCGCCTCAGAAAGAATAAAAAAATCATTGTGGTTAATAATATTTTTTTCTTCGCCCTCAGGCACAAACACCTGCTGGGCAGCCGCCCCCACAGGGGTATTGGTGTTGAGAATATCAACGGCAAGAAAATCCTGAAGAATCGTCTTTATTTGGTTATGCAGTGCAGCCACATCTTCGTGATCAATGTCCGTATCGGGCAGAATGAGTTCTCGGCGTGCCGACGTCTCGAGGATGGTGAAGGGATATTGAACAAAAAGAGTATCTGCAATATTGTCAATATCGGCCTGTGGACGCTGCGCATTCATGCGTGCCTGATAGATCTCCCTGAAGAAGGCATCCACCTGGGCACTGGTCTCCTGAAAGGCGCGCTCCTGCCGATGATAGACAGGCAGAACCCTCTGTCTTGCCTGCTCCAGATCCTGATTGTACTCTTCACTGGTTTTCAGAATTTCATAACTGAATGGCGCCACAATGCGCCTCGCACTGATGCTTCCCTCTTTCAGATCGGCAAATTGCGGGGCCTTGCCACGGGGGAACATCAACACGAGGAGCACCAACAGTCCCAGCGCAATACTGAGACGAATCCAAACACCGTAGCGTTCAGGCAGGGCTTTCAGTTTACGATTTTGCGATACCGAGATTTTCCAGGGCCAATTCATCGTACTATGCCTCATTCTCATGATCGGGGGTGGTATGGAAGACCTCATAGGCCTGGATAATTTCCTTCACCAGCCGGTGCCGAACCACATCGCGCTGCTCTAAATCGACAAAGGCGATGCCCTCTATGCCATCTAAAATTTGACGGATCTGCACCAAACCCGATTTGGCCGTAAGCGGCAGATCGATCTGCGTCACATCACCGGTGACCACAGCTTTTGAATTGACGCCGAGTCGCGTCAGAAACATCTTCATCTGCGTGGTGGTGGTGTTCTGCGCCTCATCGAGAATGACAAAGGCATCATTCAGTGTCCGGCCGCGCATGTAAGCCAGGGGGACAATTTCTATAATCTTGCGTTCCACATATTTCTGCAGTTGCTCGGAGGGCAGCATGGTAAATATTGCATCGGTGAGCGGCCTGAGATAGGGATCCACTTTATCCATCAAGTCGCCTGGAAGAAACCCCAGGCTCTCACCCGCCTCAATGGCCGGGCGGCTGAGGATAATTTTTGAGACCTCTTGCTCACGTAACTGTGCCAGCGCCATGGCCACGGCCAGGTAGGTTTTACCCGTGCCGGCCGGCCCAATGGCAAAGACCACGTCGTTGCGGCCCACGGCTTTGAAATAGGCCTCTTGTCCCGGTGTCTTGGGCTTGATCAGCCCCTTTTTGCCGTAGAGTACAATGGGTGAGGCCGGATCGAGATCCTGGCTGACCGACCCGGCATTCCCGCGCACCAAACCGACACACTGCGCCACATCATTCTCGTTAAGACGACTGTTGCGGTTGAGCAGAAAGATCAGCTCTGTGAGCAGCTTTTCGGAAGCATCAACAGCCTGTTCTTCACCGGTCAATACAATCTCGTCTCCACGCAGGGCCACACGAGCGCCAAAAGCACCTTCCATCAGCCTGAGGTGGCTGTCCTGTGTTCCCAGCAGGGAGAGCTGATTGAGTCCTTTAATGGATATTTTTCTCTGCACACCCGCTCCATAAAAAAAGCCCCAGCGTCAAGGGCCGTAAGGCCCGTGACGCTGAGAGCAGAAGATCAATTGAATCAAGTCATCATTTGAATCCAACCACCTCAGAGAGGCGGTGCGTCCTCATGCATTACTGCTTGGGGATGGTCAGCACCTGATAGGGATAAATCAGGCTGGGATCTTCAATGATGTCTTTATTGGCTTCGTAGAGCTTGGTCCATTTGGTGGGATCACCCAGCACTTTGGCCATACCGGCAATAGACTGGAGATACTCACCCTTGGCAACCAGGTGCTCGTTCTTGGCCACGCCGCGGGCGATATTGAACACCTGCTCGGCGAAGATCAGGTTGGGATCTTTGATCTGATCTTTGTTGACGTTGTAGATACGAATCCACTGGAAAGGATCGCCGTAAATCTCTTCGTTCTTGGAGATTTTCCAGAGATAATCGCCTTCAGCAACCGTGTACTGGTCAAAGATATTGGCAGGCATTTTAGCTTTCAATGCCGTCAATTTGCCTTTCAGCTCGGCCAGTTTGTTTTCCATCTCGGTGAGATTGCCGATCTTGCTCTCTTTGGCCATTTTCAGCTCGGCACAGAGGGCATCCACTTCAGCACTGCGGCGGAAGAGATCTTCCGGAGAGATGGCGGCCAGGCCGTCGATCTTGCTGTCGATACCGGCCAGGTTCTGACGATAGGCATCCACACCGGCAGCGTCTGTACCGACGGCGGTGTAAATTTCAGTCCATGTTGCGTCAATGGAACCCTGTGTGGCGTCGAGCTCTTTTTTCAAAGAGGCCACTTCGCCTTCAAGGGTGACAGCTTTGTCATTGGCGGCGGTGTCGCGTGCCTGCCAGTCAGCCAGCTGCAGTTTGTAATCAGCCTTCTTGATCTTGCGCTCTTCCTGAGCATAGCCTGTGACGGCGAGCATCAGAACTGAGAGAGCAAGAAGAAGGATCAAAGCTTTACCAGTCACTTTCATCGTTTCCTCCTTTTAATCCTGAAACAAGCTTACAGCTTGCCCAGAACCTTGCTTTTCTCGTCTTGAACTTTCTTCAGCTCAGCCTTCTTCTCAGCCAGTTTGGCTTCCAGCTCTGCTTTCTCTTTCTCCAGGTCGGCCACGCGCGATTCAGCGGCGACGGCAGCACCCTGTGTTTCGTCCAGAGCTGTCAGCTGTTCCTCGTTGGCGTAACGGGAGCAACCCGTTGTCAGGAAAGCTGTGAGCAGGACGAAAGAGAGCAGCGCCAGAACAGTGTTCCGAACACCTCTTCTCATTCCCTACACCTCCTTTTTAGATGAACTTGATGTGGCTATAACTTAAAAAAAAGTATAGCAAAATTTATCATTATTGTCAAGTAAAAAAACATTTGTAATGGGGCATTAGCCCTTGATTTTCAGTCGATTACTCCTTGCGCGGCCGTAAAGACAGCCCCAGCTCCTCCAATTGGCGCCTGTCGACTTCTGAGGGCGCCTGGTCCATCAGTGACAGCGCACTGGTGGTTTTGGGAAAGGCGATGACTTCACGAATGGAGGTCTCACCGGCCAGGAACATCACCAGCCTGTCCAAACCAAAGGCGATCCCTCCGTGAGGCGGGGCGCCGCATTCCAAGGCTTCCAGTAGAAAACCGAACTTGCTGCCCGCCGTCTCAGCGTCAATACCCAGTGCCTCAAACATCTCTGCCTGTACATCGCTGCGATAGTTACGAATGGAGCCGCCGGCAATTTCTGAACCATTGAGCACCAGATCATAGGCGCGGGCCCGGGCTTTGCCGGGATCGTTTTTCAGCAGGTCGACGTCTTCACTCTTTGGCTGCGTGAAGGGATGGTGCATGGCCACGTAGCGCTTGGCCTCTTCATCGTATTCGAAGAGTGGAAAATCCGTGACCCAGCACGGAACGTAGGTATTGGCGTCGGCCAGGTTGTGCAGATCCGCCAGGTGCGTCCGCAGAAAACCCAGTGCACTAGAGCAGACGGCGTCCTGATCGGCCACCAGAAAAAGCACATCGCCGGTCACGGCGCCGAAACGTTCACAGAGTGCGGCCAGCAGGTCGGCTGAGACGAACTTGGCAATAGGTGAGGCAATGCCCTCTTCCTTGACCTGAATGACGACCAGCCCCCGCGCACCGTAGGGTTTGACGGCGTCTGTGAGTTGATCCACCTGTTTGCGGGAGAGCGGTGCCCCCCCCTCGAGCTTGAGTCCGCGCACGCGCCCGCCTGAAGCGACGGTGCCGTCGAAGACCTTGAAACCCGAGTCGGAAACCAGGTCGCTGACGTCTTCTATCTCCATGCCATAGCGCAGATCGGGCTTGTCCACCCCGTATTTGGCCATGGCTTCATCATAGGGCATACGGCGAAACGGCGCCGTGATCTCCACGCCCAGCACCTCATCAAAAATGCGGCGCATGAGCCCCTCGATGATATGCATGATATCATCTTCATTGACAAAGGACATCTCCACGTCGATCTGCGTGAATTCAGGCTGTCTGTCCGCACGCAGATCCTCGTCGCGAAAACATTTCACAATCTGGAAATAGCGGTCGTATCCGGCAACCATCAGCAGCTGCTTGTAGGTTTGCGGAGACTGCGGCAGTGCATAGAAACGGCCTTTGTGCACACGGCTGGGCACCAGATAATCGCGGGCGCCCTCAGGCGTGGATTTCATTAAGGTGGGTGTCTCCACCTCGATGAACTGCTGTTCATCGAAATAACGGCGCACACTCTGCGCCGTTTTATGGCGAATCATCATATTGTTCTGTACGCAGGGGCGTCGCAGATCGAGATAGCGGTACTTCAGCCGCAACTCATCTGAGGCATCGATGTCATCACGAATCAGAAAGGGCAGGGTTTTGGATTCATTGAGCACACGCAAAGACTGTACGTTCAGCTCGATGGCCCCTGTATCCATCTTGGCGTTGACCATATTCTCCGGACGGGCATCGACACGGCCTTCAACGGCAATCACCGTCTCCATCTTCAAACGGGAGGCGGCTGCTGCCATCTCGGCATCGGTTTCTGGATGAAACACCGCCTGTGTGATGCCGTAACGGTCGCGGAGGTCGACAAAAATCACACCGCCCAGATCACGATGACTGGCCACCCACCCCATCAGGATGACGGTCTGCCCATCATCGGACTTGCGCAGCGCACCGCATGTATGGCTCCTGCGCCATTCTGCTCTATGTCCCAAAGGATTGCTCCTGCATATTGGCTTTGAAATGTAACGATTGTTGAAGGTGACAAGATAACGATTTGCAGACGGGAAAGCAAGATGATAAGCGGAGAACTCAAGGGGGAATTTAAAAAGCCCGGTTCAAAACGAACCGGGCTGCATTGAAGCTAATATCCGAAAGTAAAACTCTGCCTGAAAATCACGTCACCCTCTGAGGGTTCAATGGGCTTAAAGTCTTTCCAATTGAGAATGCGGCTCCTGATACAACGCTCCACGCGCTCGTTATTCAGCGTGGAGGTGACAATGGTGACCGCTGAAACATGGCCCTCGGGATGCACCGTAATCCGCACTGTCACCTTGCCTTTGAGTTCAGGATTCCGTTTCAACTCACGCTCGTAGCAGTACTGAATGGCTTTGAGATGCCCCATGATTACGCGTTGGATCTCCTGGGGGCTGCGGTTAACGCTGCGCTGTCCACGGCCCTCTACATCAGCGGGCGCCTCAACGGCCAGCTCACCCTTGCGCTCCATAGACTGTGACCGTGCGCCCCCCAGATCTGAGACCAGATCGTTGATAGAAGCCTTATCGCCTGAACGACCGCCACGGGCTGAGCCACCCTGCCCGCCGCCTGCGCCCAAACCGGCCGTGCCGCCTGTTTTCAACCCGCCGGCCGCGGCCAGCACCTCATCCAGGTTGCCGCTGCCTGAGCCGCTGCCCGCACCCAGAAGATCGGACACGGCCCCGCCACTGGCGGCGCTGCCTGTACCGGTCAGCATGCGAAGCAGCCCCTTGTTGCTCACTTCACGGGTCATGGCTTCACGCTTTGCCGAAGCCGCAGCCGCACGGGCCGCCTGTCGGCCTGCTCCACTTGTTGCTTCACGGCCTTCACCGCCTTCACCGCCACCGTCTTCCCCAGCGGGTTTATCCTCTATAACGGGGGCCTCTTCGGCCTCTGACTCTGCCACATCACCGCCCTGAGTTCCTGCGGCCAAGGCGCCGTTAGTCGCCTCAGGGCGCGCAGTCTCACCCAGTACAAAACTGGCAAAATGAGCCTGAAGCCGGGCAATCTCCTTCTCGGAGTAAACCTCAACCGGCTGCTGCGTCATCAAAACCACCACCAGGGATTCCAGCAAGATCGCCCCAAGCAGAATCAGAAAGAAGCGCAGGTCAAATCCGTCGAACCAGGATTTCTGGTAGCTCCCTGTCAAAATATTGGTTGAACTCTGCATTATTCCTCTGTCTTATAAACCACCAGCCGCATATTCGGGTGTTTGGCCTGTCCACAGGTGTACATCACCCGCATCAGCAACCTGTAGGGAATATTCTTATCCCCCTGAATGGTCACCTTACCCGAAAATTTGGCGCCGTAAGTCCGCTCCATCTTCTCTGCCTCTGTGGCATATTTCAACATCTCCTGCTGTACGCTTGGGATGAGATAATCCTCAGAGGCCAGTACGTCGTCGGTGCGGGCGGCCGGTTTGTTGTTGACCAGAATCCAGTCATTGGACACAGTCACATCCAACCCCAATTCGGGGATGGCCTGAATGCGCGAGGAGGGCAGTGTCAGGTCATTGGACGGATTCACCAGCTGGCCGTGCGTGGAATAGGTTTTCAACAGAAAAACCAAGATGATGGTAAACATATCCATCATGGAGGTCAACTGAAGCCGGACTTCGCCCTGATTGTGTCTGTGTTTTTTCTTATGCGATGGAATATACGCCATAAACTTCCTCTATAAAATCAGGCTTCCCGCCTTCTCAAAATACGCCTGCAGAGAGTGAAACCTCAGGAAAAAGCGCCACTTCCCGACCCTCGAGTCTGAAGGAGCGCGCCGCATCCATGGTGGAGACCACGGTCTGGTAGCTGACGCTGTCTTCGGCCAGCAGTATGATCTGCTCGGTGTCTGGAAAATTGACACCGGCGGCAACCTTGATCTCATGAAGCTTTTGCGAAAGCGCCGTAAAATCATGGACGTGTGCACCGTCACCTCCGGTTGTCATCGGGATGGTGGGCTCACCCTCCACAGCGCCGCTCAGAACGGCCAGCGCGCTGGAGATGAAAAAACCGCGATCGGTGATCGTCACCGTCAGGTCCAGCCGCTTAATCGACTCCTGCGGCACCTGCTCCAGTCGACTGGCCTCGGGTCCGCTGGCCGCCGGCGGCAGGTTGAGTTCGATCACACCCAGCTTCACAAACTCTGCCGAGGTCAGGAGCAAGGGGATCAACACCACCATGAGATTCATCATGGGCGTGATGTTGGCCTGCGCATCGTCTGCGCCGTGCTTTTGCCTTTTTGATGGCCGATACGCCATAAGCCTTATTCCTCGTGGGTGATCAGGTTGATCAGCTTCACCGTGTGCTCATCAATCTCATCGATAATCTGTGTGGTCTTGTTGTGCAGCACGGTATAGAGCAGAATGGCGGGAATGGCCACGGCCAGACCGGCCAAAGTGGTATTCATGGCCGTGGAGATACCCTGCGCCAGAAGCCTTGATTTTTCAGCCACATCAATGCCCGGTGCAGAGACAGAACGGAATGACAGAATCAGTCCGTAAATGGTGCCCATGAGGCCGACCAACGTGGAAATATTTCCAATCATCGCCAGATAGTTGGTCCGGGCCTGCAGCTTGGGAATCACTTCCAGTGTGCCCTCATCCACCGCATTCTGGATGCCTCTGAAGCTGGGGGTTTGAGATTTTTCAGCCTTCACCAGTCCGCTCATGATAATGGCCGGAAGGGCCTTCCCCCTGACGGAACGACAGACATTGATGGCGCGCTTAAAATCTCCGGCAGCCACCAGTTTGCGGATCTGGGCCATGAACCTGTTTGCATCGATATTGGAACGGACATAAATATAGTGCGCCCGTTCAATGGCAATGGCAATCATGAATCCCGCAATGACCAGAAGCACCCACATGAAAAACCAGCCGCTTCCTGTGCCGGGAACAAAACTATGCCAAAATTCAGCCATACATTACCTCCATCACATTCTTGATTGAGCGAAAAGATACAACTATTTTCGCTTGCGTTCAATCGCTTTTTTTATACTCTTCACATTGTCTACGTTTCTCAGCTCTTTCTGCGGCCGGCCAATCTCGCCCACGCCTTCTCGCAGCTCCTTTTTAAAACTGCGGTCCAGTTCTTTTTCTTTGAGCTCCGGTTCCACGCGCTTGGGGACAATAATCACACCGGGCTTGTCAATTCTGCCCTGAATATTGATATCCTCCAGCACCATTTCACCATTCTTCGCCGGTGGCTTGACCACTGTCTTGGTGGTATCTGCCTTCCCATTCTCTACTTTCTGAGCCTTCACAGTCCCCACGGTCAACAGCAAAGACAAACCAACCAAAACTGTCATTCCCCGTTTACTCAACACCACGCCCTCCATTCAATCCCCCGTTTAACGGAATATATCTGATGCGAATCTCCGCGCCCATAGCAGCCATCTGCGCCATGCTGCCGCTGAAACCCAGCCGGTTTTCAGACCGTCTCAGATGAATTTCCACCCAGGGGGTTCCACTCGAATCAACCACTGCTTCTTCAACACCATTCACCAGGCATTGTTCCGGCGCACCCCCGATGAATCGCAATTGCGCACTCAACGGGTGGCCCGGCACATCAAAGGTTTTTCGTATAAACAACGAATCAGAGCCGGTTGCCCCGGCCCCTACAACCGACCGAACCCATACCAGACGGCCGCCCAGTCCCACGCTGGGATGGTCCCAGCCCTCGCTGTTCGGCGTCATCGCCCATTGATCGACATAATCGGTTCTCACCTGCCAGCTGCTGTCGGCGGTGACCACCAACTCTTCAACCGGCAGCACCATCTTTTCTATATAGGCGGTATCCAACATGACCAGGCGAACGCCCAGCGCATTGGCCAGCGTCTGTGCAACAGCGCGGCCGTTCAGCACCTCAAAACCGGCCTCAAGCAGGACCTTCTGATTCTCTTCCGCGTAGAACACATTGTCCTCAAAAACAGTCAATGCCTCTTCATAGAAGGGACTGTTATCGACGTTAAAGAGTGAATCCGCCACGTTGACGCGCCCCTGCTCTGTGGCCATGTCAACCTTGAGCCTGTCGGCCATGCCCGCAGCAAAGGCGGCCAGGGCCAGCGACTGCTGATAGGCGCGCTGTCCATTGATGCCGGCAGCATCCAGCGCAGACAAGCCCTCTCGGCCAAAGAGCAGTGCCGCTTTCCCATAGGTTTTCATCAGTGCATTTAAATTGATAATCGATGTCATCAGGGCTTCTTCGGGTTGCCGCGTCTCCTTGAGCACCGTCTCAGCGTAGCGATCTGTATTGATTTTCAACGTGCTCAGCACATCCTCGGTCAATTGACGATAGTGATCCGATAAAAGGTGGCCCAACACCGCAATACGACTTCGTGATAAATCGCTCCAGCTGTTGTGTACGCCCAGAGAATCACTGGTGGTCAGGTTGTGATAATGGGCGGCCACGGCGCCATCGACCTGAGGCTTCACGGCGCGGAAAAGCACCTGATTACGGTACTCCAGTGCGGCTACGGCATCCAGATCGGCCGGAACCGGCGCATCGACCAATCCCTCAATGGGCGTCGCCTGCACCTCGGCCATGCGGTAGAGCATCTCTGATACCTTGGCCTCGGCCCTGTTTCGCCAGGTGAGAATGGCCAGTTGCAGAGAATCATTGGCCGCCAGAGTTGATGAATCCTCAGCAGCAGGTATCTCATTTTCAACGCGATGCAGCACTTCAATGGCCTGAAGATAGCTTCGCTTCGCCTCGTTGTAGAAACGGGCGGCCCCCTGTCCCACCTCACGCAGCTTGACCGCACGTTCGGCGGCGCCCTGTCCAGGCAGCATCTGCTTTGACCAGGCCACGCCCATCAACTCAACAATCTCTCCGAGGCGATAGGCGGCTTCCGGCAGATGGGTCGTCTTGAAACCCACCACACGACCATAATCCTGAGCCAGCGCCTGACGCTGGGTGTTGGCCGACCGAATATCATCATTCAGCGTCGACGGCGTGACAAAGCGAATGGCTGCAAAGCGGGCCTTACGGATCTCCGCTGCGCGAAGCAGTGCATCGGCCGCATAATAGCCGTCTCCCTCGCCGCCACTGGCCATCAGACGGTCATGCAGTGCCAAGGCGCGGTCAAAATGGGCCTCGGCCTGCAGTGTGGAGCGTGACGCTTCATAGTAACACCCTGCACGCCAGAGCGCAGACACGCCCAGTGCAGCCTGGGGGAAACGCTCCGGGAAGGCGGACAGCAGCGTGACGCCCCGAAGCGGATTCTCGCTCTGGCGATAAATCATGGCCACCTGATAAAACAAAGAAGGCGCCTCAGCCGCCTCTGGGTAGCGCTCGGCAAAGGCCAGGCCTGTCTCAGCGGCTTTTTCAGTATCACCCGACTTCTGGTAGAAGAGATAGGCGTTGTATAGCGCATCTGCAGATTGACTGGAATCAGCAGAGAGCGCTGCGAGCACCTCATAACGCTCACCGGCCTTCTCGCTTTGACCCAGTTCTGCATAGTCAAAAGCCAGGTTGTTGATGGCGTCCACCACCAACGGAGAAGCGGCATAGGTCAAACGCAGATGCTCATAGGCCTGCACCGCACTCTCAAGCACCTTGGCCTTTTCAAACTCCTGCCCGGCATTAAAAAGCGCGCGGTCGGCAAATTCAATATTGGGCACTTCCAGGGCAACGCGATAATACTCACGGGCCGCCTTGAGCGACTCTCCGTCTTTTGCCAATGCCTCCGCCTTGAAGAAAATGGCTTCAGCCCAACGGCGCCTGGCCTTCTCCCTCAGTGCGGTATCAGCCTGCGAATCGACGATGCGTTTGGCCAGAATCTCGGCACTTTGATAGTCCTGCTTCCCGAAATAGGATTCCAGAATGGAGATCTGCACTTGTTGAATCTGATCGCTGTTGGGAAAATACTTGACCAGGGTCTTGAAATAACGCAGTGCATCGGTGAACTGCTGATGCGTATAGTACAGTGCACCGGCGTTGGCCAGAATGAGAGGCGTCTTTTCACTGAACGGGTAGAGTTTGATATAATTATCATAGGCCATGCCCAGATAATGCTCAGCGGTGGAGAGCGGCGTGGGATCTGATAAAGGCGAGGCGATGACCGCACCGGCCACTGAACGCTCAGCCTGTACCAATGAATCACCGACAACAATGGCATTCTCAGCCGCATCTTGAATTGAGGCCAGGCCTTTTTCCCTGGCAAACTTCTCAAACGCACTGGTATTATAGACCAGACTGATTGTGAGATACTCTTCGAGCGCCTCCTTAAACCGGTGCAGTCGTGTATCGAGAATCAATGCACGATTCCAGCGAATCATATAGGCGTAGGGGTCTTCGGGAAATCGCTCAAGATACTGGCCGGCCCAACGAACTGACTGCTCAAAAAGAGGCCTGCTTTCACTGCGCTCCGCCTTGGCGGTCAGGGCCTGTATATTCTCACGCATCGCCGTCTCAGAGAGACGATACGCCCTGTAATGGGCCTGGTCCTCATTCACCGCAGCCCACCAGCGCCCGTCTTTGCGATAGTTATTGTAAAGCGACTCACGGGCCAGAATGGCCTCATCACTTTGATCCAGCGCGATGCGGCAGTCAATAATACGCCGCTGTACATCCGGGGCGTTGGGATTGTCAGGGGCATAGGCCAGAAGCGCCTCATAGGCATAAATGGCGTTGGCGTACTCCTCTTTCTGATCGAAATAGACATCGCCCAGCACCTTGAGCACATCCTGTCCCCACGCTGGACGACCGATGCCGTCGAGATAGCTCTCTACCCTATGGGCGCCGCCGTAGTCATGAAAACTGATGGCCACATACTCGATGGCCTCGTCGCGCAGATCGGCCCTGCGGCCTGCCAGCTCATTATTGTATTTATCCGTAATGTCTATATCTTCAATCAGCGTTGTAAAATAACTGATGGCTTCGGCATAGCGGCTGAGCCGGTAGTACGCCCATCCCAACTTATAAAGTGCTTCATTGTACCTGGGGCTGGATGTATGCACCGTGACTTTCTTATAATAGGCAATGGCCTGATCCAGATCGTTACGGGGCGGATTGAAAAAGAACTCGCCCAACCGCATATTGGCTTCGGGTACAAAGGGGGAATTGGGATAGGCCTCGGTCAGATAATGATAGATCTGGTTGGCCCGCTGATACTGGCCCTGCTCTTCATAGAGAAAGGCCTTGTTGTAAGTGGCGTCATCCACCAAATCACTGGCGGGGAATTCATCAATAACCCGCTGATACATGGAGAGTGAATGCGAAAGATCAAGCCGGGGCTCAGTGGCAGCAGTGCCCGCTTCCAGTGCTTCATCATAAGCGTCCATACGATCAAAGAAGAGATCTTTGTCGCGATAATAATAGAGATCGGCGAGGCGGATAATGATTTCGTCCACCATCTCCGGATCGGGGCTCATGGAGAGAAGGCGTTCACCGTCTTCAATGCCGCGCTGCACAAGGTAGCGTTTCTCCTCTTGCAGCGTCTCCATCTCTTCAACATAGTACACCCGATAATTCTGCAGCTCGGGCAGCGTCAACATCTGGAATGTGGAGTCCACCACCGCCTGGCGCTGGGCAAAGAGCAAGCCGCCCGCGGTCAGGCTGAACACAGCGAGCATGCGGAGAGAAAGTGCTTTCATTTCTTCCCTCCTTTGACTGCATTCTGCCGCTTCAATTTACTGGCGGCCGATTCCTTGTCACGTTGATCAAAGTAATCAGTTCGGAAGAAGCGGTCCTGCTGGTCGCGACTGCGGCGTTCCGCGTCGCGCTGCATCTCTTTCTCAATGGCCGCCACATCATCGAGCAGGCTCTTAATACGGCCGTCCAGAACCAGCCGTTTGTCCTTGTAGACACGGTCCATGGTTGAAAGGACACGGCTCACATGCACCATACGGCTCTCAATCTCTTTGATGCGGTTAAAATTGATCGCACTGATGCCGTAACCGCTGAATGTGGCCCAGCGGTCGAGCTCCACATGGACCTCCTTGGGGGCGTTCTCACGCAGCCAGACCTCGTACTGATTGAGCCGTGCATAGTAGTCGTTAAGTTCTTCCTTACGAATTTCCGCATCGAGACCGGCGTTGAAATCATCACTGTTGGAGGCCAACGCCACACTGGCGTCGGCTTCGACAAGCGCCGTGCGGATGGCGGCTTTCTCACTGAGCGTCTCAGTGAGCAGGGCGCGGAACATATACTTGAAATATTCAGAGAGCCCCAGTCTTTTAATCAAAGGATCCTCCAGGGGATCCTCAGGATTAAAGGCAAAACGGCCGGCATGGTCATCCAGCGTTTCAATTAACTGACCGCGCAGCTGACGAATACGACTCAGCGCCGCTTGATTGCCGCGCTGGCGTGCCTGTGACTCCAAGACATCCAATCCGTCAACCTGAGTCTCCAGAGTACTGCGCTCTCGATTGAACTGCCGCGAACTCAGGATCTCACTCTCCCGTTCCGGAGAGAGCTGAAAGAACTGACGGATACGCTCAATCTCCTTGAAGAGATCACGATTGCGCTGGGCCAGCATGGCCTGCTGCAGGGCCTCAAAATCGGCAACTTCACTTCTGACCCGCTCCCCTTCAACGCCATTTCCCTCGCCATTGCCCCGCCGTGCCTGCACCACGCTTTTAAGATCTTCAATAGCGGACTCAGACTGGCCCATCAACTCCTTTGAACTGGCGGCAAGAACCCGGGCTTCATAGACATAGTTGGAGAGCACCGAGGTCTCCAGTACAGCCTCCACATCCTTCAGGGCTTCACCCGGGCGTCCCGATTTATAGGCGCTCCAGGCGCGGGCCATCAGGCTGAGGTCGTAATGCTCAGACGCCGACGAGACGCGATCGAAGAAGTAAATCGCCTCAGCATTCCGTCCCTGTTCATAGTGAATAAGCCCCAACTTGAGCAGGGCGTTGTTCTTAATCTGGGCCAGTACGGCATTGCGCTCTTTGGGATTGGCCTCATTCGTCAGCCTTTCGTAGATGGGCATGGCCAGATCATCCTTGCCCATATTGGAATAGCACGCGGCAGACAGATAGATGGACGAGTAAAAATAACTCGCCCCGGGCGCCACGTTGGCCAATGCCTTCAGCGTCTCGTTATAGCGTCCCGAACGGAAGTGGGCGTATCCCACCAGGTAGGAGACAGTGCCCAAGACATCGGGTTCAAGCAGTGTTTTCTTCAATAGAAGTCGATCATAGAGTGCGGCAGCGGTTTGATAGTCGCCATAAATATATTTAATATAGACACGCTTGACCAAGCCCTTTACGGCGTAGACTGATCTGGGGTGATCTGCCTCAAGCGCCTCGTAACCGGCCAGGGCCTCATCCAGAAGATTCAATCCGTAGGCCGCCTCAGCCGCAAAGTATTTGACATCATCCAGCACACGGTTTTTTCCATACACCGACACCAGATCATTGAGCGCCAGTCGCGCCACATCCATCTCACCGCTGTTGTATCGCTCCAGGGCACCCAGTAGCGCCTTGCGAAACATCCGCTCTTCCTGTTTGGCCGAGGCCGTCCGGAGCAGGCGGGTGCGCAAAAATTCATATTGTGTGTGCTTGACTTTATACTGAAGGATACGATTGTAACGCCATTGCTCGTAGATATCACTGACTTGAACCGGCTGTGCTGCGGTTTCATTTGCCTGAGTCTGGGTGGATTTCACAGCCACCGCTTTGGGCTGAGACGGTTTGACAGCAACGGCCTCATCGGCCTCAAGAATCTCTTTGACGCGCGTTTTTAGTCGGGCCAGCAATTCAAGTGTTTTAAGGTCAACACGCTGGCGGGCTACGCGCTCCATCCGTTCAATCTCACCAATCAGATCAACGGTCTGCTTCAACTCGGCACGATAGTTCTGTACCTTCTTCTCATCTGGCGTGGTTAGGGCGGACACACCCAGCTCATGAGGGCTGGCCCCCTCGGACTGCCTTCTGTCAATCTCCTGACTGACGCCCTGCACCAGATAGAGCAGAAACTTTTCCTTGGGAATGAGGTTCAGCAGAAATTCATCTTTCTGCATCTGAACATAAAAACGGTCCCCCGTCCCAGGCGGTGTCTCCGGGGCCGGCTGCGCAAGAATAACGCCGGTCAGCCCGTTCAGCATGAAAACCGTACAACAGGTTAAAAACAATTTTTTTAAGCGAAATAATTTCATATTCACTTTCCATTGAAAGGCCACTGCGCACCGGCGGCGCCTCCAGACAGGTCACGGTGACTGATCGAATCTGCGCCACCTCAGGCTCATATCATCTTCGATTGCGTTTTAAACGATCAAACAAAACGAAGAACCCGACATTATGCAAAAATAGTTCCACAAATTCAAGACAAAACTGCCTTTGACCAAAGTTTATTGATCATGACAGGCTTGTCACGCCATTTTTAAAAAAAAACGGCCTGATCCGCAGAAGCAGGTCAGGCCGGAAAACACACAAAATCAAAAATCAGTTGCGTCTTTTAAAACAGCGGCGATTTTTGCCGCCGTTGTCAAGAAAATAATACAGTTGTCTCTTTATTTGGGCAAAGCAATCATGGCAAAGATCATGACGAACAGCGCCACGGTTTCAATGACGCCCACAACCATGATATAGTTGGCAAAGCCCTTGCCTGTCTCTGCATAGGCATCAGAGGCCTTGGCACCGGCCTTGCCCTGCATGTAGGCGGAAAGCGCAATGGCCAAACCGGCAATGCCGCCGATAAGCATGGGCCAACCTGTGGCAATCCCCTCCCAATTGGCGTTCAAGATCTGGTCACGGAGGATAAATCCATAAATCACCTGAGAGAGCGGGGCGCCCACAAACACGGCCAACAGGAACGGTGCATTTTTATTCTGCATAAAGGCACGTTTCCAGGCACCGATAGCGGCCATGCCTGCAACACCGGTTCCCATCGCCGAACCGAGGGCGGCAATCACCAGAGACAGATTCATATCGCCTAATTGATTCATAATGATGTTCCTTTCAGTTTAGTCGATCAAAAAATTCAAAAATTTTTATTAGTCTTTAAACGGTTCATAGGGCTTGCCTGTCCACTCCTGGCCCAGGTGGCCGGAGAACTCCAGCATATTCAGGCGCACGCCGTGCACCATCACAGACATCAAACCGAGCACAATATTCAACCCATGGCCAATCAACAGCACCACCGGCGCCAGAATCCCATTGGCCATGCCATTGAAGCTGGCCGCCACAGTAACGCTGGCAATACCCACGGCAAAGAGCCGGATATAGGATACCACATCAGAGAAACTGCTGATGACGTCCAAAATGGAATTGAGCACAGTGCCCACAAAAGCGCCCAGCAGCTTCACCGGATTCTTCTGGAAATTGGTGAAGATGCCCACAATGCCCAATCCCGACAGGATAAGCGGCAGTGTGATGCCGGGCAGCGGCTCTGACAACACAAACAGGCAGACCACAAAATAGATGCCCACCACAATCATCGCCCAACCCAGCTGGGCCAGGGCTTTGATAGAGGGAAGCTTGATAAAAAAGGCCATGAGCCTGCCAAGCACCAGGTGAATCAACCCCAGGATGAAAGACAGCTTCATCATAAACTGCGTGGACTCAGCAGAGTTGTTGAAACTAAACATATTCTCTACAACCAGCCCGCGCAGTGGCGCCCACTCTGCAATGGCCTTGGAGCCAAACCAGGTTCCGGTTAACGCCCCCCAGATGATAGTGGCAATGCTGAGCACGAAAAAGAGGGCGAACGGCTCAATGGGGGCCTTCCGGTTCTTCATCCGGGCGAATATTGTGCCGCCCAGAAAGATGAGACCGTAACCGCCGTCACCAATAATCATTGCATAAAAAATGCTGAAGAAGACCAGAAAAACCAGACTCACATCCACTTCTTTATAACCGGGAAGCGTGCCCATAAAATTAAACAGCGGCTCGATGATTCGCAGCGGCTTCTTGTTCTTCAGCAATGTGGGGACGTGCATGGGCTCATCGGGTTCTTCAAAGATATACCCCCAACCCTCTTCATCGGCGGCGCTGCGGATGGCATTAGCCGATTCCTCGGGACAGTAGCCCGTCAGAATCACAATGCCCTCCACGTGACCCATACCGGCCAGCACGCTCTGATACTCCAGTTCTTTCCGGAGAGACGCCAGGTATGAGATGATAGCGGGGCTATGCTGGGCCGATTGCTGCCACTGGCCGTCGATCTCCGTGAGCCTGATCTCGATATTGGCGATGGTCTGGTCGACCTCAGCCACCTCTACCTTGGGCATGCGGGTCTCGGGCAAGTCCAGCTGCGCGTCGGCAGACCGGGCTAAAAGGGCGGCATACACCACGCCCTTTTCCTCGGCCAATACGACGACATCGTGGTCGCCCTGGGCCTTGTCCAGGGCCTTGCGGTCTGTGCGGTAGAGACGCACATACACATCAGCGGCCTTTAACGCGTCGAGATCGGTCTGAGAGACATCGCCCCAGAGATCAAACCAGGCACGCATGTCCTGCATTTCCAGCAGTTTCACCTTTAAAACCTGGCGTTCTGCGTCCAGTGCGAGCAGCGTTTCAACCGCCTCTTTTCCGCCGGTCTCAACCGCCTTGTCCACAGGGGTTTCTTCAAGAAGAATCAACGCCTTTTCAGCCGCTGCAACCGTGCTGTTCAGGGCGTCGATATCTTCAGACTGAGGCGGTGTCATGTGTTCCACATGCACCAGCCCCAGTGAGCGCAATGTTTTGAGTGCGCGCTTCTTCTCTTTTGCACTCAGCAGAAGGGTGCTTTTCAGCATTGGTACAATCATGCCGCTTTGGCCTCCTGCTTCTTTCTCATAATTTTGGATTTGGCAATCTTGCCGCGAACCACTTCTGCGGTCTGCAGATCGCCCAGGAAGATCTGAATGGTCCGAATGGCCTCTTTGGCCCCGGGGATCTTCACTTCTTCAAAAAGCTTGATGCGCTGAATGGTGGTGCGCAATTCGTTTCGGATGATCTCTTGCTGCTTCTCGGCAATCTCCCAGCGCACGCGCCGTTCAATCTGCTCCTTGACTACATCGAGGCCGCGATCCACCCACAGCGGGGTCTCAATAAAATCATAGGCCACGTCATCGAAGGTGAGCAAATCGAAAACCGGGATATCAATGCCGGCAATATTACCGGTATCGGTTTTCACTTCACGGATCGCCACCAAAGCGGAGAGCTCCACGTCCTGGGCAAAGACACCCACCCAGGGGGTGATCTCCGTCTCCATCTGCCGATTCTCATCCTGAAGTCGTTCGATTTCATTCTGAATCTTACGGATCTCCATCAAGAGCTGCTTCTTCTTCAACTCCAGCGTGGGCAGGTAACGGGTGAAGCGTTTGAGATCGTCCTTCTGCTTTTTGAGTTCATTTTTTGTCAGACGTATTTTAGCCATAGTCGTCCTTTTATCCTCATGTCTCGACTTGCAGCCGAAACATTCAATGCTCTCTAAGCGTCTTCTCTAACGGCCTTCTTGGGCCAGAATTGATTGACCAGTTCCGTGCGCATACCGGTTTCCTGGGGCTCGAAACAGTCGGCCAGAATCTCCCAGCCGCGGTCCAGTGCACCCTCAAGGGGAATGTTCACGGTGAGGTCCATCATCTGGGCCTCAAACTCATGACCAAACTTCAACAGTTTGTCATCCCAGGGACTCATGCGGAAACCCATGGATTTTTTCTCCTCGGTCTCCAGGTACTGGGCGTAGAGCTGAATCATGCCGTCCATGATGGCGCGATGGTCTTCACGGGTGTCTTTATTCACCTGCTGTTTCAGGCGTGACAGCGAACCAAAGGGCTCGATGCGGCCGTTGCGCAGGTAGAACTGACCCTCGGTGATGTAGCCGGTGTTATCGGGCACGGGATGCGTCACATCGTCACCGGGCATGGTGGTCACGGCCAGGGTGGTGATGGCGCCGGCGCCTTCAAAATCGACGGCTTTCTCATAACGTGAGGCCAGCTGGCTGTACAAATCGCCGGGATAACCGCGGTTGGACGGCACCTGTTCCATGGTGATGGCAATCTCTTTCAGCGCATCGGCAAAGTTGGTCATGTCAGACAGCAGGACGAGTACTTCCTTGCCCTGCAGGGCAAACTGCTCGGCCACGGCCAATGCCAGATCGGGCACCATGAGGCCTTCTACCACAGGTTCAGAGGCCAGATTCATGAAGAAGATGGAACGCGAGAGCGCGCCGCCCTCTTCCAGGGCGTTCTTGAAGTACATGAACTGGTCGAACTTGAGACCAATACCGCCCAGAATGATCATGTCCACTTCAGCCTGAAGGGCAATGCGGGCCAGGAGTTCATTGTAAGGCTCGCCGGACACGGAGAAAATAGGCAGCTTCTGGCTGGCCACCAGCGAGTTGAACACATCGATCATGGGGATGTTGGTACGGATCATCCGCTGCGGAATGATGCGCTTGGCGGGGTTCACCGAGGGGCCGGAAATGGGAATCACCGAGTCGGCCATGCCCGGACCACCGTCGCGGGGTTCACCGGAACCGTTGTAAATCCGTCCCAGCATGTTCTCGGAAAAACCGACGCGCATGGGGTGGCCGAGGAATCTTACCTCATCCTGGGTGGAGACGCCGCGGCTGCCGGCAAAGACCTGCAGAGAGACAATCTCATCCTCCAGTTTAATCACCTGAGCCAGCGATTTGCCACGGCTCGTGGTGATCTCAGCCAACTCCTCATAGGCGACATCCAGGGCTTTTACCGTGATCACATTGCCCGAGACGCTGAGGATTTTATTATAAACTTTCTTCATGACGGGTATTTCCTTCTATCAACGCTGTAAGGGTCTCTTCCATGGCCTTGAACGCCTCGGACTCGAACTCCAAATAGTTCCAATCCAGGAATTTCTGGCGCAGATCGTAGAAGAACGTACGTGCCTTCTCTTTATCCTCAAAATCAAACGGCCGCTTGAGAATGTTGATGATGATGCTGAACACATACTTCTGGCGCTCGGGTGAGGCCGCGGCATCCACCTCGTCAAAGGCGTTCTGCTGCAGATACACCGCATCGAGGAATTCCGATTTCAGATACATCATAAAGTCGCCAATGCTGGTGCCCTCTTCACCCACCACCATCATCATCTGATGCACGTCGGTGCCGCGACGGATGAAATCACGGGCGTAGTCGATCTCTTCCTTGTTGACGAAGCTGGTATACTTGGACCAGGAGTCCAGCGGATGAATGGCCGGGAAACGGCGGGCGTTGGAACGCTCGCGCGAGAGGCCGTGGAAGGCGCCCACCACTTTCAACGTGGCCTGGGTCACCGGCTCCTCAAAGTTACCGCCGGCGGGCGATACGGTGCCGCCGATGGTCATCGTGCCCATGCGGTCATCATAGAGCTGCACCAAACCGGCACGCTCATAGAATTCGGCAATACGTGACTCCAGATAGGCGGGGAAGGCCTCTTCACCGGGAATCTCTTCCAAACGGCCGGAGAGTTCGCGCATGGCCTGGGCCCAGCGTGATGTGGAGTCGGCCAAAAGGAGGACGTTGAGGCCCATCTGGCGATAGTACTCGCCCAGCGTGGTGGCCGTGTACACAGACGCCTCACGCGCAGCCACGGGCATGGAGCTGGTATTGGCGATGATCATGGTGCGTTCCATGAGCGAACGGCCCGTACGCGGATCGATGAGCTCGGGGAACTCGCGCATGGTTTCCACAATTTCGCCGGCGCGCTCTCCGCAGGCCGCCACAATGACCACATCCACCTCGGCGTTACGGCTGGTAATCTGCTGCAGCACGGTTTTGCCCGCACCAAAGGGACCGGGAATACAGTAGGTGCCGCCCTTGGCCACCGGAAAAAAGGTGTCGATGATGCGGGATTTGACAATCAGCGGCTCAGTGGGCATGAGCTTCTCTTTGTAAGCCGAAATGGGAATCTTCACCGGCCACTCAAACTGCATGGAGAGCTTGCGCACATTGCCTTTTTCATCTTTAATCTCTGCAATGGTGTCCGTCACCTTGTAGTCGCCTTCTTTGGCGATGGAGACCACTTCATAGTCGCCTTCAAGGAAGAAGGGCACCATGATTTCATGGGTAAACTGCGTCTCCGGGACGGTGCCCAGTTTGGCAGCTTTGCGAACCGTGTCGCCTTTTTTCACCGATGGCGTAAAGTGCCAGTCGACTTTGGAGTCCAGTGCTTCCAACACCACGCCGCGGGGCAAAAAGAAGCCATGGGCTTCTGCCAGCTGCGGCAGCGGATTCTGGAGGCCGTCGTAGATCTGGCCAAGGAGGCCCGGGCCCAGCGTCACCGAGAGCAGCTCGCCGGTGAATTCAACCTTGTCTCCCACTTTGAGTCCCTTTGTGGACTCAAAAACCTGTAGGAAGGCGTGGTCGTTCTGGATCCGGATGACCTCCGATTTCAACCGCTCATCGCCATGCACCGCGTAACCCACTTCATTCTGGGTGATGCGGCCCTCAAAGGCGACGGTCAGCATGTTGCCGTTGATACCGGTGATCGTGCCGATGTTTTGTTCCATTCCAATATCCTGATTTGATTATACATTCAATTTCATAATGACCGGCCTTTGCCGGCCGCGAGCTAGAGCCCCGCCTGCACCGATTCCTGTTCCACGGCTGCAGCGGACTGCTTCTGGAAGACGGCCAGGCCTTTTTCAGCATTGAATTCAGCCAGCCAATCCAGAATCTGAAGCTTCATGTAATAAAGCAGGATGAAGCCCAGATCGAAGTGATGTGCCTCTTCCTGCGCCTCGAGGAAGTCCCAGCGATATTTCAGAAGCCGTTTCTCAACCTCAAGGGGATTTCCGTCTTTCACCAGCCCCAGGGGCAGATCGAAGGGTTTCACCTCCTGCCCCGCCTTTCGGCCCGTACGCCATTCAGCCAGAGCCTGTCTGAATGTGGCTTCGAATTCTTGATAGCGACGGTAGAGTCCGGCGTCTCTTTTAGCCGGCGTCATGCGGCGTAGATCTGTGGCCATCAACGCTGAAAAATCACGCGCTGTGAGCCACTTCTCAGCCTCATCCAGGAATTCCTGTGTGCTCAGCACCGGCTTCTTATCAAAAGTCAGCGCAGGGAGCTGGGCGATGGTGTAATAAAACTTATCCATTTATCCGGCCATTATACTGTTAATGCGATGATTCAGAAATGCACGCAGCAATTCGGCAATGGAGTCATCGGAGAAGTCATAGTAGAGATCTTCATCCTTGACGCCAATACGGAAACCGGCGGCAAGATCTGTGGAGGGTTTCAGCGTGACACCGGCTTCAATCTCTTTCTTCACACCGTCCATCAGCACAGCTTCCAGCTTCTTGACCCTGGCCTCATTGACCTCGACCTCAACCCCCTCGGCCTTGCCCCAGGACTGCACAATCTCAAGAATCAATCCCTTGAGAAATTCGGCATCCATCACTTCGCCCACTTCATGCTTGAACACACGGTCAAAAAGCGCGGTAATCTGCTCTTTGAGCAGCAGTTCCGCGTCGCGCCCCGCCTGTTTCACAGCCAGTTCAGCGTTTCTCTGAAACTGGGCCGCCTTCACTTCTGCCTCTTTTTCGCGCAATTCAGCCGTTTTCTTGGCCTTCTCTGTTAAAGCCTCGGCATCGGCTTTGGCCTTGGCCAAAATCGCATCCGCGGCCTTCTGGGCGCCTTCGACGCCCTCCTCTTTCAACTTCGCAATCAAATTGTCCAGTTTTACATCCATGAACGTCACCCTTTCAATCTACAAGCCAGGACTGTTCAACATTACACGATTCAAGGGAGGAATCCCCTGTATCTATTACATACCGCAGTTTGCGGTGAATCGCCAATACTATATTTTTAGAGAATTTACGGCAATGAAGCCGGACGCCAAAATACTGAAAGGTCCAATAGAATACAAAAACCATTCCAGCACGTTCTCTCTAGGTGTAGACGGGTCCCATCCCCCCATGGATAAGATCCCGCCATGCTTGCCGTCCGTCAAAAGCAGATGGTGTTGCGCAGCGGTAGAGAAGTGTGAAACTATGCGCAGTGTGCAAGACACTGCGCAGCAATGTACAAAAATGCAGCAGCACGCCGCAAGAAAAGTTTATGCTTTTTTCTTAGCACCGTCTTTCATGGCACATTTCCCATCAAAAACGGCCCCTTCATCGACGACCAGGCGAACAGCCTTGACATCACCGGTCACTGACGATGTGTTTTCCAGTACGACTTTACCGTCAGTCAATACATTACCGGCAATATGTCCGGCCACCATCACATTTTTTGCCGTTACGCTCCCCTCAATCACGCCACCTTTACCCAGCACCACCGTATCTGAACACTTAATATCCCCCTTGACGGTGCCATCTACGCGCAAACTGTTTTGAATGTTCAGATCACCGGTGATTGTCGAGCCTTTCCCGATAATGGTATTCAACTCGCCGCCGCGTCCAAATTCAGAATTATTTTGTCCTTTCAAAACCGTCTCCTTCAATTGCGCGCTTTATGTCTTTAAATAAACGGCTGCAATGCCGTTTTTCAATCCAATGGTTTCAATCAGCCGTCCCTGCTCTGCTGAGGAATGGCATAGAGAAAAGAGGCGGGATCAAGCGCCTTGCCGTCTTTCCAGATCTCAAAATGCAGATGCGGTGCTGAGCTGATGCCCGAACTGCCCAAAAGGGCAATGACATCGCCTTTCTTAACTGTATCGCCCACTCCCGCCAGCAGGTGATTGGCGTGGCCGTAATAACTGAGGTATCCCCGGCCATGTGCAAGGACAATCAAGTTTCCAAAATCGGGTGTCCAGTTGGCAAAAACCACCACGCCACTGCCGGCAGCCCGAATGGAGGTTCCACCCTCAGCAGCGATATCAATGCCCATGTGTCGCCGCCCCAAAAACCAGTCGCCGCGTTGAAAATGCGTGGTCATAAAGCCCTCAACGGGAAGGCGTGTGGGAAGATGCTCCGGCGCGAAAAAATCGGGCGTGGCATCAATGAGATAGGGCAGCCTGTCCTGATACTGCACGGCAACCCCCCGTGCCTGTCCTGCAGGGGCGGGAATATTAACCGGGTCGGTCCGCGGAATCTCAAGGTTACTCAACGCCCCGAACTCCTGCCGGCTGACGCCCAGCTCTGTGCCAAAGGCTTTATATATTTTATCGATGACCTTCATGGTGGCCATATGCTCTTCAGCAATGGTCTCCACTTTGCGGTTGATCAGCGTCAATTCCTCGTTCTTCTCTGTCAGCTGTTGCTTGGCTTTTTCCAGCGTGAAGATACGGTAATAGCCGTAACCACCGGCCAGGACATGCAGCAAAAGCACCACCGCCGCCACAATCAGAGCCTTGCCCTGGGCGTTGCTCATGGAGATGCTCCGGGGATTCTGCTCCTGGTCGGGAACAAAAATCAAACTGAAATAACGTTTTCTTTTAACTTTTCTCATCTCTGGAATTAAGCGCCCATGCTGTCAAAAAGTTCCATTAACCGGTCGAGATCATCATTGGAATAGAAAGCGATGTCAATACGTCCGCCCTTCTTTCCCACGGTAACCTTCACCTGCGTCCCCAAGGTGGAGCGCAGTTTATCTTCAATCTCAGAGACATGGGAAGACTTCTTGGGGCCGGGCGCCGCCTGGGTCGACGGTTTGTCGGAACGGTTGCGCACCTCCTGCTCCACACGGCGCACACTCCATCCCTCCTTGACGCACTTCTTCCAGATCTGCATCTGATCTCCGCGCGCCTCCAGGCCCATAAAGGCACGGGCATGCCCCATGCCAATCTCCCCGCTGCGCACACTGTTCTGAATGGCGTCTGGCAGCTTGAGAAGACGAATGAAGTTGGCCACGGTGGCCCGTTCTTTACCCACTTTCTTGGCCACCACTTCCTGCGTCAGGTCATACTCTTTCTGCAGTTGCTGATAGGCCAGCGCCACTTCTATGGGATTCAAATCCTCGCGCTGAATATTCTCAATGAGCGCCAGTTCCAGCAGATGCTCATCGTCTTTGACGTCCATCAC
>Ga0070728_10001541_pt1 | contig 33512 bp, 30 predicted proteins | sample tdDd471_FD_66723 | JGI IMG/M metagenome (GOLD analysis project Ga0070728, IMG submission 66723) | Marine sediment microbial communities from the Atlantic coast under amendment with organic carbon and nitrate - tdDd47.1 | ecosystem: Environmental > Aquatic > Marine > Coastal > Sediment | place...
AAAAGGGATAAGCTGTCACTTTCCAGATGCACCTTGGCTTTTGCTCCCAAGGGAACTATCAAACTGTGTTTGCCTGGTTTTATTTTGGCCACATAATAATTATCAATACTCTTCTTATTTAGTTGCGCTAAGTCTTCTTGTGCATATTTCAAAACGGATTTATTGTTTTTATCAACTAACTCAATTGCTATAACCCAAGACCCGTACACATCAACGCCTTCGGCTCTAAACACATCAAAAGAAAGTGTGGAATTTTCAATTTTTCCTTCCGTAATTTCCAGTTTCGGTTTTACGGACTTATTGTGAAGTGTACCCCAAACACCACCGTGAAATACCTGATTGGTCATTAAGGTCATCCCAAGAATGAATATGGACCCTATTAATACTACTCTAGGGAAAATACAGTCCTTAATGGGAATGACGCCAGAACCAAGCCACGCAAACCATTTCTTTTTGCTTATTGAAACATTAGTTTTAATCAGGTAATTGTCCAACGAATATTTTCCACTTCCTGTTAAAAATAGAACAAAGCCTGTAGCTATGCCTAAAATTCCTATTTGCCATTCGTCCAGACACGTAGTGCCAATCCAGCCCGAGCCTAAAAGGATGCCCATTGCCAAACCAAACACGCCAATACTCATCATTCGGGTAAACAAACCAAACATAATCAACAAGCCAACTATACCTTCAACTATTGTAAAAATTACCATATTGATCCAAAGCATATCGGGGTTCTCTACTAAATATTGAATAATGGGTTTTATGCCCAAGGCATTGGGTAAAAAGGCATTGAATTTTTCTCCAATATACCCAGCTCCTTCCGGGTCAAGTTTATTTTCCAAGGCTACACGTCGCCAAAAGGCCGAAAAGTAAGTCCAACCTACTACAAGTCTTAGTGCTAAGGCCAACAGGCCCGAATCGTTCTTTATATTTATGTCTTTCATTTTTTGCTGTTTAAATAGTTATAGTGATAAACCCTTTTTTGGTAAGTTGAAACCCATCCAGAATCCCATTTTCAGTTACTTCCATGGTTTTAGGGATGTCTTTGGGGTCTATTTCAAACTTTTTTAACGACAGTCCACATACAAAGACTTTCAGGTTCTGTTCTTTTGCTTGTTTAGCGAGCGAAAGAAATTCATTGTCTTTTATAATCCCTTGAACGGTTTTGCCACAAAAAATCACATAGAACTCACCGTAATCATTGCCATCTTGCTTTGCAAGTTCGGCTGCTGTCTGCATGACGGGTTTAAGCTGTTGTATGTTCTTTGAAAGCACCAAATAATTAGTCTTTTCAGGGTGAATGGTTTGTGCTTGGGTAGTTTCTATTCCCAATAGGACCAATAGCATTGTGATGATTGATATATTTTTCATTGTTTTTTTAATTTTATGTTTGAATTTAGAGTGAAAAAAATAAGACCTCCCAAAATAGCAATATTCTTAAACAAAGGTCCTAAAGTGGCCGTTTGACCAACTTGTATGGTTAATGTAATAAGGATCAAAACGGCCATTAAAATGATAGCCGAAATTCTTGTTTTAAAGCCTACTAATAAGGCTATCCCAGCAAGTAGCATAGCCATGCCTGAAAGTACCACTGCAATTTCAGCTGTTCCTAATACATGGGCAATAAAACCAAAATTAGCGGCTTCTATTCGTTTGACTGTTTGCTCCAGTTTAAAAAAGTGACTTGTACTTGCCACAATAAAAATTAAACTTAGCATCATGCGAAGTATCACTACAGACCAGTAGCTCACTTCAAGGGTTTTTTCTTGTAGTTTCATTGTTATTTGTAATTGATTCTTAAATACAGTTGTATAACTGTTTCGTTTTATAAGAAATAATCAATTACGAATAGACCAGGATGTTTTGATATAAAATGTAAAGAGGTGTGGAAGGAATCGGTTTAGATGTACTGATTCGAATAGCATTTGTAGCTTTTGACTGAATTGGGGTATGAAAAGCAAATAACTTCTCATTAAAAAAGATGTCAACTGTTTTTGTAACGGGTGTTGAAGACGCATGCTTAATTTCGGCAACATCAAAAGCCACACAACCTGTTGTGGAAATAGTGGTTTGACTCTTATTTAAAACCGTGGTTTGTGGCAAGCCTACTTGTGCCTGGATAACATTCCTTATTTTGCAAGGAGACAGCAATAAGAGACAAGCCAATCCAAAAACGGACAGTATAAGTTTTAGGTTTTTTGTTTCCAATCTGGCTTTCATAGCTACAAAAATAGGATTTATACCATAGGATATTGTTATAGTTTTCTTAATATCCCATCGGTGTTTTTTAAAAGAACAACTTAGCTGTTTATTATGGCTTTGGGTTGATAAGTTGGTATTGCACAGGAACAAAGCAAACACCTGCATTCCTTTGGGTTTGGCACTAAAATAAGCATTTATTATTTACAGAGATGTAGGTAGGTTTTTATAGGTTTAATTTGTCCATAACAATTTTTTCAAGTTCATTTTGTTTGAATTCAAACCATAGGTTCCTAAAATCAGAGGTTTCGATTGAATACTTGAAGTTTTGAAAGGGTTTTTTATTGTGTAAAGCCTTTTCTAAATCCAACTTCAATTGATTTTCGGGCATTTGGTTAACAAACCTTTCCATAATTTTAAACGACTCAAAATCCTCTAGAACCTCAACTTTTATATAATCAGATTTGTTTTTAGATACTTTTTGTAAATCAGCTTTAAAAGCTGCTTGAAATTCTTCTTCGTCCGCTATCAGTGAGAAATTCGGAATACTTAAAATTTCATCGGTTTTAGGGTTGAAATAAGAATCTAATCCACAATTCAGATTCTGGGCTATTTCTTTAGTTATTTTTATCTTCATAGATACTCCATAGATACTCCATAGATACTCCATAGATACTCCATGGATAGTGTATGAGAGCCAGCGTTTTTTCTTACAAATTAGTTGTGGCTTTAATAAAACATGGATTTTTTATAGATTCAAGTATTTCAACTTAAAAATATTACACTTTATCGATTTATCTGAATTAACACTTCGTTAACTAAATATTATCAATATTTTTAGAATCTAATCAATAAATTAATTAATTAATATGAAAAAAATTACGTTTTTATTAGTCGCCATGCTCGCCTTTTGTTGGCAAGGGCATGCGCAGTTTACGGAAAGTTTTGATACTGAGATCCCAGCTACATGGACAGTGGTAGATGTAGACGGTGGTGATACATGGATACACAGTACAGCTCAAAGTTATGCTGGAGGAGGTAGTGCTAGAATTCAATGGGATTCGAATGCTCACGATGATTATCTAATTTCACCTCAATTTACGGTTACTGCGGGTGTTTCAGATAGAATATCTTTCTGGGCTGCTAGTTATTTGGGGTATATTGAATCTTTTGAAGTATTACTTTCAACAACTGGAGTGGCACCTGGAGATTTTTCAGTTTCATTAGGAGATGAATTAGCTAGTACGGATGCGCCAGTTTTTGAACAATTTACATATGACTTATCTGCTTATGATGGAACTCCAATTTATATAGCTATTAAAGCTACAGGAGCAGATCAGTTCTATTTATATGTAGACGAGTTTGTAAATGATGGTTTACCAAATTGTACACCAACAGTGGTAGATAGTTCTACAGTAGTGGACGATTGTGGAAACAGTCAGTTCTCGGTAGATGTCGTAGTTTCTACAGTTGGCGATGGAACATTTGTTTCAGACGGAACCAACACGTTCCCAATTGCGGCAGGAACAGTAACCGCTGGTCCTTATACAAATGGTGATACAATAACATTAACTGTAGAACATTCAGATGGAGCTTGCGATTTTTCATTAGGGGATTTCAGCACAGGTTGTACATTACCTGGTGAAGTTTGTGAGAACTCAATTATAGTAGCCTCACTTCCTTATTCTACAACTGATGACACCTCTAATTATGGTGATGACTATACAGGTTCTCCAGGAGCCTCAGGTTGTGGTACGACTAGTAGTTATTTGAATGGAGACGATGTGGTTTATTCTTATACTGCAACTGCAGATACTTCTATTAACGTATCAATGACACCAACTGCAAGCTGGTCAGGAATTTTTGTTTATACAGACTGTGCAGATATTGGTGTAAACTGTGTGGCTGGATCTGCAAATTCAGGAACCTCAGAAAGAAATTTTGATTTAACGGTTACCAATGGAACTACTTATTATTTTGTAATTTCTACTTTTGCTTCACCTCAAAGTACTGGATATACTTTAAATATTACTGAAAACACCTGTACGGCTGTAACGGCTACTTATGATGTTGTTGATGATTGTGATGTAAGTGGAGGTTTTTATATAGATGTAAATGTTACAGATATGGGAAGTGCTACTGCTATAACAGTATCTGACGATCAAGGAAATCCATCTCAACCACTTACAGCTATTGGTACTTTACAATTTGGTCCTTACGTTAATGGAACAGATGTGGTAATTACTATCGACGATGATAATGATGATGATTCTTGTACAGTTACCAGTTCTGCAATCACTCAGACAGTTTGCCCTCCTGCAAACGACGACTGTGCCAATGCTGAATTAGCACCTGTAGGATTAGGAGCTTGTGGAACAAGTGTGACAGGCAACAATACAGGAGCAACCGATTCTGGTGTGGCTCAAGCAGGTTGTGCAACAGCTACTTATTCTGGAGGTGATGTATGGTATACATTCGATATGCCAGTTGGTGAAACAGAGTTGGTTTATACGAGATCGGCTTCTGTATTTTCTACAACTCAAGTAGAATTATATAGTGGTACTTGTGGTGCTTTAGTTGAAGAAGGATGTACAACCTCTGCTACAGCAAGTTTTACAGGATTAACTGCTGGAGCTACTTATTATTTAAGAATATACGATTGGGGTAACAACGATCTTGGCTCGTTTACATTTTGTTTAAACACACCGCCAACCTGCCCTGTGCCAACTGGTTTAGGAGCTACAAATATCACTACCATGTCTGCAGATTTAGAATGGACAGATAATGCAGGTGCTTCAGCCTGGGATATAGAATGGGGTACTAATGGCTTTACACCATCTGGAACACCTAATATTGAAGATACTACAAATCCTCACCCACTTGGAGGTCTATCGGCTTCTTCATCTTACGATTTCTATGTTCGTGCTGATTGTGGAGGTGGAGATACAAGCACTTGGGCCGGTCCTTACACCTTTGTAACGGCAGATCCACCACCTGCTTGTGGAGAAAATTTCTATGATACAGGTGGGGCTAGTGGTAATTATAGCGCTAATGAGAATTACACTATAACAATTTGCCCTGATGTTTCAGGGGATGCAGTAACGGTTACTTTTAATAGTTTTGAAGTTGAAGGTAGAAGTGCAACCTTGTGTTGGGATAATTTATTCATTTATGATGGACCAGACAATACTGGAACCCCAATTACTCCTGCTAGTTTAGGACTTGGTACTGGAACTGCTGGATTCTGTTGGCAAGGCGCTGGAGATGGTACAGCAGATTTAACCGGTCAAGATATTACTTCTACTGATCCAAGTGGTTGTTTAACATTTACCTTCACATCAGATGGTTCAGGTCAATATGCTGGATGGGATGCTTCAGTTAGTTGTGCTACCATTGGAACTCAGGAATATAACATGAATGAGTTGTTTAGTTACTATCCTAACCCAGTTAACAACACACTATCTTTAAGAGGTGTTAAAGATATCCAAAACGTAGCTGTTTATAACATGTTAGGTCAAGAAGTACTTCGTACAGCTCCTAATACCGTTAATAGTGATGTGGATATGTCTGGTCTTCAATCTGGTACGTATTTTATAAAAGTGATGATTGAAAACACAACCAAAACCATTAAGGTGATTAAAAAATAAGCAACTTATTTTTTAAATATAATTTTAAAAGCCACTCGAAAGAGTGGCTTTTTTGTTTAATGAAGTTTGTCGTGATTATGTTACTTTAAACGATTTATTCTAGATTCATTGTTTTTAATATCAAAAATGAATATTTTTAAGACAATAATTAACTAATTAATAAAGCAATTAACATGAAAAAAATGACATTTATTTTTACATTTTTATTGGCTCTGGTTGGATACCAATCCTTTGCTCAATATGGATGTGCTTCTGGGATACCCATAACAGATGGGTATACTGCCACTGGAATAACATCTCCCGGAAATGGAGGTCCTGAAGATTGGAATGATCCCAATCCATCAGCTATCAATATGTGCCAGAATGGTACAGGAGGCGCATTGAGCCCTTTTTATTTTGATGATGATGTGTATTTGTTTACCTACACAGCAGGAGCAAACGATGAAGAAGTTAGCATGACCATCAACTCAAATACTACCTGGACAGGTTTAGGGATTTTTTCTTCCTGCTCAGGAACTTTTTTAGATGATTGTATGGGTTCAAGCGCAAGTACAAGTGGTGGTGTTTTAACAGCCACAGCAACGGTTCAAGCTGGACAAACCGTTTATATTGCTGTTGGGCAATGGGGAACTCCCAATGCCTTGAATTTTGATGTTACTGCTTTTAGTGCCATACCTTTGGTAAATCCACCTTCATGTACAACACTTAGCAATCCAACCGATGGTGCAACTGATGTTGGAATTAATGGTAATTTAACATGGAATGTAGCTTCTGGTGGTGCAACAGATTACACCTTGATGGTTGGTACAACTTCTGGAGCTTCGGATGTGTTTTCTGGAGCAGTAGGCAATGTAACTACTTATAATGTGGGCACATTGGCATATTCTTCTATGTATTATGTTACTATAATACCTTCCAATGCAAATGGTCCAGCAACAGGATGTGTTGAAGAGAGTTTTATGACAGTGGCTCCACCTCCTACAGGTTCGATTTGTTCAGATCCCATACTGATTAATACCTTACCTTATTCAACAACAGACGACACATCAAATTATGGAGATGACTATTCAGGTTCTCCAGGAGCCTCAGGTTGCGGTACGACCAGTAATTATTTGAATGGAGACGATGTGATCTATGCTTATACGGCAACTTCAGATACAGCCATAAATGTGTCAATGACTCCAACAGCAAGCTGGTCTGGGATTTTTGTCTATACAGATTGTGCCGATATTGGTAGTGCTTGTGTTGCAGGTATAGGTAATTCAAGCACCAATGAAAGAAACTTTGATTTAAATGTTACCAATGGAATCACCTATTATATTGTGATTTCTACTTATGCTTCACCACAATCAACAGCTTATGATTTAGTGATCACTGAAAATTCTTGTGTTACCGCCACAGTAGATTATACGGTAGTTGATGATTGCGACACAAGCGGTGGTTTTTATATTGAAGTAGATGTAACAGATATGGGTAGTGCTACAGCTTTAACAGTCTCTGACGATCAAGGAAACCCATCACAACCTCTAACAGCCGTTGGTACATTACAATTTGGTCCCTATACCAATGGAACTGATGTAGTTATAACTATAGACGACGATAATGATGATGGTTCTTGTACTCTAACAAGTGCTGTTTTGACCCAAATAGCTTGTCCTCCAGCAAACGATGAATGCGCCAATGCAATCATGCTAACCCCGGGAGTGGATTATATGAGTTACCCTGTAGATGGGTCATTAATTGGAGCTACAGATTCTGGTTATACAAATACCTGTGGAGGTACTGCAACCAATGATGTTTGGTATTCAGTTGTAGTCCCATCTGATGGGGTTATTACCATTGAAACTGGAGCAGATATAGCTACAGGGACAACTGGAAACGATACGGCTTTTGAAGTATACAGTGGTACTTGTGGCAGCTTAACCTCTATAGACTGCGACGATGATGGTGCTGCAACAGGTTCCTACTCTTTATTAAACTTAACTGGTTTAACTCCCGATTCTGTAATTTATATTAGATTATGGGGCTACGGAGATGATGAGTTTGAACCATATTCAATTTCTGCATTCAATCCAAACTTATCAATAAATGATTTTGTTAATGATACTTTATTTTCATATTATCCTAACCCAGTTAACAACACCTTATCGTTAAGAGGTTTAAAAGATATTCAAAATGTATCAGTTTATAACATGTTAGGGCAAGAAGTACTACGTACAGCTCCTAACACCGTTAATAGCGATGTGGATATGTCTGGTCTTCAATCAGGTACGTATTTCGTAAAAGTGATGATTGAAAACACAACCAAAACCATTAAGGTGATTAAAAAATAAGCCTTAATCATAATTAACTAATACCAAAAAACCACTCATAAAGAGTGGTTTTTTTATTTTAATCGTTTTAAAACGTCTTTTGTCGATTTGTAGGAATTTTGATGCCAAATTGCCTATGTTTTTTATATTTTTAGATTTAATCTATTAAATACATAAATTTTCATGAAAAAAATTACATTTTTAATTTATGCTTTCATTTTTTGTTTCAGTTCGTGGACTTATGGACAATACTTAAATGAAGGATTTGAAACTTCTGTACCACCAGCAGGTTGGACAGCAAACATTACAAATACGGGAGGACCAACCTTAACTTGGGGGCAAGCAGCAAACCCACATACCGGCTCCTATAGTGCTCAAGTGGAATATGATCCTGCTTTGGTGCCTCAAAATGAGGATTTGATTTCCCCAGTTTTGGATTTAACAACTGCTACCAATCCAAGATTGAGATTTTGGTTCAATATGAGCTATTATTGGGCAGTGGATCCTAATGATAATTATGATTTTAATGTAAGCATCACAGATGGAACTACTACTACACCTCTTTGGTCTGAAGCCGATTTTGGTGCTTTTACCAATTGGGTTTGGTATGAAATTACTTTAGATTTAAGTGCCTATGCAGGAACCAACAACATGCAGTTGGTGTTTAATTATACAGGTGTTGATGGTGCCTCACTAACCTTGGACGATGTGTTGGTGGAAGAAACACCTACTTGTTTGCCTGTTACAGATTTAGCAGCCAGCGTTACTTACACTAGTGCTAACTTAAGTTGGACAGACCCAAATGGTGCTACTGCATGGAATATAGAATTGGGAGCTGCTGGTTTTACACCAACCCAAACCCCTACTGAAACAGGCGTATCTAATCCACATACAGTAGGTAGTTTAACCGCAGACACTGCTTACCAATATTATGTGCAAGCAGATTGTGCCACAGATGGCACAAGCACATGGGCTGGCCCTTTTGAATTTTACACAGGATATTGTACTTCAGTGCCAACTTCCATAGACGGAAATGGTTTGGGAGATATTGTTCTTGGTGCTACTACCTTTAACAGCTCTGGAGATGTTACATACGAAGATTATACGGCAACAACCGTAGATTTAGGTCAAGGGGTGACAACCAATTTAATGATCACCTATCAAACTGGGTATACATATGAAACCTATGTGTGGATTGACTTTAATGATAATTTGGTTTTTGACTCTTCTGAGTTGGTGTATTCCGGAACCTCTTTGGCAGATAACCCAACAACTTTGGATGCATCATTTGTAATGCCAATATCTGCTCCTTTGGGAACGCATAGAATGCGTATTGGAACTTCAGATTTTGGCCAAACACCACCAGACCCATGCTATAGTGGCGGTTGGGGAGTTACAGCAGATTTCAATGTGAATATAGTAACGCCTGCATGTTCACCTCCAGTAGCTACGGCTGCCGTGAATGCCGATTGTGATAATTTACAATATTATGTGGATGTAAATGTAACTGATTTAGGGGATGGTACCCCAATCATTACAGATGGAACCTCCACTTGGACAGTAAGTGGTTTAGGAGTTACTCAAGCTGGACCTTTTGCCGACGGGACTACTGTTACTTTAACCTTGGAACACGGTTCTGATGGTGTATGCGATCTTCCATTGGGGACTTTTAGTAATTATTGCCCAACAGAGTGTGCCGAAGAACCAATTTGGCCTACAAATGGGGAAACAGGTGTAGACCCTTTTGGAACTATTACCATGACTTGGACAGCTCCTTCAACAGGAATTACACCTACTTCATATAATATTTATATTGGGTTCATGCCAGATGGAAGTGATTTATTCTTATTTGACAATACAGTTGATACCTTTTTTGAAGCTACTGTAGGTGCGACGGATTCTACAATTTACTGGTCTATAGTGCCATTGAATGGAACAACAGAAGCAACCGGTTGTGCGCTATGGAGCTTTACTTCAGGACCTGCTCCAGGATATTGCTTGACGGCAGATTGGGGTCAATACCCAGGGAGTACTTTTACACCATCAACCTGTGATGGTACAACGCCTAACGATATTGTTACCGATGGTTGGGGAGGTGAATACTCTGTAGTAGCTGTAACTTCTGGTGTAACATACCAGTTCAATAGTTCCATTGCTACCGATGTTATCACTATCAGTGCAGATGGTGGAGCTACCGTTGCAGCATATGGTGTAGGCTCTGTTACTTGGACAGCTACTACAACTGGTACCGTTAATTTTTACACCCATCCAGACGATCAATGTGGTAGTGATACTGTTGGTAGAACCAGATCTGTGCTTTGTGGAGGGGATTTATCTGTGGAAGATTATGCTATCAGCAATATGCTGACTTATTATCCTAACCCAGTTATAAATACACTTACATTAAATGGCGTTAAAACCATTCAAGATGTAGCTGTATACAATATGTTGGGTCAAGAAGTATTACGTACAAAACCAAATACGGTTCAAGCTGAAATAGAAATGTCTCATTTACAAGCAGGAACTTATTTTGTGAAAGTAACTGTAGAAAATTCAAACAAAACCATAAAAGTGGTTAAGAAGTAAGTTTGTAATTTTTTAATATAATTTTAAAAAGCCACTCAAACGAGTGGCTTTTATTTTTTGGTTTAGCTACATTTGTTATATGCAATTACAGTTTTCATTTATCATACCTGTATTTAATCGTCCAGACGAAATAGAAGAGCTATTAACAAGTTTTACAAAACTTGAAACATCTTTAAATTTTGAAATCGTGATAGTGGAAGATGGATCTGACATAACTTCTGAATGTGTTGTAAGTGTATTTGAAGATAAACTGGACATTGCTTATTTTTTTAAGGAAAACACAGGTCCAGGAGATTCCAGAAATTATGGAATGAGCCGAGCCAAAGGCAATTATTTCATTATCCTGGATAGCGATTGTATTTTACCTCCTCAATATTTGAATGAAGTTCAAACTAGTTTGGAACAAGATTTTGTGCATTGTTTTGGAGGGCCAGATGCTTCGCATGATTCTTTTTCCAACATTCAAAAAGCGATAAATTTTTCAATGACGTCTTTTTTGACCACAGGAGGCATTAGGGGAAACAAAACCAGTGTCAATACCTTTCAGCCTAGGAGTTTTAATATGGGACTTTCAAAAGAAGCTTTTGTCACATCAAAAGGATTTGGTGAAATTCATCCAGGCGAAGACCCAGATTTGTCCATTAGACTATGGAATTTAGGTTATAAAACAAAATTAATTCCAAAAGCTTTTGTTTATCATAAACGTAGAATTTCCTGGTCTAAATTTTACAAACAAGTCCATAAGTTTGGTTTGGTAAGACCTATCTTGAACCATTGGCATCCTAAAACAAAAAAAATAACCTATTGGTTTCCTTCCCTTTTTTTAATGGGATTTGTTTTTAGCTTCCTTTTGTGGTATTTTCTGGCTATTAAAATTTTTATGATTTTCTATATCATTTACTTTATAATGGCTTTTATATTAGCGTTAATTAAAACCAGACAACTGTATATTGCAGTATTGGCAATGGTGGCCATAGCAATTCAATTTTATGGGTATGGTTTAGGGTTTTTAAAAGCCAATATTTTAATAAACATCCTGAAAAAGGATCCAGAAAAACAATTTCCGGAGTTATTCTTTAAACAATCATGATCAAACGGATAAAATCTAAAATATTGGCATCTTTCAGGAACAAAAAAATAAATGTGTTTCTTTTGTTTGTTTTGTTGTCTTTTGTGGTGCTTTTGTTTTTAAAACTATCCAATACATACACAAACACCATTACCTTTAAAATTAGTAAGATACAAGTGCCAGAAGGACATTTGGTGTTGAACAATGACTCTCATAAGTTGAATATTACCTTACGTACTCATGGTTTCAATCTGTTGAAATATTATTTTAAAGAACCTGAAATAACCATAGATTTCAGTAAAAACATTTCAAACACAGATACGTTTTATGTTTGGAACAAGAACCAAGGCTATTCAGAGTTAAATACCCAATTTCCAAAAGATGAAGAGATTGTAAGCATTACTCCAGATACCATAAAATTTAGGTACGATGTTAATGCCGTAAAAAAAGTTCCAGTAAAATTAAAAACCAAAATACAGTTTGCACAAGGCTATGATTTGTTGGATTCCATACAGATAAATCCAGATTCCATCAAAATCATTGGTCCAGAAATATTGGTATCCAAGATAACTTTCGTGGAAACAGATTCCTTGCGCTTAAAAGACATTAAAACAGACATACATACTTCTGTGCCATTAAAGATGCCTAAGAACAAGAATGGAAACCTGAAATTTTCAGCAAAAAACACAAATATTAAAGCTCAGGTAGATAAATTTACCGAAGGTCACGTAAAAGTTCCAGTGTCAGTAATTAATATTCCAGAAAACATCACCATAAAGTATTTTCCTAAAAAAGTTTACGTAACTTATTACACAAGTTTATCCAACTACAACAACATTAAAGAAACCGATTTTGAAATAGTTTGCGATTACAATGACATTATGTCAAGCTCAGAGTATTTAGTTCCTAAAATAATAAAAAAACCAGAAAAGGTAAAGCATGTGAAATTATCTCAAGAACATATTGAATTTATTATTATAGAATGAAAATAGTAGGTTTAACAGGAGGAATTGGAAGTGGTAAAACCACTGTGGCCAAACAGTTTCAAGCTTTAGGGATACCTGTTTACATAGCAGATGATGAAGCTAAAAAACTAATGAACAGATCCAAGATAATTAAACGGAAACTTATAGCGCTTTTTGGAGACGAAGCCTATAAAGACAATACATTGAACAGGCCTTTTTTGGCAGATAAAATTTTTAATAATGCTGAAAACCTAGAAAAAATGAATGCTGTGGTACACCCAAAGGTAGCATCTCATTTTAAAAATTGGTTAAAAAAACAGATAGCTCCCTATGTTTTAAAAGAATCGGCTATTTTATTTGAAAATGGTGCCTATAAGGATTGTGATTTAATAATAACCGTAACAGCTCCCTTGGAGCTAAGAAAAAAACGACTTTTAAAACGGGACAATACCACTCTTGAAAAAATCCAAGCCATTATAAACAATCAATGGAGCGACGAATCCAAAATTTCAAAATCCCATTTTGTAATAACCAACAAAGACCTGGAAGAAACCAAGCAACAAGTACAACTTACTCATAACAAAATCGTTAACTTGATAGCATAAAACCTAAATTTTAACATTTTTGTTAATGTAAGGTTAAATGATAAGTAAACTAAATGTTAAAATGTTAATTTTGAACGATGAACAAAAAGTTATTCATCATACTGATTCTATTAATGAGCTTGTCTTTGGTAGGAATCATTTTCGTTCAAGCATATTATATCAATAACTCTCTTAAAAACGAAGAAGAGCAATTTACATTCAATGTTAAAAAAGCCTTAAGCTTCACATCAAAAAACATTGAAGACAGGGAGTTTAAGGAATATGTATTGAAATTTCAAGATTTATTGGACCAAGGCGTAAAGCCAGATACAACGGCTTTTAGGGAATTGTATTTGAAAGAAGAGGGAAGTGGTTCCAATGAAAAACTAATATATAGAAACAGTATTTTAGAAGAGAATTACAAATTATCTTCATCGATCTTTGACATAGGTTTAGACAGTATTAATATAAAAAAGGTATTGAGCGACAGGGAAACCAAAGTGTTGAAAAGCAGCGCCTTGGAGTCTAATTCTAATCTGAATTTAGATGCCATGATGTTCGAGTTTGGAAAACTGTCCAAAGGGGCTGAAATTTTTTACGATACAGCTTACGAAGATTTATCTTATAGAGTGCCAATCCATAAACGTGTTACCAAAGAGGAAATAGAAAGCCTTTTAAAGAGCAAGTTAAACGAGGACAACATTGATATAGATTTTCAATTTGCTATTTACAGTAACGATTTGGCCACCAAAATTCAATCCGAAGATTTTGAATTGATAACAGAATCCACCTATAGTGTACCTGTTTTTCAGAATAAAAACGATGGAAGTAATTACAGGTTGTTGGTTAATTTTCCTAAAAGAAACGTGTTTGTGCAATCGTCCATCATAAAAATGACATTGCTCTCAATTATTTTTACCTCCATCATCATCATTGCCTATACAAGTGCCCTGATGCAATTACTGAAACAACGAAAAATATCTGAAATAAAAACAGATTTCATCAACAACATGACACATGAGTTTAAAACACCTATAGCAACCATTAACCTAGCTTTAGATGCCATTAGGAACCCAACTGTCATTACAGATCAGGACAAAGTATTGCGTTATCTTAAAATGATAAAAGAAGAAAACAAGCGCATGCATGCACAAGTTGAAAATGTATTAAGAATATCTAAACTTGAAAGAAACGAATTAAACATTAGTAAGGAACGTGTGTTGTTGCACGACATAATAGAAGATGCCATTACACATGTTGAATTGATAGTGGAGGACAGGAAAGGAAAAATAAAAGTGAATTTGTCTGCAGAAAATTCATCCGTATTGGCAAACGAAACACATTTTACCAATGTTATTGTTAACATTCTGGACAATGCCATAAAATACACTCCAGAATCCAGGGCACCAATAATTGATGTGACTACCGAAAATGTAGGTACCAATATTTTATTGAGGATCAAAGATCAAGGAAGTGGCATGAGCAAAGCAGCACAAAAAAGAGTGTTTGAAAAATTTTATAGAGAGCACACTGGAGATAGACATGATGTAAAAGGTCATGGATTGGGTTTAGCCTATGTTAAACGAATAGTAGAAGACCATCAAGGTCATATATCAGTTGAAAGTGAAAAGGACAAAGGAAGTACGTTTATTATCAAACTTCCATTAATATCGTAAAAGCTATGAATGAACAACAAAAGAAAATATTATTAGTAGAAGATGATCCAAATTTTGGAACCATCCTTAAGGATTATTTAACGATGAACGATTATCAAGTAACCCATGCTAAGAATGGTATGGAGGGCTTTGAGAAATTCAAGAAAGACGATTTTGATTTATGCATTCTTGACGTGATGATGCCTTATAAAGATGGATTTACTTTAGCTAAAGAAATTAGGGAAAAAAACACCGATGTACCCATTGTGTTCCTAACTGCCAAGGCCATGAAAGAAGATGTGCTTAAAGGTTATAAGGTAGGTGCAGACGATTATTTAAACAAACCTTTTGATAGTGAGGTTTTGTTAATGAAAATTAAAGCAATCATGCAACGTAAAGCTACAGAAACAGTTGCAGATAGCAAACAATTTGAGTTTAAAATTGGGAAGTTCCATTTAAATTCCAAATTGCGTTTCTTAACATATGATGGAGGTGAACAAGTAAAATTATCCCCTAAAGAAAACGAATTGCTGCGTTTACTGGCATTACATGAAAACGATTTAATGCCAAGGGAACTGGCTTTAACCAAAATTTGGAGAGACGACAACTACTTTACCTCCAGAAGTATGGACGTATATATTGCTAAACTTAGAAAGTATTTAAAATTGGACGAAAATGTTGAAATTTTAAACATTCATGGTGAAGGCTTTAGATTGGTTGTAAACCAAAGTGCTTAAATAAATTTAAGTTTTTATAATAATAAATCCAGCTAGTTGTTTTGTTTAATCAAAATATAGCTGGATTTTTTTTTGATGATATATTAAATAACTTTTTGTGTCCTTGAACTTGGTTTAAATTTTAGAAGTTTTTCATACGTTGAACTTAATAACCACTATCTTCAATACCACACCAGCCCAATTGCTGCCAACCCAATGTGATTTAAAATTACGACATGCCACTTTTTAGGTAGATAAAATTTATGATTTTAAAAAACTATTTCAACTTTATGGTTTCTATTATGGTTTCCAAAGGGGTTTTATAATGAAACCAGAGTATGTCTTCTTTTTTCCTGAACCACGTTAGTTGTCTTTTGGCAAAACGTCTGGAGTTTTTCTTGATTTCGGAAACAGCAAAATCCAAAGTCCATTCACCATCTAGATATTTAAAAAGCTCTTTATAGCCTACAGTGTTTAGTGCATTTAAATGTTTTTTATCTTGAAGGTTCTTAACTTCAGTCAATAAGCCTTGTTCCATCATTAAATCCACCCGATTGTTGATTCTGTTATAGATAATGTCCCTCTCGGCTGTTAACCCAATACTTATGGTTTTAAAATCGCGTTTGTTTTTTGCCTTATTTAAAAATGAAGAATAAGGTTTTCCGGACCCAATGCTAACTTCCAAAGCACGAATAACCCGTTGGGGATTATCAATAGCAATATGCTTGTAAGAATTAGGATCCAACGTTTTTAATTGTTCTTGAAGGGCTTGCAAACCTTCTTCTTTAAACTGTTTGTTCAATTGCTCTCGAATAGAGGCAGGAACTTTTGGGAAATGGTCCAAACCCTGTGTTACGGCATCAACATATAAACCAGAGCCACCTACCATGATAACGGTATCATGGGTTTTGAAAAGCTGCTTTAATAAGTGTAAGGCATCTTTTTCAAAAGCACCTACATTGTAATCGTCTTCTACAGATTTATGATGAATAAAATGGTGTTTTGCCTGGGCTAATTCTGATGGAGTGGGTGCAGCTGTACCAATTTGAATCTCTTTAAAAAACTGTCTGGAATCCGCCGAAATGATTTCGGTATTAAAAACATTGGCCAGTTCAATACTTAAGGCGGTTTTGCCAATGGCAGTTGGTCCTACAATGCTTATAAGCGTTTTAGTCATGATGTAACTTGCATCCACATTTATAACAAAACTCGGCGCCATCTTGATGTTTATCGTTAAGACAATTTACACAACATTGGGTGTTTACATGAACCTTATTGTCTTTTTTTGGCTCTTCTTTCACTTTACCTTGCGCTGAATATTCGGCAGAAACAATGCCAGTAGGTACAGCAATAATACCATAACCTAAAATCATTACCAAAGAAGCAATAAATTGTCCTAAAGGTGTTTGTGGAGCAATATCACCAAAGCCAACAGTTGTAAGGGTTACAATACACCAATAAATACTTTTGGGAATATTGTCAAAGCCGTTCTCTTCTCCTTCAACCAAGTGCATGATTGTGCCTATAATGACAGCAATAATCAAAACGGCAAATAAAAAGACAAAAATTTTGGCACGACTGGCTTTTAATGCAACAGTTAAATTTTTGGATGCTCCTAAATACCTTGCTAGTTTTAAAACTCTAAAAATACGTAATAAACGTAAAGCTCTTAAGGCAACTAAAGCATGTGTTCCAGCAAAAATTAAGGATAGGTACTTAGGAATGGTTGAGAGCAAATCAATAATACCATAAAAACTGGTAATGTATTTTAAAGGTTTTTTTACGGTAATAATCCTAAGAATGTATTCTATGGTAAAAAGAATGGTTATAACCCATTCTGATATATTTAAAAAAGCATGATACCTTGAATCGATACTTTTAATGCTTTCAAGCATGACCAAAACGATACTAGCTAAAATAGTAACGAGTAAGATCACATCAAATAGCTTTCCTGCAGGAGTATCTGCTTCATAAATAATTTCATGAAGTTTGTCTTTCCAGTTTTTGTGATGTTTGTCGTTCATTTTAAGTAAAAAAGCAGTAAACGAAGATAATTAAAATATTATAGTTTTAAGGTGCTTATTTCTTCTAAGATAATTTTGAATAATATGTTGTGTGTCCCTATTGTTTTCCATGGGTGTAATTACAGATTCCAACACACTGGAGTTTGTAATTTGATAGTTTAAATTTATATATCCATATCCAGCAAAAACACCATTTTTTATTAAAACCACACTGCGTTCACTTATATCCCTGCCTTTATCAATAATGGCCATGTTTTTATTTGCATAGCTGTATTTATCTATAAGTTGTTGTACGCGTTTGTTGTAGGTTTCATAGGGTTCTTCTTTAATACAGGCTCCTTCGCACTGCTTAATGGTATAGTTGAAGCAATTGCTTTTGGTAGGATACAATCCGGACAGTTTCTGACACAGATGAAATTCTTCCACAGCTTTAAATAAAAACTGTTTTCCACTATTTCTGGTGCTAAAAGTGGTAATGGCTTTTTTTCTGCCATCTGCTTTGTCAATGCTTAAATTTAAATAGCCATCATCGTCTTCAAAACTATAAAGGGCATGTGTAAAAATGGTTCTTCTTAAGGCTCTGTTAAAGATGGGTTTGTTGCTTTTTATTTCTTGACTTTCCTTTAAAAGGGCAACAAGTTCGTTGCCAGTAGCTTCATAGGTTACAGCAGCAGTTTGCAATTGAATTTTCTTGGACTTGGAATTGGTATTGGTAAAATGTTGACTGATCCTGTTTTTAATGTTTTTGCTTTTTCCTATATAAATAATTTCACCAGCTTGATTATGTATGTAATAAACTCCTGTAATGTTTGGAAGATTGTTTAAAATTTGTTTTAAACTGGGCTCCATTTTAAAAGTAGGTTCAACCACAATGGCATCTTTTACAATAGCTTTTTTAACATCTTTTGCAAGAAGCATTTTAAAAAGCTTAACCGTTGCAATGGCATCTCCATTGGCTCTGTGTCTATCGCTAACTGGAATTCCAAGGGCTCTGGCAAGCTTCCCTAAACTGTAAGAAGCTTGGTCTGGAATAAGTGTTTTGGATAAAGAAACAGTACAAAGTGTTTTACGTTTGTAAGGAAAGCCCAAACGCTTAAATTCCGTTCTTAGAATCCTGTAGTCAAATTCGGCATTGTGGGCTACAATCACGCAGTCTTCTGTAATTTCTATAATACGTTTGGCAATTTCATAAAATTTAGGGGCATTTTTAAGCATCTTGCTGTTAATGCCTGTAAGATTTACAACAAAGGGTTGAATCTCTCTCTCAGGATTTACCAAACTAATAAACTGGTCCACTACTTGATGGCCATCAAATTTATATATAGCTATTTCGGTAATACCTTCTTCGTTATACTTTCCACCTGTGGTTTCTATGTCTAATATAGCGTAAATATGTAAGCTGTTTTTTTTATAAAGTTTTAGCTATGCTAGTAAAACTTTTTATTCATTATAATTTCGTTCGCCAAAGATACTACTTCCTACGCGAATCATGTTGCTACCACATGCAATTGCTAAGGGGTAATCGCCACTCATTCCCATCGAGATTACCTTTAGATCTGGTTTAAAGCGCTTAAGATGGTTAAAAGTGGTTTTTAACTGTGTAAACTCCTTTTTTATTTGTTCTTTGTCCTCTGTAAAAGTGGCCATTCCCATAACTCCAATCACGTTTGTGTTTTTTAATTCTGAAAACTCGTTGGATTGTAATATCTCTGAAGCTTCGTTGGCACTCATTCCAAATTTGGAATCTTCTGATGCGATTTTTATTTGAAGCAAACAGTCAATAACCCTTTGGTGTTTTTTGGCTTGTTTATTGATTTCTTTAAGCGTTTTAAAATTTTCCACACCATGAATCAAACTTACAAATGAAGCCATGTATTTAACCTTATTGCGTTGTACATGGCCAATCATGTGCCATTGAATGTCTTTGGGCATCTGTTCCTGTTTTTCAACCATTTCTTGGATTTTGTTTTCTCCAAAAATACGTTGTCCAGCTTCATAAGCTTGCATGATATCGCTTACAGGTTTGGTTTTGGAAACAGCCACAAGGGTGACTTGTTCCGGTAATGTTGATTTTATATGGTGAAGGTTTTGTTGTATGGACATAATTTATAATTTGTTGCCAAATTGCACCTTGTTTGGCAAAAAGGCGAAACAAGGTACAACTTAATAAAGATAGATTTAATTAAAATTCGTAAATAGTCACTCCACTTCGCAACTTAGGTTCAATATATGTGCTTTTAGGTGGCATGGTAAGGCCGTCTTCGGCAATTTGTTTCATTTCTTCCACACAAACAGGAAGCATGACAAAGCCAACTTTAGATTCGCCACTATCCACACTGCTTTTAATGTTTACCAAATCTTTTTTTCCATTGATATAAGTAATTCTCTGATCGTTCCTTAAGTCTTCAATACCTAGAATGGGATTTAAAATGGTTTTGTAAAGAATTTGTGAATCCAAACCGTCTAAAGAGGTTTCAATTTGATATATGGTTTTACGTAAATAAAGAGAATAAAAATCGCCATCCAGATACATACTGAAATGATGTTTCTTTGAAGGTTGATAAGGCATACTCCCTCTGTTTTCAATTCGGTAAAACGTATCCAATTGAATTAAAAACTCTTCTTTGCTCAAACCATTCAAATCTTTGACCAACCTGTTAAATGCATGAATTTGCAAATCGGATTCTGGAATTAAATAACTCATAAAAAAATTGTAGGGCTCATCTCCTTGATGGTCTGGGTTGGCATCCATTAAATCTTTGTAAAGCAAATATGAGGAAGCCGATCTATGATGGCCATCTGCAATGTAAATGGTGGGAATGTTTTCAAATTCCTTTTGTATGGATTCAATAATTTTTGGGTTATCAACCTTCCATAAGTAATGTGTATCCCTATATGTGGTAGTGAATTCAAATTCAGCTCGTTCTTTTTGTATTTTCTTAATTAGGAAATCAATTACAGTGTTATCTGGATAGGTTAGGAGTACAGGTTCTGCATTAAAACCAACGGTTTTTAAGTAGTCTTTAAAAATAATTTCACGATAAGCAATGGTATCTTCATGTTTTTTTATAACATCTGTTTCATAATCCAAAGCACTTGTGGCAGCAACAATACCGTTAAATTCCTGTTGTTCCCTGTCCACAATTCTATAAACGTAGTAACAAGGGGTTTCATCCTGTTTAAAAATACCATCTTCCTTAAACTCTAAATATCTGTTTTTAACCAAACTATATCGTGCTTCTCCAGAAATGTCTTTGTCAAATCTATAACCAGGATTTACAATTTGTAAAAAAGAAAACGGATTGTCCCTTAACCTAGATTCCAATTGCTCCTTTGTATAACTTTGGTACGAACGTGCCGCCACAAGACTCACTTTGTCTCGTGTGGGACGTACAGCTTTAAAAGGAATTATTTTTGACATTTTTTGCTTTTTGTGTCATTACAAGTGTTTTATTTAAAATGCATGGAAATCTTTAATATGTGACCATACAAATTAGATTGCCACGTCCTACATCCCTGTCTGCCGACAGACAGGCTCGCAATGACGGCATTATTTTACTTTAAAAATTGAGAAGAGACTTTCTCTGCCTTTCTGCTTTCAGAATAATCGTAAAAACCTTCTCCAGATTTGACACCCAGTTTTCCTGCCATAACCATGTTTACCAATAAAGGACAAGGTGCATATTTTGGGTTTTTAAAACCATCGTACATCACATTTAAAATAGATAAACAAATATCTAATCCTATAAAATCTGCCAACTGCAATGGACCCATTGGGTGTGCCATACCAAGTTTCATAACGGTATCAATTTCTTCAACTCCAGCCACACCATTGTAAAGTGTTTCTATGGCTTCGTTTAGCATGGGCATTAAAATTCTATTGGCCACAAAACCAGGATAATCGTTCACTTCTGTTGGAACTTTTCCTAACTGTTTGGACAAGTCCATAATGGTGCTGGTTACTTCGTTACTGGTATTATAACCACGAATAATCTCAACCAATTTCATAATTGGAACAGGATTCATAAAGTGCATACCTATTACCATTTCCGGTCTGGAAGTGGCAGCTGCTATTTGTGTAATGGAAATAGAGGAGGTGTTACTTGCTAAAATAGTATCCTCTGGACAGGCCTCGTCCAATTGTTTAAAAATCTTTAGCTTTAAGTCGATGTTTTCTGTGGCTGCTTCTACCACCAAACTGGCATATTCCACACCTTCTTCAATGTTGGTAAAGGTAGTGATGTTTGCAAGTGTATTGGCTTTATCGGCTTCGGTAATCTTTTCTTTGGCTACCATTCTATCCAAATTTTTGGAGATGGTATCCATGCCTCTTTTTAAGGAAGCGTCACTAATATCTATAAGTTGAACTTTAAATCCACTTTGTGCAAAAGTATGCGCAATCCCATTTCCCATGGTTCCAGCTCCTATTACTGCTACGTTTTTCATGTTTTGAATTAAAAATTAATATTTAAAAGTTAAAATTTGAGTGAAAACTGTATACTGTGCTTGTAAACGTTTTTAAAATTGATCAATTATCATGGTTGCCACACGCAAGGCCTCTGTGCCATCATGTAGGGTAACTATTGGCGATCTGTTATTGTTTATAGCTTCAGCAAAAGAATTCAATTCGTCTAAAATAGCATTGTTGTTAGCTATTTCAGGATTGTCAAAATATATCTGCTTTTTTACACCCTCTGCGTTTTGCAAAATCATATCGAAATCTCCAGGATTTTTAGGAGCATCCTTCATTTTGACCACTTCGCATTTTTTCTCTAAGAAATCTACTGAGATATAGGCATCTTTTTGAAAAAAACGCGATTTACGCATGTTTTTTAATGAAATTCTGCTAGCTGTTAAATTGGCAACGCATCCATTTTCAAATTCCAATCTGGCGTTCGCTATATCTGGCGTGTCGCTAATTACCGATACACCACTTGCATATACGTTCTTAACCTTGGATTTTACCACACTTAAAATAATGTCAATATCGTGTATCATTAAATCCAAAACCACTGGTACATCTGTGCCACGAGGGTTAAACTCTGCCAACCTATGGGTTTCTATAAACATGGGGTTGACTATCTGGTCTTTTACAGCTAAATAGGCAGGATTGAACCTTTCTACATGGCCCACTTGTCCACGAATGTTGTGTTGTGCCAAAAGCTCCCTAATATGTTCTGCTTCTTCAACCGTATTGGTAATGGGTTTCTCTATAAAAATATGTTTGCCTTTGGCGATGGCTTTTTTGGCACACTCGTAATGCGAAAGCGTAGGTGTAACAATGTCCACCATATCTACAGCATCAATTAAATTATCTATAGAATTGAAATATTTATAGCCAAATTCAGCTTCAATTTTTTTAGCATTGGCTTCGTCTGAATCATAAAAACCAACAAGGTCATATTTTTCAGATTGATTGAGAAGCCTTAAATGAATTTTTCCAAGATGACCAGCACCTAGAACTCCAGCTTTTAGCATGTTTTACGTTTTCAACAAAAATAAGATTTTACTTTTAGAAATTACGAATTTCAAATCCCAAATTCCAAAAACTAAATCCCATTAATTAAAAACATTTAAATATTTATGCTTTGAACTTGTTGCTTATTGAATTATTTTAGCTTTGAAATTGAACCTACCATTGAAAGATACTTTTAAACATAAAGGATTACGACAGCAGCTTGTTGAAACTATTAAGGCTAAAGGCATTAAGGATGAGAACGTCTTGGATGCCATTGGCAGAATTCCAAGACATGTATTTATGGATTCTGGGTTTTTGGATCATGCATATCAAGACAAAGCCTTTCCTATTGCTGCAGATCAAACTATTTCGCAACCCTATACTGTAGCTTTTCAATCTGAATTGCTGCAAGTAAATCCTGGAGACAAAATTCTGGAAATTGGTACAGGAAGTGGTTACCAAACAGCTGTTTTGCTTGAGCTTGGTGCTTCTGTTTTTAGCATTGAAAGACAACGTGAACTCTATAAAAAAACAAGTAAATTCTTGCCTAAATTAGGCTATAGACCAAAGAAACTTATTTTTGGAGATGGCTACAAAGGCCTAAAAGAAGAAGCGCCTTTTAATGGCATTATAGTGACTGCTGGTGCTCCTTTTGTGCCAAAACCTTTGTTGAGCCAACTGGCTATCGATGGACGATTGGTAATTCCTGTAGGTGACGAGGTACAGATCATGACTTTATATATACGAAAAGGCATCAAGGAATTTGAAAAACATGAATTTGGTGAATTTAGATTTGTGCCTTTGTTGGAGGACAAAAATTAATTTTTTGGTAAATATTCTGTCGGTATCGGATTTTCTTTGGTTTCCTGAGACCAATAAATATTTACAACCCACCATCTATGACCATCAAAAAGGAGCTGAATGCTTTTAATGCCTCGCATAAAAGGTGCTGTGTCTGCTTCGCTGTGGTAAGCTTCGTAAGTGCTGAAAACATGGGTCATGTTTCCAAAGGTGTTTACGGTTCTGTGGATTTCTTTTTCAAAAAAACCATGCTCTTCCAGCCAAGATCCTGAGGTGCTAATGTAATCTGAAGGCGACATATATCTTGCCACAAAAAAACCCTCCTGATTTTTGCCAGTAGGAATTAGTTTGGCATTTTGCATGAACAAATATTTAAACAGCTCCCAATCCCTTGTTTCTCCTTTTTCACCAGAAATAACAGCATAAAGCGTCTCTATGGTACTGTCTAGTGTTTCAACTTTTTTGGCGTATTTTATTGTGCTTTCCTGAGCGTTGATGGTAATGTTGAAAGCAAGCATTAAGACAAATAGCATGATGCGTTTCATGGAAATGTGTTTTAAATGTTTATGTTAACCGGTTTAAAGAAAACAGTTTTAATTAAAACTTTTTTTAATCCTGTCCAACCTTACTTTGTTTTCCCGGTCTTTGATGGTTTCCCGTTTATCGAATAGTTTTTTTCCTTTTGCTAAGGCGATAACCAGTTTGGCAAGCCCTCTATCATTTATAAAAAGGTTTAAGGGAATAATGGTCAATCCAGAAGTGTTGACCTCTTTTTCCAGTTTTTTGAGTTCTTTTTTATTTAAAAGTAATTTTCTGGTAGCTTTGGGTTTGTGGTTGTAATGTGTACCATACTTATATTCTTCTATGGTCATGTTCACCACAAACAATTCCCCTTGATCGTTAAATTCACAAAAACTCTCGGCAATAGAAGCCTTACTGTTTCTAATGGATTTTATTTCGGTTCCGGTTAAAACAATTCCAGCAGTATATTTATCCAGTATTTCATACTGAAACTTTGCTTTTTTGTTTTTTATGTTTACATGTTGTTGCATAGCATACAAAGGTAAATAATCAATTAGAAAAGTTGATGAATTAATTTAAAAGTTAGTTAATGGTAAGTACCATATTGGTTATGGTGTTTCCTGTAATGGTAACGATATATATGTTTCCGTTGTTGCTGTCATCAATATCGCTATATATTTGCTTGCCAATAACGCTATTTACAAATTTAGGGGTTGTGTCACTATGGCCAACAATCAAAACATGCTTGCCAAGATTGTCTCTTAAAAAGGTTTCGGTATCTATGGTACCTGCATCATAGGTGTTGATGTCCAGCCCATTCTTCCTAGCAGTTGGTTGTGCAGTTTCAATGGTTCTATGATAATTTGTGGAATAAATGGCATCCAAAGGGATGTTTTGTAAAACAGTGCTCCAATTTTCAGCTCTAGCGTTTCCTTCTTCGGTTAAATGTGGATTTTTGTTTGTAGGATCATTTCTGTCCTTTTCAGCATGACGAATAAAATATAAACTTGTGGTTTCGATAGGGTTTTCGGTTTTTTGAATGGGCTGTTCTTGTTGATTACAACTAAAACATAATAGCATACAAACAACAAGAAAAGAGATGTGTTTCATAAGATATGGAATGAACACAAATATAATATTATTTCAAGAACCCATTAAGCCAATTCCAAGGCAATGTCAACCATTTCTTTAAAAGTGGTTTCACGTTCCTTGCTTGTAGTACGTTCGCCAGTTACCAAAGAATCGGAAATGGTTAATATAGTGAGTGCATTAACATTGTGTTTGGCAGCAACCGTGTAAAGGCCAGCAGTTTCCATTTCGACACAAAGGACACCAAATTTGGACCATTTTTTATAGGATTCAAAATCGTCTGCATAAAATTCATCGGAAGTAAAGACATTTCCAGCTTTTAAGGGAATGTTTTTCTTTTTGGCAATTTCAACGGCTTTTTGAAACAAGCCAAAATCGGCCGTAGGCGCATAATCTGCACCACCAAAACGTAATTCGTTCACACCAGAGTTGGAAGAGGCTGCCATAGCCAAAACAATATCCCTAATTTTTATGTGCTTTTGGTAAGAGCCAGAACTACCAACCCTAATTAGGTTTTTAACGCCATATTCGGTTATTAATTCGTGCGCGTAGATGGAAATGCTTGGAACTCCCATTCCAGTTCCCATAACAGAAACAGGCTTGCCATTATATGTACCTGTATATCCTAACATGCCACGTACTCTATTAAAGCAAACAGGGTTGTCTAAAAAAGTTTCTGCTATCCATTTGGCTCGTAAAGGATCTCCTGGTAACAATATGGTTTCTGCAATCTCTCCTTTTTTTGCTTCAATATGTACGCTCATAACATGTTGGTTTTAGTTTTAATAGTCGGTATTTTCAACAGTGGATTTTTTCTCTGTTACAATATTGATTCCAGAGGAGGTACCTATTCTATCTGCTCCTGCGTCAATATATTTTAAAGCTGTTTCGTGGTCTTTAATGCCACCAGAAGCTTTTATTTTAGCTTTGTTTTTAATGGTTTTTTTAATCATCTTAACAGCTGTTAAGGTAGCGCCACTTTTAGAAAATCCGGTTGAGGTTTTAATAAAATCGGCTTTGGCATCCAAACAAATCTGGCAAGCTCTGATAATTTCGTTTTTAGACAGTTCACTTATTTCCAAAATAACTTTTAAAGGCGTGTTCCCTATAGCTATTTTTACATCACATATATCTTTGTAAACGGCAACAAAATTCTTGCTTTTAAGCATGCCTATGTTTATTACCATATCTATTTCATCTGCACCATCCTCTACAGCTTTTTTGGCCTCAAACACTTTAGCGTCGGTACTCATGGCTCCTAATGGAAAACCAACCACAGAACATACTTTCACATTGCTTCTGGTTAATAAATGTTTTGCAAGTGATACATAATAACTATTCACGCAAACAGAGTAAAATCTGTATTCTTTGGCTTCATCACACAGGACTTTAATATCAGTTTTGGTGGTAGTAGGTTTTAAGAGGGTATGGTCTATGTATTGATTAATGGACATAATTATGTATTTATAGGTTAAGTGGTAACAAAAATACGATTAACTGTTATATTAACAACATGCATTCTAAAAAATTATTAAATATTTATGAGTTTTATTTCCGTATTTTATAAATGAACCTAAAAAAACGACAATTTGTATGGCAAATTGGACTTATTTAAAGATTAATTTTGATGGAGGCTTGTGATTGTAAGTTCATTAGGAAAATTAATTCCAGAACATGACTTTTGTCAGCATTTAAAACGCATTTAGAGGGTATTTTTGAGGTAAATAATAATTAAATAGTTTACCCAATGAAAAAAATAATTTTTAGCGCATTAATTGCTTTTTTATTTGTTTTTAATGCCCAAGCACAAGAAACCAGTTCAAGCTCTCAAGATTACAGTAAATGGCAAGCGCGTTTTCGTGTAATTACGGTTATACCTTCTCCAGGTGACAATATTGATGGAGCAGATGTTGATATTTCTACATCTGTAGTTCCTGAATTGGATTTTACGTTTTTCTTTACCAAAAATATTGCTGCCGAGTTAATATTAGGAACAACCAAACACAATGTGGATGTTGAAGATGTTGATTTAGGGCACGTATGGTTATTGCCTCCAACCTTAAATTTACAATACCATTTTTATGCAGGAGATTTTAAACCTTATGTTGGAGCAGGTGTTAATTATACCATCTTTTATGGTGTAGATGAAGGTGATGTTGCAGATATGGACTACGAAAACTCCTTTGGCTTTTCGTTTCAAGCAGGTGTGGATTATAACTTGAATGACAAATGGTTCTTAAACCTGGATTTAAAACAACTATTGCTTTCTACAGATGTGGATGTGAATACAGGAGCAGCTGTGTTGCCTGTTGAAGTAGATATCAATCCTTTTATTGTTGGTGTTGGTGTTGGAAGAAAATTTTAATAAACTAACTATAATTTACTTAAGAAAAGCTGTCTGGAAATGGGCAGCTTTTTTTATTTCATATATTAATTGGAATTTTTAACTATGGTATGAGCCCATTCTATGGCTTTGCTAAGGTTGTCGAAAATTTCATAAGGTTTGTCAAAAAAATCACGTTCAAACTTTGCGTTTTTTTTCATCAATTCGGTTTCTGGTATCATGGCAATGGCCAAGAGGTTAGGGATTTTTTCTGTATGTACGTATGTTAGTGGATTTACGGAATAAGAGTTCACGCGATTGGAAATATACACCATGTTTTTTCCAGAAAAGTGCTTTTGTATCACTTCGTTTAGCTTGTTGTTGTGTTCCGGATGAATTTCTGCGCCTTCACGTATTTGACAAATTAAAAATTCATTAAAAACAAAAATTTCGGTTTCTGGATAGTTGTAATAATGTAGCATTCCCATTGGGAATGATGTTTAAGCCATGTTGTTGAATTACTAAGGTATGATATTTTTTTAACAATATTAAATTTGGGCATTTAAAAAAGAGTTTAATTTTTTTGTGAATATCAATAGAATTTAAAGAGTCACTTTAGCTAAAAAATATGCATTTTAACAAAGGATTAAATGTATTGATGATATAAAAGTTACCTTCAAGCACTATTAATCAAAAAATATATCTTATGAAACATTTAAACTATTATTTTTTAATTTTTGCACTATGTTTTAGTGCTACTATTCAAGCACAAATCCCTGATTCCGATATTCCTGTTAACGGGTTTGTATATAATGAAGATCTTATTGTAAAAGGAAGTGAATGCATAGGAATGGATTGTCCAGATGTTCCAAATTTTGGGTTTCATACCATTAGATTAATGGAAAACAACTTGCGTATTGCTTTTGATGATACAAGTGCTTCAGCTGGTTTTCCTGCAAACGATTGGGAAATTACCATTAATGATTCAGATGCTGGAGGGTTAAATTATTTTGGAGTAACCGATGTGACAGCAGCAAACATGCCCTTTAGGATTTTGGCAGCGGCTGGTGCTAATGCTTTGTATGTTGGAAATGGAGGGAATGTAGGAATGGGGACTGATGCCCCAAATGTGGAGTTGCATATTGCAGATGGTGATACTCCAACCATGCGTCTGGAACAGAATGGAGCTAGTGGTTGGACAGCCCAAACATGGGATGTTGCAGGAAACGAAACAAACTTTTTTGTTAGGGATGTTACTAATGGAAATTTGTTGCCATTTAAGATTAAGCCTGGAGCACCAAATAACTCATTGTTCATTGCGGCTACAGGAACCATTGGTTTGGGGACGCAAAACCCAAATTTGAATGCATCTTTGGATCTTTCAGCTACAGACAAAGGCTTGATATTAAACAGGTTGACTACGGTGCAAAGAACCACTTTATCTGGTGGAGCAGTAGCTGGAATGATGGTTTATGATACAGATGAAAACGTGACATACTACTGGAACGGGACAGAGTGGGTGAATCCTTCGCAAGACAATCAAAATTTAACCACTGCCTCATTATCTGGATCTACTTTAATTGTAACTATTGAAGATGGAACATCTGTAAATGTAGATCTCGCACCAATATTAGCAGATTTAGAAGCGGAAAATATAGCACAACAAGCTCAAATAGACGATTTATTGGCTCGTGTAACAGCTATAGAAGCCTGTGCTTGTGGTGGTACTTTAGGGATCATGGAGCAAGGACAAACTGAAAATAATATTCGGTTAAATCAAAATGTGCCTAATCCATTTCAGTCTACAACCAGTATTAAATATTTTATTCCTATGAAACATCATTCGGCTAAAATTGTAGTGACTTCTTCTTTGGGACAAGTAATTTACAACTTTCCTTTAACAACATTTGGTGAAGAAGGTACTTTAGATTTGTCTAAATCAAATTTACAATCTGCAATTTATTATTACACGCTTTATGTGGATGGTAAGAAAATAGATACCAAAAGATTGGTTACTAAATAAATTTTAATTTGGATGTAAAACAAAAAGCAACGTGTTTCTTATTTAAAGATTTACGTTGCTTTTTCAACTAACCAACTATATGAAAAACTTATGTTTTTAATAGTTTTCTTCAACCATGTTCGTTTGGTTTCTAAAAACTAATTTATCGTCGAACGCATCCAATAAAATAATACTGTCTGTGGTTACTTTTCCAGCAAGTATTTCTTTACTCAATTCGTTTAAAACTTCTTTTTGAATGACTCTTTTTACTGGTCTGGCACCATACTCCGGATGGTATCCTTTTTCCGCTAAATATTTTATAGCTTCTTCAGTGGCATCAAACGTTATGTTTTGCTGTGCCAGCATTTTTGTTAAGCCTTTCAATTGCAATCCAACAATATCTTTAATGTTGGCTTTGGTTAAAGGAGTAAACATAATGGTGTCGTCAATTCTGTTTAAGAACTCTGGTCTTACACTTTGTTTTAACAAGGCCAAGACGTCAACTTTCGCAGCTTCAATAGCAGAGTCTATGTCTTTTGTGGCTTCAAAACGTTCCTGTATGATATGGCTTCCAATGTTTGAAGTCATGATAATAATGGTGTTTTTAAAGTCTGCCACACGACCTTTGTTGTCTGTTAACCTTCCTTCATCCAATACTTGCAAAAGGATATTGAAGGTATCTGGATGTGCTTTTTCAATTTCGTCCAATAACACTACAGAATAAGGCTTTCTTCTTACAGCTTCTGTAAGTTGACCACCTTCATCGTAACCTACATATCCTGGAGGAGCTCCAACCAATCGGCTAACAGCATGGCGTTCTTGATATTCACTCATGTCTATTCTGGTCATGGCATTCTCATCGTTAAACAAATATTCTGCCAGTGCTTTAGCCAATTCGGTTTTACCAACACCAGTGGTTCCTAAAAACAAAAAGGTGCCAATTGGTTTCTGTGCGTTTTGCAAACCAGCTCTAGAGCGTCTTACGGCATCACTAACAGCAGCTATGGCTTCATCTTGTCCAACCACACGTTTGTGCAGTTCGTCTTCCAGCTTCAATAGTTTTTCACGTTCACTTTGAAGCATTTTTGTAACTGGGATTCCAGTCCATTTGGCCACTACCTCTGCAATATCATCATAGGTAACTTCTTCTTTAATTAACGAGCTGTCTGATTGGTTTTCTTGTAACTCTTTTTGAAGTTTCTCTAATGTTTCTTGTGCTTCTTTTATTTTTCCATAGCGTATTTCGGCAACTTTTCCATAGTCTCCTTCGCGCTCTGCACGTTCTGCTTCTAATTTGTATTCTTCAATATTTGCTTTGGTGGTTTGAATGTTGTCAACCACTTCTTTTTCACTTTTCCATTTGGCATTGATCTCGTTGCGCTCTTCTTTTAAATTGGCCAAATCAGATCTTAAGGTTTTAAGCTTGGATTCATCCTTTTCGCGTTTAATGGCTTCTATTTCAATTTCCAACTGCATGATTTTTCTATCCAGAACATCCAATTCTTCTGGTTTGGAGTTGATTTCCATACGCAATTTTGAAGCAGCCTCGTCCATAAGGTCTATGGCTTTATCTGGAAGAAAGCGATTTGTGATATAGCGTTCGGATAATTCCACTGCACCAATAATGGCATCGTCTTTTATACGCACTTTATGGTGTGTTTCATATTTTTCTTTAATACCACGTAAAATGGAGATGGCACTTTCGGTATCTGGTTCGTTAACCATTACTTTTTGGAAACGTCTTTCCAGGGCTTTATCTTTTTCAAAGTATTTTTGATACTCGTCTAAAGTGGTTGCACCAATGGCTCTAAGCTCTCCACGTGCCAAAGCAGGTTTTAAAATATTGGCAGCATCCATAGCGCCTTGTCCACCACCAGCTCCAACAAGCGTATGGATTTCATCTATAAACAGTACGATGTCTCCATTGCTTTCTGTAACCTCTTTGATGACAGCTTTTAAACGTTCTTCAAATTCACCTTTATATTTTGCACCAGCAATTAAAGCTCCCATATCTAAAGCAAAAATTTGTTTTTCCTTTAGGTTTTCTGGAATATCACCATCTACAATCCTATGTGCCAAACCTTCAGCAATAGCTGTTTTTCCAGTACCTGGTTCACCAACCAAAATGGGATTGTTTTTGGTTCTTCTGGATAAAATTTGAAGAATTCTACGTATTTCTTCGTCTCTCCCAATCACTGGGTCCAATTTACCGTCTTTAGCCAATTGGTTAAGGTTTTTGGCATATTTGTTTAAGGAATTATATGTGTCTTCCTGACTTTGGGAAGTGACACGATCTCCTTTTCTTAACTCTTCAATGCTTGCCAATAATGCTTTTTCTGTTGCTCCTTGGTCTTTTAGCATTTGAGCAATTTTGCTGTTGGATTTAAAAATGGCCAAGATTAGATGTTCAATGGACACATAATCATCTTTCATTTTTTTTGCAACAATAGCAGCCTCATTGAGTGTTTTGCCAGCTTCTCGAGATAGCATGATGTCTCCACCAGACACTTTGGCGAAGCTTTCCAATTGTTTTTCTAAAGCTTGATGTAAAACTGGGATGTTGATGTTCAGTTTTTTTAAGATAAAAGGCATAACGTTTTCATCAACTTCAGAAATGGCCTTAAAAAGGTGTTCGTTTTCTATTTGTTGATGACCATAGCCTTGAGCAAGCTGTTGTGCATGTTGAATGGCTTCCTGCGATTTTATGGTATAATTATTTAAATTCATATTATTTTCAGTTAATTGTCGTTTGGGAAAACAAGAGGAATCTTAATTTGTTCTTCTTTGTTGTTCTTGTTGACAAGTTAATAGGTTTTTTTATGTTTACATTCTGTTTAAGTCAATTATCTTACCAAGACACAAAGCAAGACAAAATGTCCTGAAAACACTGTGTTTGCATGACTTTTAGTCAGTTTGTAAGATTTTGTTATTCGCTTCGACTGAGACGAAATAATAATTAGATTCCCATTCTTAATGGCCTACTGAAAGGTTTGGGAAACGACAAAATTTTAATTTATGGGATTTTTAAGTAATATATTTAGTGGTTCTTCAGAAGATAAAGAAGAAAAGGTGTTGCCTTGGCTGACATTAACACAAGTAGATCAATTAAAAGACATTGAAAATAAATCAAAAACCAAAACACAGGTCATTTTCAAACATTCTACACGATGTGGTATCAGTAGAATGGTTTTAAAGCAATTTGTAGCCTCTTATAACTTGACAGAATCGGATTTGGATTTGTATTATTTAGATTTGTTGAGTTATCGAGATGTTTCTAGTGAAACAGGTTATAAATTCCAAGTGATGCACGAATCACCACAATTACTCATTATTAAAAATGGATTAGTGGTTGCCCATGCATCACATGGAGCTATTAATAGCTTGAATTTAGAGCAATATTTAACCTAATTGGATTCCTTATTTATAGTTACCATTTTATAAACCAATTGCCCATTGGCATTCATGCCATTGATAAACAATTTGATGTTTTGGTGCTTTTTTGTGTTAATGGTTAAATAATTAGGTGTTTTAGCGTTTAAATAAAAATTTGGGATCCAATC
>Ga0070728_10001543_pt1 | contig 33499 bp, 34 predicted proteins | sample tdDd471_FD_66723 | JGI IMG/M metagenome (GOLD analysis project Ga0070728, IMG submission 66723) | Marine sediment microbial communities from the Atlantic coast under amendment with organic carbon and nitrate - tdDd47.1 | ecosystem: Environmental > Aquatic > Marine > Coastal > Sediment | place...
GGTGTTTACATTATGAAGATTTCTCAAAATGGACAAGTAATCACTAAAAAATTAGTGGTTAAATAATTATAAAAAATTTACAATTTATTAAAGACTGGCTTAATTGTCAGTCTTTTTTTTATAGTATATTCGCCACTTCATTTACATTTTTAAACTCATATTTATCATGAAACACATTTACTTTTTATTTGTTACCCTATTTACTTTAACCACTACAGCTCAAAATGAGCTTAGCAATGCAAGCTTTGAAACTTGGACAGATGGTTTACCAGATGGTTGGAATGGATCTAGAACAAGCATTGCTTTATCTAACGTTTCTGAATCTCCTGATGCCCAAGATGGATCTGTCTCGCTAAATTTAGTGAATACAAGTACTTCACACAAACGATTTACAAATGTTGCTATTACAGCATCAAACGAGCCTTACAGGTTAACCTACTACGCCAAAGGCAATGGGGAAATTAGAAATGCATTTTACGATGGGAATTATTCTTCTTATGAAAGTTACACAGCTTTATCAACATCTGATGGTTGGACATTAATAACTTATGAGTTTACACCAACTGCTGGAGATCTAGAAGTAATTTTTTCTTTAAGAAGTACAGATGCAGCAGGTCTTCTAGTTGACAATGTAGAATTAATAAAATCTGCAACCATTTCTACTAAAGATTATTTATTAAACACATTTTCAATATATCCAAACCCAACATCTACAGGTTATGTTAACATTACCAGTAAGACCAACGATATTATTAACGTAGCTGTTTTTGATATTTTAGGAAAACAAGTATTGAATAACACTGTAAACAACAATAGATTGGATGTGTCTACCTTAACAACTGGTGTTTACATTATGAAGATTTCTCAAAATGGACAAGTTATCACTAAAAAGTTAGTGGTGAAATAATCATTTATTAGTATAAATTTTAAAAGCGCTATCAAAATTGGTAACGCTTTTTTATTTTACATACTTTTGTTGAGACTTGATTTAACATGATAGACACAACAGGCATTTTTCAATTACAGTCAGAAGCCACATTCGAAGACATGGCTTTTAAAATTTTCAATTTTCAATTTGAAAACAATGTTGTGTACCGTTCCTTTTGCGATTTACTCTACATCAACCCTAGTAATGTATGCTCTTTAAAGGAGATTCCTTTTCTACCAATTCAATTTTTTAAAACGCATAAGATCTTGAGTTCTAATCAAGCCATAGAGAAAACATTCACCAGTTCTGGTACAACCGGAAACACAACCAGCAAACACCACATTACTGATTTAAAATTATACGAAAAAAGCTTTAATCAAGGCTTTAAACAGTTTTATGGAAATATAGAAGATTATACAGTTTTGGCCTTATTGCCAAGTTATTTGGAGCGTGATGGTTCTTCCTTAATTTATATGGTGGACGCTTTAATAAAACAATCCAAAAAACCTAAAAGTGGATTTTATTTAGATAACCTTTCAGAATTAAAAGACACGTTAATTCAGCTGGAAATTGCTAATGAAAACGTCCTGTTAATAGGTGTGTCTTTTGCCCTTTTGGATTTAATTGAACAACATCCATTTCAATTAAAGAACACCATAGTAATGGAAACAGGTGGCATGAAAGGCAGACGTAAAGAACTGGTTAGGGAAGAACTTCATGAGAGACTTAAAAAAGGGTTTGGGACAAAACAAATACATAGCGAATATGGCATGACTGAATTATTGAGTCAAGCTTATTCCAAAGGAAATGGTGTTTTTGAATGTTCCAAGACCATGAAGGTTTTTGCAAGAGATACTGAAGATGCCTTAACAATTTTAGATAACAATAAAACTGGAGGCATCAATATTATAGATTTGGCCAACGTAAATTCCTGCGCTTTTATTGCTACGCAAGATTTGGGTCGTGTATATAAAAATGGCAACTTTGAAATTATTGGAAGATTCGACAATTCTGACATTAGAGGCTGTAATTTGATGGCCTTATAAGTTTTAAGCACTAATTACACTAACTGAATTATCTAAAAAAAGGAATAAACCCGTTTATATAAAAAAGCAAAACGTCCCAATATTTTGGGACGCTTTTATTTTAAATCACTTTAATAATATAGGTGTTCTTTTTTCCTTTATTTAAGATAATATATTTGTTGTTTATTAAATCGTTAGCAGTAAGCTGGTAATCTTCTGTTACTTTTTCTTTGTTTACGGATACGGCATTTTCCTTTAATGCCCTTCTGGCTTCACTATTGGATGCCAAGAAATTTGTTTTAGCTGAAAGGGCCGCAATCATATCCAGGCCTTCATTTAAATCTGTTTGAGGGATTTCGGCTTGTGGCACTCCTTCAAAAACATCTAAAAAGGTCTTTTCGTCCAAGGTTTTGATATCATCTTTAAACGATTTACTAAACAGTATGTTCGAGGCTTTCTCAGCATTTTCAAAATCGGCTTTGGAATGCACAAAGGTGGTCACCTCTTCTGCCAAACGTTTTTGCAACAAACGCATATGTGGCATTTGTTTGTGTTCTTCCACTAAAGCTTCTATGGTTTCTTTATCTAAAAAGGTGAAAATTTTTATATATTTTTCGGCATCTTCATCACTAGTATTCAACCAAAACTGATAAAATTTATACACAGAGGTCTTGTCTGCATCCAACCAAATATTACCACCTTCACTTTTTCCAAATTTAGAACCATCGGCTTTGGTGATCAAAGGGCAAGTCATGGCAAAAGCTTTGGCTTCCTTCCCTACATTCATACGTCTTACCAATTCGGTTCCTGTAGTGATGTTTCCCCATTGGTCACTTCCACCCATTTGCAACAAGCAGTTGTAGTGTTTATGCAAATGGTAAAAATCGTAACCTTGTATAAGTTGGTAGGTAAATTCTGTAAAAGACATGCCTACATTGCCTTCTTCTCCGGAAAACCGTTTTTTTACCGAATCCTTGGCCATCATATAGTTTACTGTAATACGCTTCCCGACGTCCCTAGCAAAGTCTATGAATGAAAAGTTTTTCATCCAATCGTAATTGTTAACTAAAACAGGTGCATTTTCCTCTTTAGAATCAAAATCCAAAAACCTTGAAAGGACATTTTTAATTCCTTGTACATTTTTGTTCAATGTTTCTTCGTCCAGCAAATTGCGCTCATCACTTTTCCCTGAAGGATCCCCAATCATTCCAGTGGCACCTCCAACCAAGGCTATGGGCTTATGACCTGCTTTTTTAAGATGAACCAATAAAATAATAGGAACCAAACTACCAATATGCAAAGAATCTGAAGTAGGATCAAACCCTATATAAGCAGTTGTGCTCTCTTTATTTAATTGTTCTTCAGTTCCAGGCATGATATCGTGTACCATACCTCTCCAACGTAGCTCTTCAACAAATTTATTGGTCATTATTTCTGTTTTAATATTTAATTGCGGCAAAGATAAAAATCAATGAATAATTACTCTCTCTTTATTAATAATTCTTTATTTTAGTTTCATGATATTAGTAACTGGAGGCACTGGATTGGTTGGTTCGCATCTACTGTACCAATTAACAACAAACAACAATCCTGTAAGGGCAATTTATAGGAATAAGAACAAACTCGCTTTAACAAAAAAAATCTTTTCCTATTATTCTGAAAACCCAAATATCCTTTTCAATAAAATTGATTGGGTTGAAGCAGATTTGTTGGACATTCCTCTTTTAACAGAAGCCTTTAAAGGAATAACACATGTTTACCATGCTGCTGCTTTTGTGTCTTTTGAACCTGATAAATACCACTTATTGAGAAAAACCAATATTGAAGGCACAGCAAACATAGTTAACCTAAGTATCGCGAATAAAATTGAAAAACTGTGTTATGTAAGCTCTGTTGCTACTATTGGCAGCGCTACAAGTAAAGAAACTTTAAATGAACTTACGCTTTGGAACCCAGAAGCTGACAACAGTGTTTATAGTATCACAAAATATGGTGCAGAAATGGAAGTTTGGCGAGGCACACAAGAAGGTTTAGATGCTATAATAGTAAATCCTGGTGTGATTATTGGTCCAGGAATCTGGAACTACGGAAGTGGGAATATCTTTAAAAAAGTTTACAACGGTTTACCCTTTTATACCAAAGGGGTAACTGGATATGTGGGTATAGAAGATGTTGTATCGCCTATGATGAAACTTATGGAGAGTCCTATTAAAAACGAACGCTTTATCTTGGTTTCTGAAAATTGGCCCTATAAACAATTTATTGACAAAATAGCAACTTCCTTAAATGTTAAAGCATCTTCAAAAAAAGCCAGTTCTTTGTTGTTGCAAATGGGCTGGAGATTGGATTGGTTGAAACACAAATTAACAGGAAAACGAAGACGATTGAGCAAACAACTGGTCCATACATTAAATTCTAAATCGGTTTACGATAATACTAAACTAAAAACCCAATTGAACTATCAATTTAAACCTCTTGAAAAAAGCATTAAAGAGGTTGCTGGCATTTTTTTAAAAGAGCATTAATTATTTTCCAAGGTTTTAGTTGGGATAATGTCTTTTTTAATAAAGCCTTTATTTTTACGCTTGGATCGTTTTATGGAATCTAATTTTTTCTCTTCGTACTTTTCTTTTTCATACAGCACATTATACTTAGTTCTTAAAGTTTTTAAACTGTCGTTTACTTTATTAATAATTTCCTGATAATCGTTTATATAATATGTATAATAATTATTGCTGTTTAAAAACTGTAAACTGTCTATGTTATGTTTGTCATAAACATAAGAGTCTGGTACAATTCCATTTTTTTCCAGAATGGATTTGTTAATACCTTTTGCAGCATTCAACAGGGACACATCCAATAGAACCTCTACCATTTTGTCTTTAGAAAGAAGGTTTTCAGGTTTCTTGGGTTTTTCGGCATCATAACAGGAAGTTATAAGTGAAAAAAGCGTTATGGCAATGAATATGTTTTTCATTTATCTGTTAAATGTTAGTCGTTTTCCATGTTTGGTAGCACTAAACTTAGAATTCTCATATACTAAATGACCATTTAATATGGTATGGGTAACCCTGGATTTAAAAGCTGTTCCTTCGAAAGGCGACCAGCCACATTTATACAATATGTTTTGTTTGTTTACGGTCCAAGGGTTGTTTAGGTTTACAATAACCAAATCGGCAAAATACCCTTCTTTTATAAAGCCTCTTTTTTCAATTTGAAATAGGATGGCTGGATTGTGGCACATTTTTTCCACCAACTTTTCCATGGAGATTGTACCTTTATGATGAGCCTCCAACATGGCAACTAAGGCATGCTGAACCAAAGGTCCTCCAGAAGGTGCTTTGGTATACACTTGTTTTTTTTCTTCTAGGGTATGTGGTGCATGATCTGTAGCCAGGACATCTATTCTTCCGTCCAAAAAGGCTTTCCATAGTTCTTCCCTATCTTTTGCGGTTTTAACAGCTGGATTCCATTTTATCAATGTCCCTTTAGTATCGTAATCCTCTTCGCTAAACCACAAATGGTGAACACAAACTTCGGCAGTTATTTTTTTGTCTTTTAATGGTATTTTATTTGAAAACAGTTTGGTTTCAATTCCAGTGGATAAATGAAACACATGCAATCTAGCTCCTGTTTTTTTTGCCAATTCTATGGCTTTAGAAGAAGAAATATAACAGGCCTTTTCACTTCTAATATGTGGATGAAGCTTTATAGGAATATTGTCTCCATATTCCTTTTTATACACTTCCAGGTTGGCTTTAATGGTTGCTTCATCTTCACAATGCACAGAAATTATCATATCTGTACTGGAAAATATATTTTCCAATACTTCCGGATTATCCACTAGCATATTTCCGGTAGAGGAGCCTAAAAACAATTTTAAACCAGCAACTTCTTTGGGGTTTACTTTTAAAATTTCCTCTAAATTATCGTTTGTGCCACCAAACATAAAAGAATAATTGGCATAAGAGGTTTCGGATGCTATTTTAAACTTCTCGTTTAAAGCCTCTATGGTTGTGGTTTGTGGGTTGGTATTTGGCATCTCAATATACGAAGTAATACCTCCAGCAATGGCAGCTTTGGATTCGGTTTCAATAGTTGCCTTGTGCGTTAAACCAGGTTCCCTAAAATGCACTTGATCATCTATAACTCCTGGAATGACATAGTTTCCTTCGGCATCGATAATTTTTACATTAGAGGATTTGGCACTTATGGAATTGGAAACCTCTTTAATGATGTCGTTTTCAATAAGAATGTCTCCTTCAAAAATCTGTCCTTCATTAACTATTTTAGCATTCTTAATTAGTATGTTGCTCATGTTATTTGCTATTGAAAATACTTTTTAATTTCATTTTAATGACACCAAAAATGGCTTCGGAGATGATGCCTCCACTCATTTTTGATTTCCCTCTTTTTCGGTCTGTAAAAATAACTGGAACCTCAACAATTTGAAACTTTTTTAAATAGGCTTTAAATTTCATTTCAATTTGAAAGGCATAGCCCACAAACTTTATCCTATCCAAATTAATGGCTTCCAAAACAGCTCTTTTGTAACAAACAAATCCAGCTGTGGTGTCTTCAATCTTCATTCTGGTAATGAACCTGACATATTTTGAGGCAAAATAAGACAGTAAAATTCGGCTCATAGGCCAATTGACCACATTCACGCCCTTAATATACCTGGACCCTATGGCCACATCTGCTCCGTCTACATGGCAAGCATTGTAAAGCTTTATTAAATCGTTGGGATCGTGAGAAAAATCGGCATCCATTTCAAAAATATACTTGTACCCTTTAGACAAACACCATTTAAAACCTGCAATATATGCCGTTCCCAATCCTGTTTTTTCTTCACGATGCAATAAAAACAGTTTTTCGCTAAATTCTTGTTGTAATTGGCTTACTTTTTTGGCTGTTAAATCCGGTGAATTGTCATCGACCACTAAAATATGAAATTCTTTACTTTGAGAAAAGACGGCTTTTACAATAGCTTCAATATTCTCAATTTCATTGTAGGTTGGAATAATAACAATGGCGTCGTTCATTAAAAAGTATATAATTTCAACAAATGTAATCTATTTAAAAGAGATAGTTTTTTAAATATTCCTTAAAAAATATGAAATATCTATTATTTTTTATAATAATTTTACAAGATGTTACGTCCTACATCCACAAACGATTTTTTTATCATCTTAATTGTAGTTAGCTTGGTTTTTGTGGCTATCGCAAAATTATTGTTTGAAAAAAGATTCAATCATTTTGCCTCCATATTAATCAATTCCAGCTATTTGAAAGTATATTCCAAAGATCAAAAATTCATTGATTTATTTGATGGTTTGCTGTTCTTAAATTTACTGTTTTCTGCTTCAATTTTTGGTTTCATATGTTACAACACCTTATTTGAAAGCATAGAAATGTCTGTTGCTTTAATATTTAAGTTCATGTTTGGTATTGGTGTATTTATATTGATTAAAGTTTTGTTGGAACGACTTATAGGCAGTCTTTTTAGTATAGATAATTTAATGGACAAATACCTATTTCAAAAAACCAGTTATAAAAATTACTTGGGTTTGGCGCTCATTCCTATTAATGTGCTTTTACTTTTCAGCATGACACCAAATAAGGCCATAGTCTTAACCTTTATTATCTTATTAACCGTTATAAACACAATAGGTTTGCTTACTTCCTATAAATCAAATCTTAATTTAATTAAAAGAGATTTTTTCTATTTTATTTTATATCTTTGCGCACTTGAAATTGGGCCTTATATTATTTTATATAAGGTTTTTATAGAAACCAAAGTTTAAAACATACTAGCCTATGAAAGTGAAAACAATTTTAGTGTCTCAACCGGAACCTAAAATCGAAAATTCGCCTTACTTTGATCTTCAGGAAAAGCAAAAAGTTAAAATAGACTTTAGACCTTTTATTCATGTCGAAGGAGTTGATGCCAAAGAAATAAGATTACAAAAAGTTGATTTAAAAAATTATACAGCCATTGTTTTAACCAGCAGAAATGCTGTAGATCATTACTTTAGAGTTGCAGAGGAAATGCGCTTTAAAGTGCCTGATACCATGAAATATTTTTGCCAATCGGAAGCTGTAGCCTATTATCTACAGAAGTATGTAGTTTACAGAAAACGTAAAATATATGTTGGGAAACGTAATTTTGCCGAGTTGTCGCCTTTAATAAAGAAATATAAAGATGAAACTTTTTTGCTTCCAACTACCGATAAACTAAAACCAGAAGTCCCTAAAATATTGGACGAACTTAAAGTAGATTGGAAAAAAGCCATTTTTTATAGAACCGTAATTAGTGACCTATCTGATTTAGCAGATGTGTATTACGACATTTTAGTGTTTTTCAGTCCTTCTGGAATAGATTCTTTATTCCATAATTTCCCGGATTTCAAGCAAAACGACACACGTATTGCTGTTTTTGGAAATACTACCATTAAAGCTGCCGAAGAAAAAGGATTACGTGTGGACATTGCTGCTCCAACGCCTGAAACCCCTTCCATGACCATGGCTTTAGAGAAATATATTAACGAAGCAAACAAAAAGAAATAAATTACTTTAATGGAATATAACAAAAAGAGCAACCTATGGGTTGCTTTTTTGTTAGGATTAAAAAAACTGCTTATTTAATCATTAATTTTTTAGTGTCCAATTGGTGTTCTGTACTAAATCTTGCCAAATACATTCCAGAAGCTAAACCAGAAACATCAATTATATTTACGTTTTTTGTTAAATGGATTGTTAGGAGCACTTTTCCTGTAATACTGCATATGGTTAAATCAGCCTCATTCACATAGCTTTCAATATGCAGTGCACCATTTACCGGGTTTGGATACATATTAAAGGCCATTTTGGCTGTTTCATTTGTAGCTAAAGTAACTAAACACATGGTACATTCCGTTTCATTATCCACCAAACAATAAGACAGATCATCAATAAACCACACAATATGTGCATCTCTATCTATCAGGGAAGCATCATCAAAAAATATACAGGATAACTCCGGATTGTTGTCTGAATCGAAATGCTGCATATTGGTTTGATTACCGTTCCTTAGATCTAGATACGTTAAATTATTTTGCTTGATATCCACATAATCTATAGCGGAATTCTGACTTAAATCTAAACTTACAAGATTGTTTTTTCTAAGGTTTAAAGTTTCCAAAGCCACATTGGTACTTAAATCTATGGAAGACAAGCCACAACTCCTTAAATTTAATGTGGTTAGGTTTGCTAATCCGGAGACATTTACGGAAGCTAAGTTAGCACAACCAACGCCTGATACTGCTAGCAAAGAAGTGTTGTTGGATAAATTGACGCTGGAAATATCTGGATTGTAGTTAAAGTTAATTCCCGTAATATTAAGAAAGGCCTCAATTCCTGTTATATCTGCAATACCACTGTTGGCAATATTAAGCTCTCCAGTAAAAGCCATGGCGTCTGCAGTTAAGATTTGATTGTCTGCTACAGGATTTGTGTCAATGCCACCACTGATTAATTTCTGTTCAAAGTTGGCATCTGGAATGGCTGTATATTGTGCGTAGCTGCTGAAATGAAACGCAACTGCGGCAATAAAAAAATAAATGATTTTTTTCATGATTATAGTTTGAAGTTTGTTACTATAAATCTAAGTCATCCTTATAATACCTCCAAAAAATTACATGGTAGTATATCTTGATAATTAACACTTTAAACTAAAATATGTCTAAGAACCAATAAAACAAAAACACATCTACAAGCCTTAAAAAAAGAAAGCAACCTTTTATGGGTTGCTCTCTCTAACTTTTTTTTATAAGGAATTGTACTTATTTTATAATTAATTTCTTTGTATCCACTTTGTTGTCTGATATAAATCTAGCTAAGTAAACGCCAGATGAGAGGGCAGAAACATTCACTACATTTTCACCTTGAGTCAGTGTTTTGGTTAGAATCACTTTTCCAGTAATGTTGTAGATTTGCACGACTGCATGACTGGATTTTGAACTCACGTATAGCGTGTTGATAACCGGGTTTGGATACATGTTGAAAACAACATCTTCGATTTCATTAAAACTTAAAGTAGGACACTGGGATGGAGTTAAAGGAGGCAAAGCATCACATTCAGTTTCTGAATTCACGTAATTACTGTTATTATCCTTTATCCATCCAGATAAATAAGCACCAGAAGCATCATCTACAAACACACATTTCAAACATTGATTTGAATCTGAGTTAAATAAGGTGACATTAGCATTATTCCCATTTCTCACATCTAAAAATGTCAGACTATTTTCTTTGGCATCCAAAGAAGTTAAGGCTGTGTTTAGACTTAAGTCCAAAGAGGTAACGCTGTTTTTTCTAATATTTAAAGATTCAAGTGCTACATTGGTACTTAAATCTATGGAAGACAAGCCACAACTTCTTAAATTCAATGTGGTTAGGTTTGCTAATCCGGAAACATTTACGAAATTCAAACCAGAGCAGCCAATTCCTGTGATGCTTGTCAACAAAGGACTGTTCGTTAAATCCACACTTGTAATTCCGGCGTTGTAATTAAAATTGATGCTAGTAATGTTAAAAAAGGCTTCAATTCCTGTTAGATCGGAAATACCACTATTGGCTATATCCAAAGCCCCAGAATAATTATTGGCTTCAGAAGTTAAAATTTGTCCATCTATTATCGTATTGGAGTCAATCCCATCATTTATCAATTGTTGTTCAAAAGCAATATCAGGTATTGGGGTGTATTGGGCAAACGTGAGAGTACAAATTCCAAAAAATAGAACAATTAAGTAAGTAGTTTTTTTCATGATTTTATATTTTATGTACCATAAAATTAAGTTTAATAATTGTTAATACCAAAAAATCAATAGGTTGTATAACAGTATTTTTTATCTTTTAATCCAAAGCATGCTTCTACATCCAATGTTTTAAAGATCATAAATAGCATAAAAAAAACAGAGCAGCTTTAGGCTGCTCTGTTTTTAAATCTCTGTATTATGCTTGTTATTTTATAATGAGTTTTTTTGTATCCACTTTGTTGTCTGATATAAATCTTGCTAAGTAAACACCTGATGATAAGGCAGACACATCCATGGAGTTTTCACCTAGGTTTAAGTTTTTGTTCAAAACTTGTTTTCCAGTCATATCATACACTTCAACAGTAGCTTTTTCCATGTTGGAAGAAACTACCACATGGTTTGAAGCTGGATTAGGGTAAAAAGAAAAAGTTATCGCTGTTTGGTCTTTAATTCCAACAGTAGGAGTAAGTTCTCCTAAAAATGCAATTTCAGCAAAACCAGATTCTATTGCAGCACCATGATTGGACAAAACCTGCATTCTAATATAATAAGCACTTACAGCAGGAAATGTAAATTTTTCAGGCAGATATGGAGAAGTTACAACTTCTGCAAATGCTGTAGGAGATCCAGGGATAGGTAAATAAGTCACTCCATCTTCTGAATAAAAAAATGCTACGTCATTCACGCCATAATTGGTAGCAGGCCCTCCAGGGTTTTGATTCCAAAAAGACAAACCTTCAATATCGTATGATGCACCTAAATAAAAATCGATGGTTCCTGTAATGGTTGTACCAATAAAACTATTAAATTCATCTGTTGCATCATGTTCAGAATCCAAACTTGTTGGTGTTACCAAACCAGTACCATTATAAGTGTTTTCAATTAAAGTTCCATAAGTCCCAACAAATGTAGTGGTTGCAGACACTGGGTTCACCATGGATTGAGCATGTAATTGAGTATAAAAAGCAAATAACATTGCTATTAAAAAAGTAGTTTTCTTCATAATGATCATTGTTTTAGTTAATTCGTAAAATTAATTTATAATTAAGTGATAACCAAAAAAAAGTCAGCTAAATAGCTGACTTTTATATACTTCAAAAAACAATATTATCTTACGTTTGGAGCTCCTGCAAGAATCTCATCGTTAGCAAACTCTTCAAACTTTTTAAAATTTTCCCTAAAAGATTCCGACAATTTATAAGCAGCCTTGTAATAGCCTTCATCATCGTTCCAAGTAGCCCTTGAGCTCAATACCTCATCTGGCACACCTGGACAGGTTCTTGGTTGTTTTAAGCCAAATACAGAATGTGTTCTATACGTTTCATCAGTCACCTCATCTAAATCTCCTTTAAGAGCAGCACTTATCATAGCTCTGGTGTATTTAAGTTTAATTCTGCTCCCTACACCATAAGGGCCTCCTGTCCATCCTGTATTAATCAACCATACATTAACGCCAGCCTCTTTCATCTTGGCACTTAACATTTCGGCATATTTAGTAGGATGCAGTGGCATAAATGGTGCTCCAAAACAAGCAGAGAAACTTGGTAAAGGCTCATCAATTCCAGCTTCTGTACCAGCCACTTTTGCTGTATATCCAGAAATAAAATGATAAGCAGCCTGACCTGGAGTTAATCGTGAAATTGGAGGCAACACCCCAAAAGCATCTGCAGTTAAGAAAAAGATGTTTTTAGGATTCTTGCCAATGGAAGGCACCTGTATGTTATTAATATGATATATAGGATAACTAACACGTGTGTTTTGAGTAATGGACGTGTCATCAAACTGAACCTCTCCCTTATCGTTCAAAATAACATTTTCAAGAATGGCTCCTGGTTTGATGGCGTTAAAAATATCCGGTTCGTTTTCTTCAGATAAGTTTATAACCTTAGCATAACAACCGCCTTCAAAATTAAAAACTGTATTTTCGTTGGTCCAACCATGCTCGTCATCACCAATAAGTTTACGGGCTGGATCTGCTGAAAGAGTTGTTTTTCCTGTTCCAGACAGTCCGAAAAATATGGCTGTATCTCCATCTTCTCCAACATTGGCACTACAGTGCATAGGCAAGGTGTTTTTGAACACAGGTAGAATGAAATTTAAAGCAGAAAAAATGCCTTTTTTAATTTCCCCCGTATAACCTGTTCCTCCAATCAATGCTATTTTTCTAGTAAAATCCAAAATGGCAAAATTATGTTGTCTAGTACCATCTACTTCAGGATCTGCCATAAAACCTGGTGCATTTACTATGGTCCATTCTGGCGTAAAGTTTTTTAATTCGTCTTCTGTTGGACGCAAAAACATGTTGTAAGCAAACATGTTCATCCAAGGTTGCTCGTTAATGACACGAATGTTTAATTTATATTTTTCATCTGCACAAGCGTAGCTGTCCCTAACAAAAACTTCTTTATTAGATAGATAAGCGACTACTTTATCGTATAGTTTTTGAAATTTATCCGATTCAAAAGGAATGTTGATATTTCCCCACCACACTTTATCTTCTGTAATACTGTCCTTTACAATAAAACGATCTTTTGGCGACCTTCCGGTAAATTCTCCTGTGTTAACAGCTAAGGCCCCAGAGGATGCTTCCACACCTTGTCCTTTAGCTATGGTAATGTCGTGAAGTTGTTTTGGAGTTAATTGATAATGTACTTTGGCATTTTTAATTCCATACGATTCCAGAGAAATGGTATTGGATGCTTGGGTATGATCTACCATAATTATTTTGTGTTGTTTAAAGTGCAAAATTATAATTTTATTTTAAAGTAAGCACTTATTTTAGGAATTATCACCTTTGATTTTTAAAAAGTTTATTAACAATATTATCCATGAAACTATCAATAATAATCCCCCAATAGGTGTAATAAATCCAATGCTTTTAAAATTAAAACCTGAAAGTTCATTTGTAGCCAAACCGTAAATAGAACCCGAAAAAAACAATATGCCCAAAAGAATGAGATAAAAAATTGCTTTTTTGGATTTTTCGCTGACAAAGGCAGAATTACCAACAAACAGCAACAGTAAAGCATGATACATTTGATACCTTGCGCCAGTCTCAAAGGTTTGTAATGCCTGAGTTGTAATCAATGCTTTTAAACCATGAGCTGCAAAAGCCCCTAAAACCACACTTAAAATTCCGAAAATGGTAGCTAAAATCAATATCTTTTTGTTCATATAAAATAAGGTTATGGGTTTTTAAAACCCTTAGTATTTATTACATTCGTAGCTGCAAAAATACTCAACAAATCTCATTATGCGAAAGATTTTAATTATAGGTGCAGGAAAATCCGCATCATACCTTATAAAATACCTATTAGACAAATCGGAAGAAGAGAATTTACTCATTATTGTTGGTGATGTTAATTTCTCTCATGCCAAAAAACTCATTGGAGATCATGACAACGCCCAGGCCATTATGCTGGATGTTTTTGACAAAAAATCTAGGGAGCAGGCTATTCAAAATTCAGACATTGTTATTTCCATGTTGCCAGCTCGATACCATATAGAAGTTGCCAAAGATTGCATCAGCTACAACAAAAACATGGTTACAGCCTCTTATGTGAGTGAGGAAATGCACAAACTGGATAAGGCTGCCACAGAAAAAGGCCTTATTTTTATGAATGAAATTGGTGTGGATCCTGGAATAGACCACATGAGTGCCATGCAGGTTATAGACAAAATTAGAGCTAAAGGTGGCAACATTATTTTGTTTGAATCTTTTACTGGTGGATTAGTAGCCCCTGAAAGTGATAACAATCTATGGAATTACAAGTTTACCTGGAATCCAAGAAACGTTGTGGTTGCAGGACAAGGTGGTGCAGCTAAATTTTTACAGGAAGGCACTTATAAATACATTCCATACAACAGGCTATTTAGAAGAACCGAATTCTTGGATGTAGAAGGTTATGGCAGGTTTGAAGCCTACGCCAACAGGGATTCCTTAAAATACCAATCGGCTTACGGTTTGGAAAATGCTAAAACCCTTTATAGAGGCACCATGCGTCGGGTTGGGTTTTCCAGGGCTTGGAACATGTTTGTACAGTTAGGGATGACAGACGATGAATACCATATTGAAGACAGCGAAAACATGAGCTATCGTGATTTCGTGAACGCCTTCTTACCTTATAGCCCAACAGATTCAGTCGAGTTAAAATTCAGACACGCCTTAAAAATTGACCAAGACGATATTGTTTGGGATAAACTTATTGAGTTGGATCTATTTAGCAATAAAAAAATGGTAGGTCTAAAAAAAGCCACACCAGCACAAATATTGCAAAAAATATTGGAAGATAGTTGGACCCTACAGGATCATGAAAAAGACATGATTGTAATGTACCACAAGTTTGGATATGAACTTAACGGACAAAAATACCAAATAGATTCCACCATGGTTACTTTAGGAGAAGATAAGGTGTACACAGCCATGTCCAAAACCGTTGGATTGCCAGTTGCCATTGCTACTTTAGCAATCCTAAACGAAAAAATAGTAACTCCTGGTGTACAAATACCTATTACCAAAGAAGTGTACGATCCTATTTTAAAAGAATTAGAAGCTTACGGAATTTTGTTTACTGAAACCGAAGTGCCTTATTTAGGCTATAATCCATTAAATATATAAGCATCATTTGAAAGTTGTAAACCAAAATATTGAAATAGATGGCATAGACAAAGCTATTTTACGCGCCTTGATGCATGATGCCAGAACTCCCATACTTGAAATTGCCAGACAGGTTGGGATATCTGGAGCAGCCATTCATCAACGCTTGCGTAAACTTGAAAAGTCCGGAATCATTTCGGGATCTAAATTTGTAATCAACCCAAAAGTTTTAGGCTATACCACTATGGCTTTTGTAGGTATTTATCTGGATAAGGCCATGAGCAACCCAGAAGCCGTAAAACAACTTCAAAAAATACCAGAAGTTTTGGAATGCCATTATACTACGGGAAACTGGAGCATTTTCATTAAAATACTTTGTAAAGACAATGAACATTTAATGCATTTGTTGAATAAGGATATCCAATCCATTGAAGGGGTTTCCAGAACAGAAACCTTTATTTCCTTAAATCAGCAAATAGACAGGCAGATAAAAATATAATAAAAAGAGCTTTTGAAATTTCAAAAGCTCTTTTATTTAGACTATAATTCTCGTAGGTATCAATCAGGACACTTTCTTAATTTCATTTTACAACTAAATTGATATGGGGCTAAGCCAATATATTTGTAAGTAAAAGTCGACATAAAGTCGGTATATAGTCGACATATACTCAACATATACTCGGTATATTCATATTGTATTTACGTTATAATATAACTGATTATAAAGAGTTATAAGCAAGAAAACATGAGCCTTTTGTGCATAAAAAAACCTTCAGTTTAAAATAGCTGAAGGTTTTAAATATTTTTGAAATGTAATTAATCCCTTGACATAAAGATGCTTAAAACATACCAGAACAACAACATTAATGAGGCAAACAAGCCTAATGCTGCTGGAATATAATCGGCTGTTGTGTATTTGTTTACCAAGTTTGATGTTTGGTATAAGATAGAACCTCCAGCCAAAAGGCACATACCCACAGAAAACCAAAGCCCTAAGTTAAACCCGAATAAGGTTCCTGCAATAATTAATCCAATAGCAATAAAAAACCCTATGGTTAAACCTGTTCTAAAAAAGGAGAAATCCTTTTTAGTAACAAACACCACAGCCGATAATCCAGTAAACAATGCCAAGGTTACAATGGCAGCCTGATTCAATAACTCTGGACCGGAATCCATATAATATGCAGCAATATAAATTAAAGGCACAAAAATAAAGGCTTCAGCAAAAATGTATAAGCCATAGGCCAGATATTGCATGTTCTTATCTGTTGATTTTAAAGTCATTTTTTCAGCATAGTTGGTAATGAACATGAAACCTCCCAACATCAGGAGCCATTTAAAGCCTTGAGTCATAGACAAAGCAAAATTGACTATGGTTTCACTTTGCAACAATAAATATTCAAACAATATAAACACCAAGACACCTCCTGCCACATGAGTATAGGTTTTTTTGTAAAATGCCACTCTATCTGTTTGAGATAAGGCGCTTAACAGGACTTTTGTTTCGGTAGGTTCAAACGGATTTTGAGGATGATTTTCCATAACTAGTTTTTTAATTGGTTTTGTTTGCTAAATGTAACAAAAAAATAAACCGAACACCTTATAAAAAGCACTCGGTTTACATATATGTATTTTATTATTAGTCTCTACTGCCACCAAAAACCTGCAAAGCCCAATATAATAAAGAAGCTAAAGCGCCAATGGCTGCCACTAAATAGGTTCTTGCTGCCCATTTTAGTGCGTCTTCAGACCCTTTGTATTCATCAGGTGTTACCATGTTTTTAGCTTTTAACCAAGCCAATGCCCTGTTACTGGCATCGTATTCCACAGGTAAAGTAATAAAACTAAACAAAGTAGCTAAGCCCATAAAAAGAACACCTGCAACTGCCACATACCAACCAAGTCCAATACCTGCAGCACCACCTAAGACCAAACCTCCAATAATTAACCATTGAGACATGCCAGAGGTAACACTAACCATTGGTACTAAAGTAGAACGCATTTGCAACCAGCTGTAGGCCTGAGCATGCTGTACAGCATGTCCACACTCATGTGCTGCTACTGCTGCTGCTGCTGCGTTTCGTTGATTGTAAACAGCTTCACTTAAGTTTACTGTTTTGTTTTTTGGGTTGTAATGGTCCGTAAGCTGTCCTGGTGTAGAAATAACCTCTACATCGTAGATGCCATTGTCTGATAGCATTTTTTCGGCAATTTCTTTACCAGTCATGCCATTACGTAATTGTACTTTAGAATAGAACGCAAATTTCTTTTTTAACTGATTACTAACCAACCAACTTACCAAGCCTATAGCTCCAATTAAAATATAATATCCAATCATTTTTTTTGTTTTAAAAGATAAAATTACGAGATATATAGCAAATAGCAAGCCAAATATTCGTTAAGAAATTTTGTCAGTTTATTGTTTGTTCTCGATACTATTTTCAGTTTCTTAAGAAACTGAAAATCACTCGAACTGACGGAGGCATCTTTTTTTTGATGGTTCCTTATTGATACATTTATTTATTCGCTATCGCTACTAAAACAAACACTCCAACTCACGCAAGACTGTTTTACATATCAATCAACGTTACTTCGAGTGAATGTTTTGAATGCTAATGAAAAAACAATCCTATCGAGAAGCTAACCTACAATATTCACAATCTTTCCTGGAACAACAATCACTTTTTTGGGTTCACGACCTTGTAATTGATCCTTGGTTTTTTCGTGGGCCATGACCGTTTTCTCAATATCTTCTTTGCTCATATCCAAAGGCAGTTCCAAAGTAAAACGCATTTTACCGTTGAAAGAAATTGGATAATTCTTGGTGTTTTCCACTAAATATTTCTCTTCAAACTTAGGAAAAGGTGCGGTTGCAATAGACTCCCTATGTCCTAATTTGCTCCATAATTCCTCTGCAATATGTGGCGCATAAGGTGACAATAATATTAATAAGGGTTCCAACACTTGTTTGCTGGTGCACTTTTGAGCAGTTAATTCATTTACAGCAATCATAAAGGTAGAAACAGAGGTGTTGAATGAGAAACCCTCAATATCCTCTTCCACTTTTTTAATGGTTTTATGAAGGGTTTTAAAAGACTCTCCTAAAGTCTCTAAAGAAGTGGAACTATGCACGTAAAAACTGCCATTTTCACCTTGATGGTATAATTTCCATAATTTTTTAAGAAACCCGTGAACTCCTGTAATACCAGCTGTATTCCATGGTTTTGCTTGCTCCAAAGGCCCAAGGAACATTTCATACAAACGCAAACTGTCTGCTCCATATTGCTCGCAAATACTGTCTGGATTGACCACGTTGTATTTGGATTTGGACATTTTTTCTACTTCACGACCTACTTTGTAGACATCATTTTCCCCTTCTATTATTTTTCCGTTTTCACCAATGAAAATAGCGTTTTGATAATCTTCACCAAATTCACTGTCTTTTTTTAAACCTTCAATATTCAATTCATCTGAAGCATTTATGTATTGCACTTTCACGTGAATAGGTAGTGGTACCACTATAACATTTTCCAATTCAGAAGCATCGCTAAGACCTGCAATTTCAGCAAGTTTACGTTTCAGTTCCTTTAAGTATTCTTTGTTAGCTTCCAAATCCCCTTTACTGATAAACTCAGAATGAGAAATATAAATATTATCTAGTTTTTTCAATAATTGTTTTCCCAGGCTTTCTTCTTCTTTAGGATTGGCAAACATGTAGCTTAAGCGATACACAAAAGCACTTGTCCCTAAAATCATCCCTTGGTTGATGAGCTTCTTAAAAGGCTCTTCCACCTGAACAAAACCTCTATCTTTCATAAACTTCACCCAAAAACGTGAGTACAATAAATGTCCTGTGGCATGTTCGCTTCCTCCAATGTACAAATCGACGTTCTCCCAATATTTAAGTGCTTCTTCACTTGCAAATTCCTGGTTGTTTTGTGCATCCATATACCTAAAGAAATACCAAGAACTTCCAGCCCATCCTGGCATGGTATTCAGTTCCAAAGGAAATACGGTTGTATTATTAACCTTTTTGTTTGCCACAACCGAATTGGTTTCTGTGCACCAAGCCCAAACATCGGCACGCCCTAGAGGTGGCTCGCCTGTTTCGGTAGGCAAATACTTTTCCACTTCTGGTAAACGTATTGGCAAATGTGCTTTATCTATCATTTGTGGCAAGCCATTTACATAATAAACAGGAAAAGGTTCTCCCCAATATCTTTGACGAGAAAACACAGCATCACGCAGTCTGTAATTGGTTTTTCCTTGGCCTTGACCAATTTGTTCCAGTTCAAAAATAGCTCGTTTGGTTGCCTTTTTGTAATTCATTCCGTTAAGGAAATCAGAATTGGAAATTACGGTATTGTCTTTATCTGAAAAAGCTTCTTCAGAAATATCAACCCCTTCAAAAATGTTAGGAATGGGAATATTGAAATGCTTTGCAAAATCGTAATCACGTTGGTCTCCACAAGGAACAGACATAACGGCTCCTGTGCCATAACCTGCCAACACATAATCTCCAATCCAGATTGGAATAGGTTTTTTTGTAAAAGGATGTTCGGCATAAGCACCTGTAAACGCTCCAGAAATGGTTTTTACATCTGCCATCCTATCTCTTTCGCTACGTTTTGCAGTGGCTTGAATATAGGCCTCGACCTCTGCTTTCTGATCAGGTGTGGTGATTTTCAACACCAGTTCATGTTCTGGGGCAAGCGTCATAAAACTTACTCCGAAAATGGTGTCAGGTCTTGTTGTGAAAACAGAAATTCTGAATTCTGAATTCTGAATTCTGAATTCGATTTCTGCTCCAACGGATTTCCCAATCCAATTACGCTGACTTTCTTTAAGGGACTCTGTCCAGTCTATCGTGTCCAATCCTTGCAATAACCTTTCGGCATAAGCAGAAATTCGCATAGACCATTGTGTCATTTTCTTTCTGATAACCGGATGTCCGCCACGTTCCGACACGCCATTTACAATTTCATCGTTTGCCAAAACGGTTCCCAGGGCAGGACACCAGTTCACTTCGGTTTCTGCCAAATAAGTTAGTCTGTACTTAAGTAATATTTCTTGTTTTTCAACATCTGAAAAAGCGTTCCATTGTTTTGCACTGAATACCTCAACATTATCATCACAAACGGCTTCTACGGCTGCATTACCTTCAGAGGCAAATACCTTTTCCAATTCAGAAATAGGGAAAGCTCTGTTAGAGTGCTTACAGTACCAAGACTCAAACAATTGAATGAAAATCCATTGGGTCCATTTGTAATACTCAGGATCAGAGGTGCGAACTTCACGAGACCAATCGAATGAAAAACCAATTTGGTCCAACTGTCGTCGGTAGGTTTTAATATTTTCTTCTGTGGTTAAAGCTGGATGCTGACCAGTTTGAATGGCATATTGTTCTGCAGGCAGGCCAAAACTATCATAACCTTGTGGGTGCAGCACATTAAATCCTTTATGACGCTTGTAACGCGCATAAATATCACTGGCTATATATCCTAAAGGATGCCCAACATGTAAGCCTGCTCCAGAAGGATAAGGAAACATGTCCAACACATAATATTTTGGTTTTACTGAGTTGTTTTCGGCTTTAAACGTTTGGTTATCTGCCCAATATTTTTGCCATTTGGCTTCTATCTCGTTGAAATGATATTGCATTGTCTAATTTTTCGCTTGTAAAAGCGCAAATTTAAACTTATTATAAGAATATTGAAAGTTTAAACGTTTTAAACCATAAGAGAATAGATTTCTTTTTTATTTTTACATCATTAATAAAACATGTATGAGTTCTTCTTTTGAAAATTATCAAAAACGCAGATTAATTTCTTCTTATTTTTCAGTGGTATTAAGTATCGCTTTGGTCTTGTTTTTATTAGGCTTGCTTGGTTTATTGATATTAAATGCAAAAAAGGTTTCCGATCACTTTAAGGAACAGGTAGTTGTAACCATTTATTTAAAAGAAGCTGCCAAAGACGTGGAAATAAAACAACTTGAAAAAAGCTTGGCCATGTCCAATTATGTTAAATCCACAGAATTTGTGTCCAAAGAACAAGCCGCCGAATCCATGAAAGCTGAAAATGGAGAGGATTTTATGGATTTCTTGGGTTATAATCCGTTACAGAATTCCATAGATGTGCACCTAAAAGCAGACTTTGTAACTTCTGAACACCTGGAAACCATTAAAGACGAAGCGCTTTCTAAAAATTTTGTGGATGAAGTGAGATATGACAACGACTTGGTAACCTTAATGAACAACAATGTAAAGAAAATAAGTTTTTGGGTCTTGGTAATTAGTGGCATCTTTACCGTTATAGCTGTTTTATTGATAAACAGCTCCATTAGGCTATCGGTTTACTCAAAGCGTTTTACCATAAAAACCATGCAAATGGTTGGCGCCACCAAACAATTTATAAGAAGACCCTTTGTATGGAAAAGTGTGCGTCTAGGCATTATTGGAGCTCTTGTTGCGTTGTTGGGTGTGGCAGTGGTACTGCATTATTTAAACAAAACATTCCCAGAATTGAATTTGTTACAAAACCCTGTTTTATTAGGTGCTTTATTTGCTGGCATTTTCTTGCTAGGCATTGTAATTACCTGGATAAGTACTTTTATTGCGACTCAGCGATTTTTAAATTTGAAAACAGACCAGCTTTATTATTGATTCAAGATTTAAGGTTTTGGGTTCTAGGTTTTGGGTTTAAAATTTGGCATGATAGACAAACATCCGTTATTTTTAGAAACTGTTAACGCGATAGTTTAAATAAAACCGTTACTTTGCAGGTTTTAAGTTTTATAGTATTAAACAACATATTATGGGAGAACAAAAACGTAAGGAGCAAGCTAAAAGCGACTTTATCTTCGGAAAGAAAAATTATAAATTCATGCTTATTGGCTTGGCATTTATAGCTATTGGGTTTGTTTTAATGTCTGGTGGTGGAAGTGACGATCCTAATGTGTTCAGTCCAGATATTTTTAGTTTTAGACGCATCCGTTTGGCTCCTACCTTGGTATTGATAGGTTTTGGATTGCAAGTGTATGCTATTTTATTAAATCCAAATAAGAAAGAAAAATCCAAAAACTAATTTTTAAACCCTACTAACATTTAAAACCTTATTCCAATAAAATTTGAGATGCGGTTTTTGAATATTGATTTTTTCACTTCATGGACATTATTGATTCTATCATTTTAGGGGTTATTCAAGGTCTTACTGAATTCCTTCCGGTTTCATCCAGTGGACATTTAGAACTTGGCAAAGCCATTTTAGGCGACCATTCCATACCACAGGAAAGCCTGATGTTTACAGTCGTTCTTCATTTTGCAACTGCCTTAAGTACCATGGTGATCTTTAGAAAAGATATTTTTACCATTTTTAAGAGCCTGTTTGCCTTTCAATGGAACGAAGACACCCAATTGGTAGTAAAAATACTGGTTTCCATGATTCCTGCTGTCATTATTGGTTATAATTACGAGTCGCAACTTGCCGAATTATTTGGTGGCAGCATTCAACTGGTAGGTTTTATGTTATTGATTACTGCTTTTTTACTTTTCTTGGCAGATAAAGCCAAAGACACCGATAAAAATGTAACTTTTAAAAATGCCTTTATAATAGGCATCGCACAAGCCATTGCCATGTTGCCGGGAATCTCAAGGTCTGGAGCCACAATCTCTGCTTCAGTGTTACTGGGAACTGATAAAACCAAAGCTGCCAGATTTTCATTCTTGATTGTAGTGCCCTTGATTTTTGGAAAAATTGCCAAAGATATTCTTACAGGGGATTTAACTTACAACAGTGAAAGTTTTGTATCCTTAAGTATTGGGTTTATTGCAGCTTTTGTATCTGGTTTGGTAGCCTGTACATGGATGATTACTTTGGTAAAAAAAAGCAAGCTAACTTATTTTGCCATCTATTGTGTGGTAGTAGGTATGATAGCCATTATTTATTCCTCTTTAAACCCATAACATGACGGCAGAAGACTATCTTTCAGGACAGGTTTTATTAATAGACAAGCCGTTGCATTGGACATCGTTTCAAGCTGTGAACAAACTGCGTTGGGAAATACGTCACGCTTTCAACATCAAGAAAATAAAGGTAGGTCATGCTGGCACCTTAGACCCACTTGCAACTGGTTTATTGGTAATCTGCACAGGAAAAATGACCAAGCAAATAGACACATTTCAAGGTCAAGAAAAAGAATATACCGGAACCATTGTCTTGGGAAGCACGACACCCTCTTACGATTTGGAAACAGACATCAACAGAACTTTTCCTACAGACCATATTACTGAAAAAGACATTCGTGATGCCACACAAGGATTTATTGGCGAGATTGAGCAATATCCTCCCGTTTTTTCAGCCATAAAAAAAGATGGCAAACGCTTATATGAATTTGCAAGGGCTGGTGAAGACGTTGAATTAAAATCACGTAAAATCACTATTTCAGAATTTGACATTACAGGTATTGAAGGACAAGACATTCATTTTAGGGTAGTTTGTAGTAAAGGAACCTATATTCGTTCTTTGGCTAACGATTTTGGGAAAGCCCTTAAATCGGGATCCCATTTATCGGCTTTAAGACGAACAAAAATTGGTGATTTCCATGTGGAAAACGCGCTTACACCAGAAGCCTTTATAGAAAGCTTAACAACCAAATAGCACTATTTTTCGTATATTAGATTGAAGCCTGAAACGGTTTCATACCCAACATTTGAGTTTTTTGAATCTATCGAACAAACATAAAGCACTTCTAATTACCTTATTGGTCTCAGGAACCATCGTACTTTCGCTGTTTAGTTTTCATATAAAAAAGCAAAACGAATTAATGGCCGAAAGCTACTATCTCCTAGAGCCCGAAACGCCAAAAACACCAGAAGAACTTGAAGCTGAAAAACTAGCCGAAGCTGTAGAAAAACAAAGTTCTGAAACCAATAAAGCTTATAACGAAACCCAAGAATACAAGAAATTTGCTGAAGCTTATCAGCCTATTGCGCCTCCAAAAGACTATGTGCCTAAACCATCGGAAAATATGATGGAAAATGACCTAACAGAATCTGGCACAACCCAAGCAATTTCAGAAATTGACGATGATGTTTTGTCTTCTTACAGTAGTGTTAACGATGTTCTAAACAAAAGAAAACCAAGCAACAGCAGTCAATCGGTCAATAAAAATAGCAGCATGCACTATTCTTTGGTAAACAGAACCCATGAATATTTGCCCACACCTATTTATTTATGTGAAGAAGGTGGAAAAATTATAATAAACATTACCGTAAATGCTTCCGGTTTGGTTACAGATGCTTATGTAAATGCTTCCACAACGTCCAAAAACGAATGTTTAAAAGACCATGCCTTAGATTATGCCAAAGAAGCCAGATTTAGCACAGATGTTTCCAAACCTTCACAAATTGGGACAATAACTTTTTATTTTGAAGGTAAAAATTAAGCCGTAACCGTTAGTAAATTCATTACTTCACGAATTACGCCCTGACCTTTATCTGTATTGTACCATTGTTGCAATTCCTCTTTAATCTCTGGCGTGATTTGACCGTGTTTGGCCTTGTAATCAACCACCAATTTTGTTGCTTCAGATGGTCTTGGTCCAAAGGTATTTATCACTTCGTTGGAAGCATCATCAATAATGATCAATTTAGGAATGGCTTTGCCTCCATTGGTTAAAAACAGGTTCATTAAAGCTTCGTTGTCATCGCGAAGAACCACCCTAAAATTAATGTTTGGGTTTAATTCAGATAATTTATTAAAAACAGGAACCACATGGGCCGCATCGCCACACCAACTTTCGGTTAGCACCAACCAAGTTTGTTTGGTTTCTATATTAGCAAACTCTGCTTTTACACTGTCTGTAACTTTAATGGTTTTGTCCCAACGCTTCATACGCTGGTCGTTTAACTTGGTAAAAGCAACCATGTCTTCACTTTTATCGTTTCCAGTAGTGGATTCGTTTAACACCAATTGATTTATTAGGGTTCTGTAATCTTGGTAAGACATACTCTTAGCCAAACTATCTTTAATTATTTCTTCCATACTTTTTATATAATGCAGCAAAAATAAGCTGTTTTGCTTTGTTGTTTTATGATTTATGTCATATCTATGTCTATCTTTATGGGAGAAACTTACAATTGAATGATGAGATTGCCACCTGCTTGTCTTCTGGCAGGCAGGTGTGGAAATGAAAATAAATTTATATGACAAAACATAGATGTGGCTGGTGTGTTGGAGACGCTTTATACGAATCCTATCACGATGAAGAATGGGGCGTTCCAGTAACAGATGATGACACACTTTTTGAATTTTTAACTCTTGAAACCTTTCAAGCAGGTTTGAGTTGGATTACCATTTTAAGAAAACGGGAGAATTTCAGAAAGGCTTTTGATGGTTTTAACTACAGGAAAATTGCCCAATACAAACAGGACAAAATAGACAGTTTGTTACAAGATGCAGGCATCATAAGGAACAAATTAAAAATATATGCCACAATTACCAATGCTCAAATGTTTATGAGAATCCAAGAAGAATTTGGAAGTTTCAGCAATTATATTTGGGGATTTGTAGATGGCAAACCCATAAAAAACAAGCTTAAACATTATAAAGAAGCACCTGCAACTACAACTATTTCGGATGCTTTAAGCAAGGATTTAAAAAAACGTGGTTTTAAGTTTGTAGGTTCCACGGTTATGTATGCACACATGCAAGCCACAGGTATGGTAAACGATCATGAGGTTGGATGTTTTAGGTATCACGAGGTGGATAATGAATCATGAAAATCAATAAATAACTTTTGTAGTCTTAATCTTTAACATTCAGACTCTAAGAGCTCCTCGAAAGCCTCTAGCTGCATAGTATGATTCTGCACCATTGTGATAGATAAAGACTGTACCAAAACGATTGTCGCCAAAAAGGGCTCCCCCAAGGCTTCTAATTTCTTCAGGTGTTTTTACCCAACTAGAGGTTTTTAAATCTATAGCTTCCAATTTTTGTAAATCTTGATATTGTGCGACACTTAAAAGCTCTATTCCCATGGTAGTTGCCAGATCCATAGCATTGTCCTTTGGCTTGAATTTTTTTCTGGACTGTAGAGCTTTCATATCGTAGCAAAGGCTTCTACGTCCTTTTGGGCTTTCTTTGGAGCAATCATAAAAAACGTATTCTCCCGTCTGTTTATCGTAATTTACCACATCTGGTTCGCCTCCAGTTTGTTCCATTTGGTAAAGCGACCACAATTTTTCTGGATGGGTTTCTAATCTGGCTTGAATTTTTGACCAGTCCAAAGCTTCATGGCGATGCCTGTGATTTTCAAAACGGTTTTTTAGGACTTGAATAAGATCTTGACTTTCTGTAGGCGATAATTTTTTCATAAGTATAAAGTAATCATTTTTAAAAAGTTCCCTACTAAATAATTTTTATAAAATTACTAAAAATCTGTCCTTTACAATTAATTTTATTTCTTGTATTTACATTTAAGACGCAAGCAATTAAGTTTGGTGCTTGCTGGAAAGATAAAGCTTGCTGAGGCTACTGAATTGAAGGCTTTGTTTATTGAAAAAGATAAAAATTAAAAAAGAACCTAATCTCAATTTTGAAATTAGGTGCTTTTTTTAAATAATTTCACTATTTATTCCCAATCTTTTTTAAATCTTAATTCATCCAAAAATTTATAAAGCTTAATTAAATTTTTAGACCCATTAGCTCCAATATCGTAAATTTTATAAACATTATTATCCTTAAATTTTACTTTTAGCAGCACAGTTGAATTGTGTAATAATTCACTATTGAAGTTTTTTTGTTCAAATTCTACATTTAATAAATTTATTAAACTCTCAATTTTCACAAACTCGTTTCTAGTTAATTTAGATTTAAATATACCTTTAATCTCAGAAAATCTAATATTAGCACCTTTGGTACTACTCCCAAAAGCTGCAATATCCTTACTTAATTTATCCATGAAATTATTGCTTTTTGCACTGAAAATTATAGTTTTATCGCAATAAATAATAAAATTATATTTCGGTTGATTAGCATAACCATCAAAGGAAAATTCTACTTTAATTATTTTAGCTTCTTGTTTATTTGTTTGGCTTTGAATATTTAAAATTGAAATAACAAAAACCATAAAACATATTAATTTTTTCATAGCAAATTAATTACAAGGTTCATCAGAGTTAGGTGGATTCCCTTTCGGTGAATGCTCATAAGTAGTCCCATTTGGGTGAGGGTAAATATAAGTAGTATTATCTTGTTCAGCTGCATTTATGTTTATGATGTCTAGAAAATCAGGATTAATATTTGTAGGATTATTAATCTCATCACTTGGCACAACATATTGTGGATATAAAGTCTGAAATGTGGGAGTATTGATTAAATCCCCAGACCAACATAATTTTTTATAAAAATTAAAAGAGTTAGAATATCCATTTTCCAAAGCATATGTAGAAAGGGAAGTAGCCATTTCTTCTATAAAATCTGTCATTAGTTCATGATGAGCCATCCCTATATTTTCTGGCAAACCACTCATATAATTTGTATATGCTTCAACAAAATCTTCAAACCCTTCCATTGGTAATCCATCTTCAGATTCCAACAAACCTTCTTCATACATATAAACTAAAATAGCATGTAAACTCTCATGAATTGCAGTTCTTGTGTAGCCTTCCCTTTTAACCAAAATAATTTCTTTTATTCGTTGCATACTTCAATTCCTTAAATTAGCTACCTTTTAAGACTTTTCTATTACAGAGTAATAAGTAATTTTCCATTCATTTTCTATTTTATCTAAAAAATATACTATTAAATCAGAATCTAATCTTCCTCTATTAGTTCCAACAGTTATAACTGCTTTATTTTTTTCATTATTAAAAACCACATCAGAAAAGCTTATTATCCCAGTTAAATCGTATTGCTTTTGCTCTTCTCGTGAAATAGTTCTCTTAGACATGAAAAATAAATTTTCATCAAAAACATTTTCCAATAATAGTGTATCAATCTGAAATTCAAATGCCTTTTTTTTAAATTTATTAAATAGCCTTAACTCCTCATCTGATAAATCCACTCTTTTACTTAATCCGGTAATTGAATCTTTTTTATTTACTTTTCTGCTGGTAACTTTAGATAAGTCGTAATCTTGAGTATTTAAATTAATGGCATATATATGCACTAACCCATTTCTATCACTCAAATTAACTTTTTTAGAGATACTATCAGGCAATAGTTCTAATGGTGTAGGAGGAATGTTCTTAGGGATATTATTATAAATTACCTTCATTACTTGGTACTTACTTTTATCAACATTTAGCTTCTCGCTACACGATAAGCTAAATGTGAAAAGTAATATTAAAAAAATATTTAATCTATACATACTTCACTATTATTGATTACTGTTGGAACATATTGATAGTATAAATTTTCTAGTTCATCTGTCAATAGATTATTCACATCCCAATTTTCCAACCCTTGCCACGCAAATGATTTATAATAGTCTAAAGGATAGCTATAATTATCATATGTTCTCAAAGCGTTTGCAATGTTATCAACATAATATGCAGACATGTAGGGATGATCTAAATGATGGTCTGGAACGTTTGATTCACTATAAAACTTATACCATTGAAATAAAACTGGTCTATTATTAAAGTCTAGCCCTGTTTGATAATCATAAAAATACTTACATAACTCAGCATGTATTGCTTCATGTAAAATTGCTTGAGCTATTTCAATTGGGTTTGTATTAACATCTTCAATAATTACTACTATATTCAGCACATACAACTATTCCTTGGTTGTAGGTAGTATTTTATATATTCCCCATTTTTTTTGCTTGATAATACCAATAAAGACAAGCTATGAATATTGTTAAGATATAAATAATTGTCCTATATATTAAATTCATTGTTTTACCTTTTTTGATGTCTAATATGAGTAGCCAAAAAAAAGTTATTATTGTCAAAGGAATCAAGCCTAAAAGCCAAATCCAACCTAATAAATTTGGTGTGTACACCCCCATTTTATAATTTGGAGGTATTAATAGAACAACAAATGAAATTATTAGGGCTAAGTAAAATATTAGGCTTATTTTTTTATAAAAAGGTTTCATCATATCATTTTTTAGTTGCAACCTAATTCCGATATAGGCTTTCTGCCCTGTAAAACATCATTGACTTCATCCCAATCGGGTCTGTTGTGTACAGATACGTTTATGCTTGAAGTCCCACTATTATTATTGATAAATTGATTGATGTTCTCTTGAAAACTTTCCCACAAATTATCAGCTGCGAAAAATGGATTACTCAAGCCAACCATATATGCTGCATTCTCTTGAAGATTGGATGTGAACCTATCCACACCTCGAACATAAATGTTATATGAGCCATTAGGCATTTGTTCAATCCCGAATTGGCGAGTTCCACTCACAGGGTGATTTGAATCCCAAGGTGCTTCCAAGGTCATAAACCGCCAAAATTCGTTGTTGTAATCTGCACAGACTACAACGCCATCATTTAGAGGAATATCCAATTTCACTATCGCGCCCAATGGGTTACTTGAATTCCACAAATTGGTTTCTTGTTGACAGATTGTTGAGATTTCACAGTAAGGCTCGAAGGTAGTATTATCTACAAAATCATTTAAATTCCTCCTATAATAATCAATGAACTGGTTGGGTGTAAAGGGTTGTCCTGTATTAGGATTAATCGGGAATTGAGTAATGTTAACCGAAAAATAATCAAGGTTAACAATTGTGCCGTTGGCATCTTCCAATTGTTGTATTTCCCAATCCCCAAAAGGACCGTTTTGATTTTCTTGGAGGTTCTCAATTTTATCCTGAACACTTTGAGGTGCTGTATGTTGAGCTAAAGATTGCCAATTTTGAATTTGGTTGCAGTCTATATCAAGAAGTAAGAAAGGGTTCTCTTCCAATTCCTCGTTTAGTACTAGTGCTATATATTCCCCTAAACTCTCAACCTCTCCATTATTCATCGCCTCAATAGCCTCCATTGCAAAACTTTGGGCTTCTGTACTACAATTGTTTCTATCCACATAACTACTAACATCCCTCATTTGAAAAAAATTATCTGGATTATTTATCCAATTACTTACAACCAAATTAGCATTTTCTACAGAGTTCAAGCCCAAACATTCTATTAAGTTTTGCTCATATGGAATGTTATATGTTGGTGAAGTAGCATCGGTAGTATTGTTGTTTGTATCATTGGGTACGCCTCCACCTGGATTATTTTCTCCTTCTGGAACATCACTATTGTCTGGATACTCATGTGGGTTTTCATTATTATCTGGAAAACCTCCTGGATTATTTCCGTCATTGTTCTCTCCAGTACCATTAGTAATAGAAATTTGAATCCCAACACAATTACATAAATTTCCTGTATTTGGATCAACCCCTCCAATATGTTCTGAAATATCACACTCACAAACATAGGACCATGTAAAGCTTTTCTGTACTTCCTTATTAAACACATCATCAACTAATTCTAGCCCATCAATATCTTCTTTAGCTATCTTATTTGTTAAATCTATATATTGCCTATTTAATAAAGCTTCTCTTTCACTTTCTGTAATATCATAAGATACTATAGACACTTTGTAAGTGCCATCTGCCTGTAAAGAAAACAAGATGTTTTCCAAAGCTATGGTTGGGTTGTCTCGAAATATAGGAAAGGTATAAGAGTGGTAACTACCATTTGCGTTTTCCATATAGGTGGCAACATCTGTATCTATATAAAAACCATAAGCACTGGAATGTACCAATCTGTTTTGTGTGCTTGAGCCTTTTGTGCCTGTTTGCTCCTTGATTTTAGTTATGGAATTTAACAAACGGTTGTTTTGTTGCACTGTTTGATAGTCTATTTTGGTAATGCTATACTTGGTTTTTGAAGTTTGTGAGGTGTGTTCCTGTTTTATAAAGGAATCGTCTTCTTTCTGACAACTAAAAACACCGATCATTAAAAGTAAGATAAAACTTTTAGTTAAAAAGCACCTTAGCTTTACGCTTTTTGATTTTTGATTTTTGATTTTTGATCATAATAAATAATTTTAGGTTAACATGCCATAAACCTAAAAGTTAAATTTAAAATATCCTATACGTAACGTTACGCATTTTCCCTGTTTTCGATGAAATACACAGTTCGTGTTACGGTTTTTCCGTAATTGTTTGGGTTTTTGGGGTTTGGTTGTTTGGTTTTTGATAGAATTAAGAGATTCTTGCCTTCGCAGGAATATAATGATGCTATGGAGTTAAAGGCTTTGTTTGATTAAATTATAAGAAAAGCATCTCCTTAAAGTTTTGAAGAGATGCTTTTTATTTAAAGGTTAAATATTTCTAAATCTAGATTGGATGTTAAATTTTTACTTCTTTCCAAATAATTAATTAGACAAATACTGACTGGAGAATTTCAATTGGCTTTCGATTATTTAGAATTTATTAGAAATCTGTTAACTAATAAAACTAGTAAATAGCCTACTATAGAAAAAATTATTAATTCTTCTAATAGTTCAAAATTTAACCTAGTTCCAGATGGAAAATATAGGTTCTTGAATGGAAATTTCCAATTATGTTTATATAATAAAAATAGAAAAATCAATAAAAATAGAAAAATTAGAATTTTAAAATTATCAATATTTTTAAATATATTCCATCTTAATATATAATAGAATAATAAGACACTTAAAACGTAAATCCAATATGTATAGATAAATTGCCAAGCGAAAACATATTGTGCTTGTTCAAACTCTCCCCAAATATAGGCTCTAGGTTGTACTGGAATAATATTTGTCCATTCTATAACTACTTGCACTGCATGTTTAACAAAAAAAAGTGCTAATGCAATTAAAATAATTCTTAATATAAAATTTAAGTTATTTTTCATTTTTCATGTTTTTTTATTCACAACCTAAATCACTAATTGGTCGATTACCTAATAGTACATTTTTCACCTTATCCCATTCTGGTCGATTGACAGTAATAGAGGTAGCATTTCCAACACCACCATTATCATTCGTGAAATTTTGAACTTTTTCTTGAAAACTGTTCCACAGTGCATCTGCTCCATTGAATGGGTTTCCTCCAGTCATATAATTTGCAATCCCAACATCAAAATTAGATTCCATTCTATCTACACCTCTTGCATAAAAAGTATAAGTGCCATTAGAGTTCATTTCATAACCAATTTGTCTATTCCCACTTACAGGGTGCGGACCATCAAGTCCCTGAGGTATGCCCCAAGGCATTGTTAGAGTGGTAAATACCCAATGTGAATTTGTGTTTTCTGAACAAACTACTGAACCATCATGTGCTCCAGGTATATCAAGTGACATGATTGCTCCTTGAGGATTATTAGATAACCATATGCTTTCCTCATCAAATCCAGTTATTGGAGAAGGAATAAATTCTGTAAAATCATTATTTATAAAAGTATTAATCTCTTTTCTAATATATTCTAGAAATTCATCAGCTGAAAATTGAACTCCAGTTGAAGGATTATTTGGTAGAATATCTACTATTATTGGGAAATAATCTAAATTAACTACAGCTCCTTCTGCATTTTCAATTGTTTGGACACTTACACCTCCTAATAAGTTCTCATCTATTTGATTAAGTTTATCTATTATTATTTGTGGTGGACTAAATTGTGCTAAAACCTGCCATTGTTCTATTTGATCACAATCTATTTCAACTAATTTAAATGGACTCTCTAAAAGTTCATTTTGCAATTCAAAAGAAATATATTCTTGTAAACTATCAACTTCTCCTTCAAGCATAGCTTCAATAGCTTCCATTGCAAAACTTTGGGCTTCTGTACTACAATTGTTTCTATCCACATAACTACTAACATCCCTCATTTGAAAAAAATTATCTGATTCATAAATCCATTCGCTTACATCTAAATTAGCGTTTTCATAATCATCAAGTCCAAAACAATCTATTAAATTCTGTGCATAAGGAATTGTTACTACTGGTGTTGTTGCTTCTTCCTCTGTTGTGGTTGGGCTATCTGGCACGCCTCCTCCTGGATTGTTCTCGCCATCTGGAACATCACTATTGTCTGGATACTCATGTGGGTTTTCATTATTATCTGGAAAACCTCCTGGATTATTTCCGTCATTGTTCTCTCCAGTACCATTAG
>Ga0070728_10001546_pt1 | contig 33495 bp, 26 predicted proteins | sample tdDd471_FD_66723 | JGI IMG/M metagenome (GOLD analysis project Ga0070728, IMG submission 66723) | Marine sediment microbial communities from the Atlantic coast under amendment with organic carbon and nitrate - tdDd47.1 | ecosystem: Environmental > Aquatic > Marine > Coastal > Sediment | place...
ACGGGCTTTTTACGAGAACCAGTTGGGCGGTGCGGGGTATTATCTGCAGCAGATTCCACGGTCCAGCCAGACCAGCACCCTGACAGAAACCATGCGGGGCGCGTTGCTCTATAAAGAAGAGGACCGGGAAGACGGCATGGCGGTGCTGGAAACCGTGGTGAGTGAAGATTCCACCGCAGTGTTGCCCCATGTGATGCTTGCCCGGATGTACATGCAGAACGGCAAGGCGGATAAAGCCACAGATATGCTGAAACAGCTCATCAGCCGGGTGGGAACCCACAGGCTGGTTGATCTGTACTATCTGCTTGCCCAAAGTTATCATCAGGAACTGTTGCCGCCGGAACAAAAGGAAGCCCGGGGTTTTCTTTCCGATGGCTCGTTACCGCCGGTGTTTGGAGCCATGGCCCGGTTGATTCTTGCCGCCGGGGCTATAACGGCCGATGACGCCAAACCGGCACGGAAGCTTCTGGATGGGTTTTCGGTAAACGCATACGATTGTCCCCGCTATCGCTATCTTTCCGGGGTGGCCTGGCGCATGACCGGGCAATACGGCAAGGCTGAGGCCGATATACAAAAAGCCATGGAGCGCGATGGCCGCAAAGTGACCTATTTGTCCGAGCTTATCCGCATCAATCATGCGCTGCAGAATTATCGTAATTTGCTGGGTGCATTCGACATGATGAAGGATGACAACTTTGAAGACCCCCGTTTGTGGATCATGGTGGGAGACGCCCATGTAGCCACGGGCAATTTCGATATTGCGGCCCAGTTGTACCGCAGAGCCCTGTTTGCCCGGCCCAAGGACGAATACATTATGATGCATTACGCCCAGGCTCTGATAAACGGCGGCAATTATTCCCAGGCTGACCGTTTTATCCGGCGTTTGATGCTGGAATTCAAACACAAGCCTTTCGCGCATTACCTCAACGGACAGTTGTGGCTGGCTCAGAAGGATGCCGAAAAAGCCGAATCGGGCTTCAAGCAGGCCCTTGACCGCAAAGCGGATTACACCGACGCCCTGTATGCTTTGGCAAGTCTCAAGCGGGAAACAGGCGATGTAAAGGCCTTTGTGGACTATGCCAAAACATTATATAAAGCGCACCCGGAGTACACACCGGGCATGCTGTTCTGGATCGACTGGCTGATAGTGGCCGGGCGGTATCAGGAAGCCCGGGACATCCTGTGGAAGATCAAGGATGCTCCGACATCCTGCGAATTGCAGCTTATCCGTCTGCGGGGCAGTATTATCGATATGCTGGAAGGGCAGGCCTTAAAGGTTATGACCGACTTGCAGAAAGAGGATCATCCTGAAGATTGCTGTGGTCTGAGCCATGCGATTTTAGCCTGGGCCTATGCACAATCCGGGTTTGCCGACAAAGTAACCGCCTCTACCCAAAAGGCGCTTTCAAGAGGCGGCGGATGCGCCCGTGTGCATACCTATGCAGGCAACGCGGTGCTGGAGAACAACGATATGGGCTGGGCCATGAACGAATACCGCACAGCTCTGGAAATTGACCCGGTGCAGCCCGATGTCATGTTCCGCCTTGGTTCACTGTACATTAAAAGGAAGATGCTGGGTGAGGCCCGGGTGCTTATGGAAAAAGCCAAAGCCTGGTACGATCTGGCTCCGGAGCAATATCGTCGGCAGGCAGAAATTCAATACTGGCTTGGCGTCATCACTATTAATCAAAACCACCGCGCCGTTGCAAAGCGTCTGTTTGCCTCGGCCATGAAGCTGGACCCCGGTTTTGCATTGCCTTATGTAGCGATTTCCCGGTATTTTCACAAGGGTGGCAACAATAAACTGGCACTCAGTACCCTTAAAAAAGCGCTGAAAATTCAGAAAGACAATCCCCAGGCGTTGTATGAGCTTGGCGATGTATATCGGATCATGGGCAAAAAAAAGGAAGCTATTAAGCATTTTAATGCTTATCTGACAATAGAACCCGATGGACCGGAAAGCGATCAGTGTCGGGAATTTCTGAAGCAGTTGCGGGGTGATACGCAATAGCGCAGAAGCACGGAATGCCTGCGCTGTACATACTGTTATCAGAAAATATGTTGACTCATACAGGTCGCTATGCTATTTACGCTTTAACCTACGGGTGAATTATATCTTTTATGTTGTTAGTATGTGTTAGGAATACGTTTAAAGTCCTAACGTGTTTTACAGCCCGGCAAGAGGAATAAGAGGAGTATACGATGCTCACGTTTAGACGTGTAACACTCTTTGACAGAATCGTTGTAGCTCTGTTGGTATGGGCGTTGGTATTGGTTGGAAGCCCCTGGGGCAAGGTAATCAATACTGCCCATGCGGCAAAGGGCGGCAAAGTCTATGTTCTTGGTTTTGAAAAGCTGAAAGGCGAAAAAATCAAGAAAAAACAAAAAGGTATGCTCAGCGCCATTCAAGAGCAGCTGAACATGGCCTTTGATGACATCGACGGCGTAACCGTTGTCAGCGCCGCTGATCTGAAAGCAGCCCTTGCTCCCAAGCCCGTTGAAGGTGAAGATATCGAACCTTCCACCGGTACCAAGGGTGCGAAGAAGGACCTCAAAAAGGCGAAGAAATACGTCAATGATGGTCTGGATGCCATCGACGAAGAAGAATATGAAGACGCCATGGACGCCTTTGCCAAGGCAGAGGCTGCCTATCTGAAGGCACCCAACAAAGTTGGGAAAAAGACCTTTAAGCGCATCATCAAAATGTATGTGGGCTGGGCTCAGGCTGCGTATGAAGAAGATGCCGATGACGCCGGTAAAGACGCGCTTTCCAAGCTGCTGGTTGTGGCTCCGGAGTATGAGCTGGATGAAGACGGCGATTATTCCAGAAGCATGCTCAAGGCCTTCAAACGGCTGAAGAAAAAGGGCGGCAAAGGCTCTTTGCAGATCACTGCCTATCCCAAGGACGCCGCTACCATCACCATCAATGGTGAGGAGCAGGGCAAAGGCAGCGCCAGGCTGAAGAAAATTCACAAGGGCATGTACTTTGTGAAAATCACCGCCGATGGCTATGAGACCTATACCGAAGCCGTGAAGGTTGATGGTAAGGAAAAACTCAAGATTCGTCTGCCCGGTGGCAAAACCGAGAAGGCTGAAGACTACACCGAAAATCTGGCCAGCATCGAAAAGAACTATGAAAAAGGTAAACTTGATGAAGACTTCATCAAGGACCTTGGTCTGGTATGCAAAGCCGGTGGTGTGGATTATGTCGCCTTTGGTCTGTTCTACAAGATCAGCAAAACACGTCTGGGCTTCCAGGGTTTCCTGTACAATCACAGCAAGGAAACCATTGCCAAGCTGAGAACGCTGAAAGTGAAAAACATGGAACAGGCTGTGGACAAAACCGAGAAGGTTGTCCGCCAGTACAAAAAATTCATCAAAAAGTTCCCCAAAAAGGACAAGTACATCTGGAGCCCCGGCGAGTTTGAAGGCGTGGCAAAAGATGAAGAAGAAGATGAAGAAGAAGCTCCCGCTCCGGTAGCCGTTGCTGCTCCGGACTATGACGACGAAGAAGAAGAAGCGGTTGAGCCGGTTGAAGAAGAGCCGGTCCGCGAAGAAGTCGCCGAGGAAGAGGAAGAAGAGCTTCCGGTAGTTGAAAAGATCGACCTTGACACCGATGTCAGCTTCCTGCTCGACGAGAGCGATACTGCGAAGCGCGACGCGGACATGTCCGAGAAATCCGAAAAGGATCTTTCGGAACAGGATTATGTGCCCTTCTATTCCACCTGGTGGTTCTGGACCATCGTTGGCGTAGTTGTTGCAGGCGGTGGTATTACTGCCGGTGTGTTGCTGGCCCCGGAAAGCGCCGACAACACATCTACCGTCAAGTTAATGAACGCTCAATAATTACGGCAGAAGAGAGGTTATACGATGTTTGCGGTAATCAAACCGAAGACCCTGATCCTGGCGTTGATGGCAGTATCGCTGTTTGCAGCTCAGTTTGCCTTTACCGGCTGCGCAGACGAGGAATCCACAGCCCTGCGGATGCAGGTATATATGCAGCCCAATCAGGCACAGGAACTGTGCAACGACGCATCCGTGTTCCGTGTTGGTGCCTTTGATATGCCCATGGTAGGATCCCCCACCAAGTCCATTATCTGGCAGGCGGAATTCAACGCATCCACCTTCTGTAACGGTGGCGCCATTACTCTGGACCCGGTTTCCACTCAAAAGCAGACCGTGCTGGTGATGGAAGCCCTGAACAAGGCCGGCAGCCCCCTGGCATCGCTGACCCGTGACAAGGAAACCGTGCTTGGTCGCGGTATCACCGAACCCATTACCTGGAATGCCGACGAGCTGGTGGAAGCCAAAATCGTTCTTGGTAAAGTTGCCAATTTCAGCCTGGTTAAAGCCAGCAGCATTGTCAAAGTGCCCAAGGCCCTCCAAAGCATGACCACCACCACCCTGCCGGATCACCGCGTGCTGATCCTCGGCGGTGTTGGTATCAGAAACAATGCCAAGATCTATTATGACGATGCCTACATTTATGATCCCGGCACCATGACCACCATCACACTGCCGGAAAACGCAGGCTATCGCGCCAATCACACCGCAACTCTGCTGTCCGATGGCTCCGTACTGATCGTCGGTGGTGAAAAACGCGGAACCAGCGCCGATGTCCCCACGGGCACCAACACCGAAGTGTATCTCTTTAAACCCAATTCCATGACCTTCCAGAAACTGGGTGACCTTGCCGGGCGTACCAGCCACATCGCTGTCAGAACCCAGAAAAGCACTGGCGAGGAAGTCGTGCTTATCGCCGGTGGTCTGAGCTACGACACCGGCAGCCCCAGGGTGCTGAACGATGCGTATGTGTACAACCACAGCACCGGCCAGATTGCTCCGACACTGAGTCCCATGAACAAAGCCCGCGCCGACTTTGACGGTGTTGCTTTGAACGATGGCAGGGTCGTTGTGCAGGGTGGTGTAGGCAGCTATCTGGACACCGGCTTTGCCATTTCCCAGGCCAGCCTTGAAATTTATGATCCGAATACCGACTCCTGGACATTGAAAGAGTTTTCCGAGCAGGAGAATAAGTCGGAATTGAGCCGCTATGGTCACAAGCTTCTGCATATTGAAGCCACTACCGATAGCGGATACCACGAGCAGATTGGTATTGTTGGCGGTGTTACTTCTTATGAAGCCCTCAGAACCGATTATTCCAAAACAATCTACATGTTCGATACTAATGGAGACTGGATTTCCCAGGATTGCCAGCCTTCCATTACCGGTGGAGGCCGTAAGTGGTTCACGCTTTCTGAATACTCCGTTGACGAAAAGCAGGTCTTTATGATGGCCGGTGGTGCATATTCCGAAGCAGTGGATACATCGAGGTCACTGGTACTGCGTTCTGACGGTGTTATTTTCTCCTTCAAGTATGACGAAACCGCTCAGAATTTCTGCGGCTTTGATCGTACCCGTTCCTATGGTTATGTGGCCGGAGCCGGTACCGACGCAGCCCTTTCGGGTCTGCCCCTGGCAGTGCCCCGCTATTTGCACGCAGCCAGCAACATTGGCAATGGGCAGATTCTGATTGTCGGTGGAAATATTGGAAGCGCAATCACCGATACCATGGAAGTCTTCATTGAGCCCACGGAAAACAACGCCACGGTGTTCACCGCCTATTGATATAATATCAATGGCAGTGAACTGCCAAAGAAACACCTCAACGCCCGGGCTTTTGCCCGGGCGTTTTTTGTATGACCGACCATAAGCAGATGCTGTCACAGATTGTGCATAGTGACACAGCCCGGCATTCCGGATGCAAGCCGCCCCCGTGGAGTTGAGAAAGGATCAGGATTTTTTGCGGTTGTTGGCCATCTCGGCGATACCCGCCATAAGGTAGGAGGCATAGTCGGGATGGGTCAGCACTTGGCGCTGGGCCTCGATTTCCGCCTTGAGCATGGCGGTTTCATCACAGGTTTCAAAACCGGTAATGAGCTTTTTGATATTGCGTATGGTTTGCGGCATACGCCGGGCGATGGCCTCTGCCCGTTGCAGTCCCAACGGTTGCAGGTTATCGGTGTTCGTAAGTTCGTGGACAATACCAAGCTGTTCCGCTTTGGTTCCGGAGATATCTTCACCGGTTAAAAGCATCCAGGCAGCGGTGGAGCGTCCCGCCTTTTGCAGCAGCCGGGTGGTGCCGCCGCAGTCGCTTACCAGCCCCAGCTTAACTTCCGGCAGGGCGAGACGGCATTCCGGGGTGCTGATACGGATATCACAGCCCAAAGCCAGTTCCAGTCCCAGCCCGTAGCAGATTCCCTGCAGCAGACCGATAGAGGGGATGGAAAGATTGGAAATACGCGTGATGGTGCCCTGAAGCAGAGCAACCTGAGAGTCAAAGGCTTCCATGTTGAGCCTGCCATCGCTGCCCACCATGGAGGAGATATAGCCAAGGTCAATACCTGCGGAGAAAATGGGACCGGCTGCGTCAATAATCAGTGCCCGGATATCCTTGCGGCCTTCGATGTCGTCCAGGGCCACGGCAATGGCCTGCATGAGTTCGCCGTTGACGGCGTTGCGTTTTTCGGGGCGGTTCAGGGTGATGCGGGCGATGGCGTTGTCTACGGAATACAGCACAGGGGCGGTAGCAGTCATGGCCTATCCTTTGGCGGTCTGGTACAACAGCGTGGTTAAGGGCTTTGCAAGATCGCCGGGGGATTCTACCCGGCTGTGTTTTTTTCCATGAACATACAACACGATGCCTTTGGGAGAGCCCACAACGGCGATATCCGCCTGGGCGGCTTCTCCGGGGCCATTGACGGCGCAGCCCATGACCGCCACCGTCAGGTTTTCGGTACAGGGGGCCACAATGCGTTGCACCACCTTTGCCAGGGATGCCACATTGATTTCCGATCTTCCACAGGAAGGGCAGGCCACCAGCCGGACACCCTGCCGTAAACCAAGGGACACCAGCAAATGCCGGGCCGCCAGCACTTCCTGACGGCAGGGGCCGGAAAGACTGATCCGCAGGGTGTCGCCGATGCCATCCAGCAGCAGGGGGGATAACGCCGCCGCAGACACCACCATGCCTTCATCGGGAAGTCCTGCCTCGGTAAGCCCCAGATGCAGGGGATAATCCCAGCGGGCGCTGAAGGCGCGGTTGGCTTCAATGGTTTCCGGCACGGAGCTGGCCTTGAGCGAGACCTTGAAGTTCTGGAAATCCATATCTTCAAGATCCTGTATCCACCGGCGGGCGGTTTCCATCATGGCTGCTGCACCGCGTTTTGGGTACTGACGGACCACCGCCGAAGGCAGAGATCCGGTGTTGATGCCGATGCGCATGGACGCCCCGGTTTCGCGGCAGGCTTTTACCACCGCCCGAAGACGGGCCTTTGATCCGATGTTGCCGGGGTTGATCCTAATTGCGGCTGCCCCGCTGGAGGCCGCCAGAATTGCCAGAGAATGGCTGAAATGGATGTCAGCGACCACGGGCATGGGTGAGCGCCGGGAAATGGCTTTAAGGGCCATTGCCGAGGCTTCATCAGGGATTGCTATGCGGATAATATCGCACCCAAGTTTGTCCAGGCTGTGAATCAACCGCATATTGCGGGCAATGTCGCTGGCAGGCCAGGGGGTCATGCTTTGAATGGAAATGGGAGCACTGCCGCCAACGGGCACTGCTCCCACATATATCTGCCGGGTGTTCCGCCGGCTGGTCATGTATGTATCCTTACTGCTTTTTCTGCATGGGCTTGGATTTTTCCGGTCCACCGCCGGGCTTGCCGTCACCCTGCTGGGGTGCTGCACTGTTGGCCGCTGGTTTGCGGTAGATCACGATAATCTCGGAGCCGGAGAAGTCGTTGTTCTGGCGGGCAACCACCATAATGCGATTAACGCCTTCCTCCAGGGGAATCACCGCATCAAAGTCCATTTTGGTGTATTCCGGTTCCCCGGGCTTGGCGGGGTTGGCCATGAACAGGGCTTTTTTGTAGTTTGCAAGAATGTAAATATCCTGAATCCGGTTGTCGTCAAGGGCGGTGCCCTTCAGACGGATGGCGGAGGCTTCGGTAACCTGATCAAAACCGGATTCGTCAATGGCGATCCGGGGAGCCCGTTTGCCGAACAGAGCCTCAACGCCTTTGATCTTTTTGGCGGCAGTGCCGTTTTTGACAGAGGCGTTTTCAACCCATCCGGTCATATGTTTGCCAAACTTCACCCGTATCCAGGAGCCACTGCGGGTAAGCGCCTGCAGCCGTACTTTTTGGGTGACGTTGGCAATGGAGGCGGCATCATTTACCGGTTGAGAGCGGATAACCGCACCGGCATCAAGCTGCGCCACTTTGCCCCGCAATTTGGTTGCGGGTACCGGCGGCTGGAGTTTCATGGTGATGGTGTCGGAGATATACTCCCTGATTTCGCTGTCGGAGATCAGGATGTTAAGGGGGAAGTCCGCCTTTTTAAGAGAGGATTTCAGCGAGAAATCGAAACTTAAGCTGACGACTTCGCCGGGCTTGATGGGTTTGAAGGTAATGCGTCCCTTGGAAATGAAGACTTCCCGGACCAGCTCGGGGTTGCGCAGGGTGCCAAGCCCCTTGATGACCGCGCCCTGACCCACGTTTTTCACATGGGCGGTCAGGGTGATTTCCTCACCGGCCTGCAGACGGCCATCGCCGTTGCCACCCTTGCTGTCGTCAAGCACATAGCTGTAGGCAAACTTGGGAGATGGCAGGGCTTTGAGCCGCATGATCATGGTTTTGGGGGCAAAGCTGTGGTCAAAGGCGTCGCCCATTTTGAAGGTGACCAGATCACTGCGGTCCAGCGCATCGTTGGGCACTTCCATGGGCATGGTCCATGAACGTTTCTCACCGGGCTGGATGGCTCCCAGCAGGTATTCCATTTTGTCCAGCAGGTAATATTCGCTTTCGGATACCACATGCACCTGATACAGCGGCGCGGTGCCGGTGTTGGTGGCGGTGACGGTAATGGGGGTTGTTGTTCCGGCTTTGAGCATATCCTCTTTGCCAACGGCGACATCGAGGCTGATGGCTCCGCCTGCTTTGTTTTCACCCACGCTCCAGTCGATGCCCATGGTCTTCAGTTCTTTGGCGACCTTGGCCTGCTGTTCAGTTTTGGTGGAGGAAATGAAGTCCTTGACCTTTGCCAGCGCCTGAACCCGGTCCAGGCCTTCGCCCATGGCGGCAGTGAGTTTTTCCGCAAAGCGGATGGTGAAGTCGTGCTGCACATAGTCGAAGCGACCGATCATGGATTCCTGTTCTTCGTCCCGTTTCTTTTCCCACAGGTATTTCAGGGTGTAGGTGGTGTTGTTGCGTTTCTGGTCAGTCCAGCGGTTTTCCAGAGTTTTTTCCAGGTCTTTTTCACGTTTGCCCTCACCGGCGGTGTAGTAGTAAAATTCCTTTTTATCAAGGAACACCGGCAGCAGGCGGATATCCGGTGAAATACCGACATTCTGGATAGAGATGTCGCCGGGGGTGAGATACTGGGCAATGGTGAGCTTCAGGGCAGAGCCGTCATCGAAATCGTAGAGCATCTGCACGGTGCCCTTGCCAAAGGTGTGGTCGCCCACCACGATGGCACGGTTGTTGTTTTTCAGTGAGCCCGAGACAATCTCCGCTGCGCTGGCGGAATTGCCGTTTACCAGCACCACCATGGGCAGGCCGGTATTTACCGTGGTTTCGCTTTGGGCGCGGTTGACTTCCCGAACCGAGTTGTGAGCGCCAACGGTGCTGACAATAACGCCATCGGAAATAAATTTATCAACCACCTGAATGGACTGGTCCAAAAGACCGCCGGGGTTGCCCCGTAAATCCATAATCAGGCCGCTAAGACCTTTGCCACCGGCTTTTTTGCTGATTTTGACCAGGTGTTCCTGCAAGTCACTGGCAGTGTTTCCCTGAAATCCGCTGAGTTTGATGTACCCAACATTGTTTTTGTAGAGTTTGGATGTGATGCTGCGGATACGGATAATATCCCGGATAAGGGTAAAGGGACGGGGTTTTTTCCAGCCCTCGCGCAGGACTTTCAATACGACTTTTGAGCCCTTGGGGCCACGCATAAGTTTGACCGCCTCATCCAGAGCCATGTTGATGGTGGACTGGCTGTCGATTTCCAGAATGGCGTCCGAGGCCTTGATGCCCGCCCGCCATGCCGGAGTGCCTTCATACGGGGTGACAACGGTCAGATTGCCTTCGCGGATACCCACCAGAATGCCCAGGCCGCCAAAGTGGCCACGGGTGCTCATGCGGAGTTCTTCGTAGTATTTGGGGGACATCAGAGAGGAGTGGGGGTCCAGGGTGTCGAGAATGCCGTTGATGGCAGAGTATTCGATTTCTTTGGGTGTGGGGTCGTTGGTGCGCAGGCGCGGCTGGATAAAGCCCATGATGGGAGACAGGCTGTACTGAATATCCCAGATACGGGTGGCCCGGGCGATGTTGAAGGTTTTGCTGTCTTTGTCTACCGTGACAGTTACCTTGGTTTTGTCCGCATTATACTGAATCAGCAGTTCCGCAACACTGCGCTGCATTTGATCAAGGGCTGCGCACAGCATCTCGTGGGGCGCGATACGGGTGGGCTCGTAATAGTTATTGTTTATGTAACTAAGCACCCGGCTGAGGATCACCAGGCTGGAAAGATCGTAATCGCTGTCATCCTTTTTGCTTTTGGCAGAGGCGCTGCGCATAAACTGCCGCCAGTTGCTGATTTCGCCTTCGGCAAATACGGGAATGGCGTTTTCATCGGCAGAGGCGATGGCATTATAATCATCGCTTTGGGAGGACAGAACGAGACCGCCGGTAATAAGGGCCCCAAGAATGGCAACAAAAAGGAGAATCCGTTTCATCGGTTATGCTCCTCGCATATGAATGACGGTTGAAAATGCTTAGCAAAGATTTATTAATAGTATGTCATTATACCGGTACTTGCAAGGTCCGGCATCGGTTTTCATTATTTTGTACCCAAAAATGTATCAATCCTTTTTGGCCCCCCAGGGACCAAGGGACATGTTGATACCTACCACCAGTGCGCTGTCCAGGTCTTTGATTCCCTCGGGCGGATGGCTGTGGTAGGAGAGGTCGTGGCTGATGGTTACTTTAAACATATCCGTAACTTTTACCACCATGGTGGTGTCAACCATTACTTTTATGTTGGTCATATCTTCAAGGGATGGCTGAGCATAGGTGGTGTGCACAAAGGAAAGATAATCCGTTGCCTTTAGTTTCATGGCCAGGTAGCTGCTCCAGCGATGGTAATAGTGCTTTTTCCCGGCATCGCTGTAGGCTGAATCGTTGGAATATTCAGTAAATTCGATCATATACGCAGTTCCCAGATGCAGTTGCATCCAGTCGTTTCGGTACGGCGTGAAACGGGGTCCAATGCCTCCCACAACCCGCAGGGGCAGGCGAACGAACTCGTTGTATCCGTGCTGGAGATAGCCTTCGACACCAAGCCAGTCAAGAGCCTGATACCGGTAGCGCAGATGCTCAAAAATCCGTCGTTCAAAGCGGTCATCGCCTTTAATGCCGTAGGCGCCGTTTACCGACAGCAAAAGAACATGGGCATCGTATCCGTAGCGAAGCACGGTTGAGCCTTTGAACAGGGTGTATTCCGTGTTGCCGATGCGCCAGTCGCCGGTGAGCCCCAGGCTCAGGGAGAACCCGTTATCCTCCTTGAACAGCATTTCCTGTACATTGACAATTTGCGCCTGCGCGGCAAAGGCAGGCAAGACTAAGGTGAAAAGGGGCACTAAAAAGCAGAGCCGTTTCATGGTCCCTTCCTTTTTCATGATGGTTTATTTCTTGCGCAGAATCTTATTAAACTCTGCCCGGCGGTTTTTGGCCCATGCCTCTTCATCGTTGGCTTCATCCAGGGGCTGCTCCTCACCATATGAAATAGTGCGGATGCGGTCCGGGGAGATACCCAGCTGAATCAGATAGCCCTTGACGGATTCCGCCCGGCGGGCGCCCAGGGCAAGGTTGTATTCAATGCTGCCCCGGTTATCGCAGTGTCCCTCCACCGCCACCTTGAACTGGGTAAACTTTGTCAGCCAGCGGGCATTGAGGTTCAGGGTGTCCCGGGCCTCATCGGTGAGTTCCGATGAGTTAAACGGGAAGGTAATGCGATCCATTTCGTAATCCGGATCGTCCAGGGGATCAAGACCGGTGGAAGCGCTGGCATCGGTGGTGTTGATGTCTCGTTCAGTGATTTTCGCCTTGTCTTCCTCCTGCTCAAGGTCCTTGTTGCAGGCAGGATCTTTTTTGGCTTCTGCTTCTGCTTCCTTAAACAGTTTTTCCGCCGTATTGAAGGTGATCCGGGCTTCATCGTATTTTTTGTCGTTGACAAGCTGGCGGGCTTCCTTCAGCAGGCGCTGAGCCCCCATATATTTGTCAGTGCCGCATTTTTTAGCGTAATCCGAGGATTTCGCCGCCAGCTCGGCTGCCTTGCGCTCTTTTTCCGGCAGGGTTTTACAGGCGGTCAGACTGCCCATGAGCAGAGCTATCACGGCAAGGGCGACAGCTTTTGCAACAATATTGTTCGTATGTCTCATATTCTACCTCGTCCTATTCCCAGCTCAACCATGGAGACCATGTGGGGGTGGTGAATTCACCTTTTTGTGTGGTAATACGCCGCTGCGTATTGCCGTCATGGGTCATAATATAGAGCTTGTATTCGCCGGAGCGGTTGCTGGAAAACACCAGATGCCTTCCATCGGGAGCCCATGAGGGGTTTTCGTTATTGCCCTGATCCTGGGTAAGACGCTGAACGTCCATGCGGTCTTCGACATTAATGGTGAAAATGTCAAACACATAGCGCTCGTCACGGCCCACAAAGGCAATGCGGTCGCCTTTTGGGGACCAGGATGGGGACTGGTTGTAATTGCCAACAAAGGTCAGGCGTTCCTGATTATCGCCGTTGGCGTCCATAATATAAACATGGGGGTTGCCGGAGCGGTTGGACACAAAGGCAATTTTTTTGCCATCGGGAGACCATGAAGGGGAAATGTCAATACCCCAGCTTGTGGTAAGGCGTTTGAGGCCCGAGCCATCGGGATTCATGACATATATTTCCGCGTTGTCATCTTTGGTAAGGGACAGCGCAATTTTGGTTCCATCGGGGTTCATGGCTGCGCCCATGTCCAGGCCTTTGAAGCTGGACAGGGATTTGGGTTTGCCGCCCTTGTTTACCGAAATGCTGTACAGGTCCGGGTCTCCGGAAATATAGGAAGTGTAAAACAGCCGTTTACCGTTTACGTCCCAAGAAGGCAGAAGGTTCAGGCTTTTGTTTTTCGTCAGGTACCGGCCGCCGGAGCCGTCGAAATCCATGATGAACAGTTCTTTGGAGCCGCCGTTTTTACGCACACAGGCGATTTGAGTGTTGTACACACCCTTGAGTCTGCCATTGGTAAAATAGCTCAGCACTTCGGCGGAAAACCGGTGTATCATGTGGCGCAACTGCGACACTTCACCCTGATATTCCTTGCCAATGACCTGTTTTTGCAGCCCGGTATCAAAGAGGCGCAAATCCACCTTGATCTTTTCGCCGTCAAGCCAGAGGCCGCCCTTGATAAGACCATGGGCGCCGATATTCAGCCAGTCGGTGAAGTTGATGGTGCCTTCGGTAATGCCAGCGGTGTCGGTGTTTTCAATGAAACTTTTGGGATTCAGAATCTCAAACACGCCGGTAATGTTAAGATCGCTGGTGAGGATCTGCTGCCCGTCCTTACCCAGACCGGCGGTATCTGGCTGCTGACCGAAATTACGCATGGCGGTAATGGCAATGGGCCATTTGACAAATTCGCCTCCCACCACGGTGCCGCCCAGTTGCACTGAGCCGCCTTTGGCGGGATCTTTGGCTGTTGCGGTCGGTGCCGGATCGGCGCTCCAGGCGTTGGTGGCGTATGCTGTGATGCTCAGGCCGATAATGGCAATGGCCAGAAGCCAGGGGTTCCGGTTCTTCATCGTGAACTGTCCTCCGGTATGAAGGTGTAAAACATGCCGTAACGAATAACCTGCTCTTTGAATGCAGGATGGCTTGGCAGTGGCAGTTTTGCGGTACGTTTTACCGCCGTAATCGCCGACGCGTCAAACCTCGTATCTCCTGATGGTGTCTTAACCCACACCTTAACAATCTTTCCGGTGCCGTCAACCCGAAATTCCACAGTGCATTCAAGGCGGGCAAGTTCCTCTTTGCCGATAATGGCGGGGATTTCCCATTTTGCCTTAAAGAGCCGGCTGACCTGATGCAGGTAGGCGTTGCCCAGTATCTTCATGGCGCCGGGGGAAAGTTCGCCGTCAAGGCTGCCGTCAGGGCTCCCGTCCGGTGCATATTGGGATTTTTTGCCGGTTTTCTTTTGATGCCTTTTCAGAATGCTGTTGATATCGTTCGAATAGTCTTTGGGCTTGTCCGGTTTGATTGCCTTGGCGGTTTCCTTTTTACCTGGATCTACAGCAGGTTTCAGGCCCACTGCTTTTTGTGCAGGTGCGGGCTCGGGGGTGTTGCGGTGGGGGAGCTGGTATTTTGGCGGTGCTTCGGGAGCCCAGCGAACCATACGGGTTTCAATGTATTCGAACTGGTGTTCCACCTTTTTGGGCAAGGTCATCACAAAGGCCATAATAAACAGACCTATGTGCAGGCCGATGGACACGGCGATTGCAATCTTCAGGCCGCGCAAGGGATCGCGCTGCATGGTTTCGGCGGAAAAATGCCAGCTCATTTCCCGGTTTCAGGTTCCTTTTCGTCGGTTACCAGAGCAAGTTTGCGCACACCGGCGTTTTTCAGCTTTGTCATAACCTGTACCACGCGTTCGTACTGCAGGGTGCGGTCGGCGTGCAGAAATATTTCTCCGGCTTCTTTGATGAGCTTGTTGTGCTCAATGGTTTCCAGAGGCAGTTTGCTGCCCTTGAAAAAAATCTCGCCCTGTTTGTCAATGGTGATGATATTCAGCTCTTCATCCTGGCTGATGGTTTGGGTGTCATCGGTTTTCGGCAGATCAACATCCACCTTTTGCTTCATCATGGGGGCGGTCACCATAAAAATGATGAGCAGCACCAGCATAACATCAACCAGCGGAGTGACATTGATATCACTGACCGCTGCCCGCCGTCCTTTGTTGCCGGAAGGACTCATGCCCATGGCCGGACTCCTTTGTGTGCGTTAGTCATCAGTGCGCCTCGCGGTCATCAACGGAAAAAATGCCGTTTGATAATGTTCAGAAAGTCACGGCTGAAGTTTTCCATTTCAGTTTCCAGAATCCGGTTGCGCTCAATGAAATAGTTGTACGCGATAACCGCCGGAATGGCCGCCGCAAGGCCCGTGGCCGTGGCAATGAGTGCCTCGGAAATACCCGGGGCAACGGTTGCCAGGCTGGCGTTTTGGGTGACGCCGATCTCCTGAAAGGAATTCATGATACCCCAGACGGTACCAAACAAACCCACAAAGGGAGCCGCCGAACCGATGGTGGCCAAAAAAGACACCATGCTGTCGGCAATATTCATTTGCTCCGAGTGGGCTTTGCGCAGGGAACGCTCAATGGACTCAATGTCGTCTTCGGTCACGGTCTCGCTGCGCTTGGGGCCTTCGCTGCTGCTGCCTTCGGCTTTACGGATACGGGCGAGCTCCATGTATCCTGCCCGGAAAATTTCCACCATGGGGCTGGGGGCGTACTCTTCGCAGATCTCGTAGATTTTATCCAGCCGCCGGGTCTGCCAGAAGGCATCCTGAAACAGCTTGGAGCTGTTGGCCATTTTGGTAATCTGCATGGCCTTGAAACCGATGATGGCCCAGGATGCCACCGAGGCAAGGACCAGCAGCAGCAATACAAAACGGACCATCCAGCCGGTGCCCTCAACCAGAGCCCACAGGCTTGCGTCCGGCGCAGTGGATAACATCATTGTCGACAGGTTCTCAATCATAATTTTGCTTCCTTACAATTCAAAGAGGCTTAATTACTTATATGTATTAGAAACAACCGCAGGCGTCAAATCATTCCGGCCCTTGAAAAAAACTGTAACCGGAAGAATCGCGGGCTCAGGGAGCCGGTTGCGGTGCAGGAGGGGAAGTATCTTCTGCGGGAGAATTGGTTGCAGGGGAGGGGGACGTCAAAAGATCCACGGCCTCGGGATCGACGTTAAAGGCAAAATTGCTGATGCCTGCCCGTTTGATGTGGTCTATCAGGCCCATGATTTTGCCGTAGCTTACTTCTTTGTCGCCCTGTATGGCGACCTGGATCTCCGGATGTTTGGCATAGATTCTGGTAAGCCAGCTGTCCAGATCCGCGGGTTTGATAATCAGTGAGTCCTGGTCGGAAAACTCTTTCATAACTCCGGCAAGGGCCAGTTCATCGTTTTTGGAAAGGTAAATGGACAGGGTGGGTTTATCTTCCTGCAGCCGGTCTTCGCTGGCAGCTTTTGGAAGTTCCACTTTAACCACTGGTGTTACGATAAAGGTGGCGGTCACCATGAAGATGATAAGCAGCACCAGCATAACATCCACAAGAGGAGTTACGTTGATGTCAAATATGCCTTCGTCGCCATCGCCTGATGTTTTAACGCCCATTACAATTCCTCGGCGCTTGCGCCGTCCTCCGCGGGAAAGGCTGTAAATGACAGCCGTCCGCCTTCCGGATCGACGGTGATGTCTACCATATCGCCACGCCTGACACTGCCCTGAACGATTAATTCAGCCATGGGGGCTTCAATATACCGCTGGATAGTCCGGCGCAACGGTCGTGCTCCAAAACTAGGATCAAAGCCGCCATTGTCAAGCAAAAAGTCAATGGTGGTGCTATCCCAGCGGAAGGTTACCCGGCGGGAGCGCAGCAGGCGTTCCTTGCCCTGATTAAGCATGTGCTCCGCGATACGGGAGATTTGTTCCCGCACCAGGGGACGGAACACAATGCGCTCGTCGATACGGTTCCACAATTCCGGGGGGAAAGAGTTTTTTGCAAAATCCTCAACCTGGGGAAGCGTGTCGTCCCGTATAGTGTCACTGCTGGTTTCGGCGAACCCGATGCTGCGGCTCTTTTTGGCGGTAAACAGATGAGAGCCAAGGTTACTGGTCATGATGACAACGGTGTTGACAAAGCTGACAGTGCTGCCCTGTCCATCGGTCAGACGACCATCCTCCAGAATTTGCAGCAGAATCTTCCATACATCCTGATGGGCTTTTTCGATTTCATCGAACAGCACCACCTGGAAGGGTTTCCGTTTGATGGCTTCGGTGAGTTGGCCACCGGCGTCGTAGCCAACATAGCCCGGAGGCGAGCCGATGAGGCGGGCTACGGTATGGGCCTCGCCGAATTCACTCATGTCCACCCGCACCATGGCATCGGGATTACCGAACAGGAAACGGGAAAGCGCCCGGGCGGTTTCGGTTTTACCCACACCGGTGGGGCCGAGGAATAAAAAGGAACCAATGGGGCGTTCTGCGGAAAAACCGGCATAATGCCGCCGCACAATGCCGGCAATGCGGTGCAGGGCATCGTCGTGTCCCACAATCCAGCGCCCCAGCAGTTGCTCCATGTGTCCCAGGCGTTCCGAGGGATCAAGAGAGATTTGCTCTTCGGGAACGCCGGAAAGAGTGCTGACAATGCGGGCCAGATCTTCGTAAATGACTTCCTGACGGCTGGCGCGGCGGGCGCGGCTGCCGGCAAGGTCGATCAGGTTGATGGATTTGTCCGGCAGGCGGCGGTCCGGGATGTAGCGCACACTCAGGCGTACCGCTGCATCAAGAGCGGCATCGGTATAGATCACCTGATGATGTTCCGCGTATCGGGTCGCCAGCTGGCGCAGGATGGCATGGGCTTCCTCCACCCGGGGTTCAGGGATGTCGATAAGATGGAAGCGCCGGGAAAGCGCCGGGTCCGATCCCAGGGACTGGCGAAACTCTTCGGTGGTGGTAGCGCCGATAACCGGGAATTCGCCCCGGGCAAGGGCGTCTTTCAACTCACGGGAGATTTCACCCGCGCCTTCCACCGAGGGCATGGCGATGGTGTGAATTTCGTCGATAAACAGAATTACTTTTTCCCGTACTGCGGCGACTTCCTCTTTGAGGGATTTCATTTTCTCCGCAAACGCGCCACGGTACTGTGTGCCGGTGAGGAATCCCGCCACATCAAGAGAAAGCAGTACCGGATCGTCAAAACCGGGAATATGGGGCTTGTCTTTTACCAGCCGCTGGGCCAGACCTTCAACGATAGCTGTTTTTCCTACGCCGGGGTCTCCCAGCAGGCAGGGGTTGTTGCTCCGGCGTTTGCCAAGGACATCCAGCATTTCGTCAATAACATCATCGCGGCCAATGAGGGGGTCGAACTTGCCGCGGGCGGCTTCGGCGGAAAGGTTTCTCGCCATTTCGATCAGGGTGGGGCACTGTGCCGCGTCCAGCTCATAGGGGGCACCGGGGTCGTCGCCATTGCCGGGCTCCGTCTCGCCGGATGGCTTGGCCGGAGCTTTTGCGGCCGGTGTAGCCGCCGGGGCTGGCGGTGCGGGCTTGGTTTTTGTCTGGGCTGCTTCCTGCTCTTTGTTAACCTGATTTTGGTAGTGCATGCGCCGCCGACGCTGGCGGTATTCTTCAAACAACTCTTTATAGCGCTTGGGCATGTCACCGGAAATATAGGAAAGCGCGGTATTGCGCAGGGCAGGAAGATTGATGCCGGTGCTTTTCAGCGCCCGGAATGCCACGGATTCGTGGGAGCGGGTAATGGCCACCAGCAGATGCAGGGCAGAGATATCGCGCATAACGCCGTATCCGCTGATTTCACCGGCCCGGGCCAGAATATCTCCCACCGCATCCTGCGGCTCGTCAAAGGGATTGCCGATATTGTCAAGGAGCATTTCCTCGTCAATATGGCGTTCCTTTAGCAGCAGTTCCGCGCTGTTGGGCAGTACAAAAAAGGCCAAAAGCAGATGAATGGTGCCCAGCGGTTTATCCTGGCTTTCCGCCATATCCCGGGCTTCCTTCAGAATATATTCGGTTTCAGGGCTGTACAGCAGTGCCATCTGACCTCTACTTTCGCGTAATTTTCACATACTTTATTATTCTGCTTTTTGACTTCTATAGCATTATCCCCGCAACCGGTCAACGGGGTACTGCGTTCTAAATGAACTTTTCACGGTATTTTATTGCACTTTTTTCTGCTATTGAGGCAGCGCACTGGACATGGTCCCGCGGCTCTAGTAAAAAGAGAGTGAAACCCGTGCATACGGAGCCTGAAGCATGACATATACTATTCCGCAAACTCCTGATATCGATGGCCTGAGACGCTTTTTGCGAACCGATGCGGCCCGGTATTTGTATGTGCTTGGCGATCTTGATCCGGTGTACAAGGACTACGCGACGTATTATCCCGCAGTGGATAAAAGCGGTGTCGTGCATGGACTGGCCTCCACCTTCGAGGGCCTTGCTCCTTATACCGTTAGTATCTGTGGCGAAACAGAGGTGCTGACCATGTGCCTTGAGGCGATTCCCAAACGTGACGGGCATTTTCGGCTCAAGTGTGCGCGGGATCATGTTGATGTCCTTTCGGAGCATCTCACCATTGTGGCAAAAGATCGCTACCAGCGACTCGTGTTTCGCGGAAACCCACCTCTGGAAAAAGACCCCGGGGTGATCTGGCTGACACCCAATGACATGCGCGCTATAGAAGAGCTGATGCCCTTTTATCCCCGGGCCTATATTACTTCCCAGTCCCTCAGGGACGGGCACTATCTGGGTATCTGGCGTGAAGGAAAACTGGTGGCTCTGGCCGGAACTCATCTGTTGTCCGAACAGGAGAGGGTTGCGGCGTTGGGCACTGTCATTACCCATCCCCATTACCGGGGTGAGGGATACGCCACCCGTATTGTTGCACAGATGGTCCGTGATCTTTCCAGCATGGTGGACATTATCGGGCTACAGCTTCCAAAGGAAAATCAGGAAGGACTGCGGCTGTATCGCAAGCTGGGCTTTGAAGTGCACAATGAATTTGAAACCCTCATCGTTCGATGGAAATAGACATCCACAGGCACAACGCAGCATGAGTCAAAGCATACCAAGAGACAAGGTTCTGGGGGATAAAATCCGTCGTCTTACGGCTTCTGCCTGCGAGAAATATCGCATGCTGGAGCCGGATGACCGGGTATTGGTTGCGGTTTCCGGAGGCAAGGACAGCCTGGCGCTGGTAAAAGTGCTGGCAGATGTCAAAAAGCGGGCTCCATTTCCGTTTTCTCTTGAAGCGGTAACGTTTGATCCGGGGCTGGAAAATTTTGATACCGATGCCATGGGAGGCTTTTGTGAGGCCTGCAGCATTCCTTACCATGTCATTGACGAACCGGTCATGCATATTCTTCAGAATGAGGCCTATGCAGAAAAACTACCCTGTATGATGTGCGCCCGGCTGCGGCGTGGCGTGTTGTATACCTACGCAAAAAAGCGGGGCATTACCAAAATAGCCCTGGGGCATCATCGGGAAGATGCCAATGAAACCCTGCTGATGAACCTGTTTTACAATGGCAGGATTGCCTCCATGCCTCCGCGTCTGGAGGCGGATGACGGGGTCAATGTAGTCATCAGGCCCATGATTACCGTGCCGGAGGCCTGGATCGCCCGCTATGCCGTTATTGAGGAAATGCCTGTGCAGAACCCGGAATGTCCCCTGCATGAAGGTGGAGAGCCTGTGGATACGCGGCGGGAATATGTGCGTCGCCTGATAGATACACTGGAAAAGGATAACCCACATGTGCGGGGGAACCTGTTTTCCTCACTGGGGCGGGTACAGTCGCGCTACCTTTGCATGACAAGGGAAAGCGAAAATGAACCCCAAAAGTGCAATGAAGATATTGACTAAGAATCTCTTTTCGGGTAAGAAACATTTCTCCCCGTGCTGGGGCGTCGCCAAGCGGTAAGGCACCGGGTTTTGGGTCCGGCATCCGTAGGTTCGAATCCTACCGCCCCAGCCATTCTAAAAGCAAAACCCCCGCTACCACTCAGGTCGCGGGGATTTTTTGTATGTAATTTTTGCAGGGAATCGCGTCAATTGGAGCCGGGACTACACCATCTTTTCCGGGTAGGCAGACTTCTTTTCCCGCCGGTTTGTGGTGAAGATGCGGTAACCCCAGTCAAAGCGGAAAAAAGCTCCCAGCAATAACAGGATCGTTAATAGTGTGCCGCCCACCAGCCACTGATTGTAGGTTTCCCTGATGAAAACGTTGCCTTCACCAACAGCAGGGATCTGCGTTGGTTGCAGTGGCAGGCCGTAGCGGGTTGCGATGGTGTTGATTCTCGTCATATGAATGATCGGCAGGCCCTCGGATGCAAAACTGGTCATAACGGATGCAATGGAACCCGCTGCCCGGGGCATTGACCGGTTGAGTCCCGGCTTGAACATTTTTTTACCCACTTTGGTTCCTACTGATGTGGTGCCGCCGCCAACATTTATATACGCCTTAATCCCTTCATCACCGGCGTGGGTGGTATAGAGCTCCATGCGCTTTTCCACGCTTTCCTGGTAATTTTTAGATGAAAATAAAGGATATCCCTGCCCGGTTATACGGTTGTCGATATATGCCCGGGATTCCCTTGTTAGCCCTAATGCCCGGTCTTCAAGACCGCCACGGCTCATGGCCATCGATTTGAAGCCGAAGATTTTCTGGTCATACAAAGCCCGTTCCATATCCGGCCACATGAGGGTAGGGTTGTTGGCTCCCCACTGGCTGGACCCGGCGCTGGAGATGATGACCGGATTGAGTTTCAGTGTCTGCACCGCCGCCATGACGCATATGTTTATTGAAGGAAAGGAGCCGGACATGCCAACGGCAACGGTATCGCCTTCCTGTATTCCTGCGCGTTTGAGAAAATGTACGATTACCGCCGCAAAGTTGGGATTGATAGAGGTCTGTTTGGACGGCAGGTGCCCCGGATTGGTGGTTACGGTGGTAAGGAGCTGGCCTACAAGGCCTGAAAGCGCCGGGTCTGCTTCGGGGTCTATGGGGATATTCTTTTTTATGTGCTCTGCCTTGATGGTTTCAAAGGCAGTCAGCGCCAGTCGGGATGCCTTAATTTTCTGACGGTAATAGGGCTGTCGTTCCCGGACCTGCCAGGTTTCAACCAGTACCATGCCGATAACCGCCACAATGGCCACAATCCACAATAGTTTGAGCGATATTTGTTGGGGACGCCAATAGAGTTTTTTCATGGCAGCATCTCCGCGCCTACGGTGAGAATCAGGGTCAGGCGCACAATTACCGAAACAATGATAAGGGATCCAAAGGTTTGCATCACGCCCTGCCGGTCCATCCACAGGGCAATAAGACCCGGGATAATAAAGCCGATAACCGCTGCGTCATCAAAGGGGAGGTGAATGACATAACGGACCAGCATGCCCAGTAAATAGCCGGTCATGATCATCAAAGCAGAGCGTCTTCTTCCGTAGATGATCATAAAGCTGCTGAGCGTTCGCACCAGGGCAAATGTGGCATAGGCAACCGCAAGTGTAAGCAGGATATCCAGGGGGCGGGTGAGGTATAGCGCCATGTAGCCCGGGACGATAAGACCGCCGGAGGCAATGCCGAACAGTTCGGTTATCAACAGGCCTGCGGCAAGTCCGATACCAATTGATATGGCAAGAAGTTCAATCATTGTGTTGCCTCTGTATGGAGCGGTTTTTGAAATAGCGGTTAAGTTCCAGCCCCTGTTCCCCAATGTTACCCATACCCACTACCAGTGTACGCCCACTGCATTGTTCCAGAATGCTTTCAAAAATTTCCTCAACGCGGTTGTAGTCTGCATAAATGAGTTTTGTGTCGTCGCATGATGTTTTTGCCGCCATACGGGAAAACAGATAGGCACCCGACCCGATGAGAATCACTTTGTCGGCGCTGTGCCAGAAATCGGTTTCCCGTGCAAGCTGAACCGTTCGGGAAGGGCGGTCAGCACGCATGTTGAAGACCGCAACAGTTGTATCCACATCATGATATTTTTCCTGCATCATGTTCCAGATGCGGGCGGTGGATTCGGGGTCATTGGCGGCAAATCCGTTTACAAAAAAGATTTTGCGCCCAAAGAAATCCATTTCGTATTCGGTCAGCGCCCCGGGATCGGGAAGGGCCTGCCACATGCCTTCCATGGCAACCTGACGGGGAATATTGAAGTGTTCAAGTATCATCAGGACCAGAGCTACGTTTTCTGCGTGTTCCTTGTAACTGAAACCGTTGAGGTCGTTTTCGGTAATTGCGTCTATTGCTTTCGGGGACACGGCAATACATGTTGTGTTGCGGTCCTGGGCTGCCTGCCGAAGGATATCCAGATGCCGCTGTTCGGCGGTAAACAGGACGCCGTTGACCGGAATCATGCCCGCAAGAGCCTTGGCCACATCCACTTCCGTGGGGCCCATAACATCAAGGTGATCCGCCCGGGCGTTGGTGATAACGCCATGGGTTGCCCGAATAAGTTTATTCTCGCTGATCCAGTGCAATTCCGGGCGAAGAGCCATGCATTCCACTATCAGAGCTTTTGCCTGCATATCTGCCGCTGCTGCAACAATGCGGGTTTGTTCGATGATGTTGGCTCCTGATGGCCTGAATACGGGGACTTCTCTTCCATCGGGAAGAATCAGACGGGGCAGGGTGCCGGTGGTTTTGGCTGCGGTTGCGATACCTGCATGGCGCATGGCTGCAGCAAGCAGTCGTGTAACACTTGATTTACCCCGGGTACCGCTTATGTGAATGCGGGTAGGTATGGATTTCAGACGGCGACGGTGCAAAACAGATTCCGCAAGCCCCAGTCCCACCATGGAGGTTGTTACGACACCAAGGATGCCTAAACCGCTCATGATCTTTACGTCTCGCTTACCATTGAGAATATGCGTGTCCCCGGTATGTTATTGGGAACAGCCTGTTTTGTTTACATGGAATCTTTCATCAACAGTGCCTACAACAATATACCAACACTGCTCCAGAAAGAATTCTGTATATTTAAAGGTAATCTCGTCAAGCAAAAACAAAAAGGAAAGATGGTCGGGGTGAGAGGATTTGAACCTCCGACACCCTGCTCCCAAAGCAGGTGCGCTACCAGGCTGCGCTACACCCCGAACCGGAGTAGCAAGGAATATACTTGAAGCCTGTATCCTTCGCAAGAAAAAAGTATATGGCAAAGGGCGAAAATCGTGTGTATGGCCATTGGAAGCGGAGGGCAATTACCCCCGGTCCGGCATTTAGGTCTTGCGCCGGGACGTGAATTTTGGCATCATACATTTGCGGGCGGCGTGCCCGTGTTTTTGTTAGCCATGCGGTAAGGGCGGATGTGCCCCGGGACATGTATATTCACTGTGATTACTTGCCCCGTAGGCTCTTTCCGGCTAGCATATGGTCATCACCCAAGGAGGAAAGTATGACCGCGGAAAAAGTGAACTGCCCACGATGTGGGGTTATTCAGGTTAAAAGCGACGAATGTATTGTCTGCGGGTATTCGTTTTCCGAAGGAAACGGCAATGGTAATCAGCGCAAGAAAAAGCTGTTTTCGCCGCCCAGGGAAAAAAAGCAGGACAGCGGTGATAAAAAGAAAAAGACCAGAAAAAAGAAGTTTAAGGGGATTCCCACCGGCGTAGCCGGGGTACGGACCGTATATCTCACTCCCGGCCTCCGGTTTGCCGCGATATGTTTGCTGTTTGTTGTGGCGGTTATCTGGATGTACTTTCATACCCTTGGAAACGACATGGGAGCTTTGCAGAACACCATCATTATGAATACCCCCCGGATTTCACCCCGGGATGTGCCCAAGGATCAGCTTGCCGAAGTTGCAGCGGAAAAAATCAAATCAAGGCTGGTGAACGCAGTGGTGGTGCGTGGCAATGAGGTGGTGCAGGAGAATATCAGCATAGCACCGGCCGAAATGACAACAGCATTTTACGAACTGGTGAAAAACAAGGGCTATTCACCGGAAGATTTCCGGGTTGTGAAGGTTTCCGGCATGTTTACTTTCCGGTGGTTGGGTATTCCCTGGGGATCAAAGAATTTCTCGCTGCTTGGCGGGTACAATACTGCACAGTATTACAAAGAGCAGGAAAAACTCGACGAAATTCGTCACCGGCAGCAAAAATTGCAACGCGAAAGCATTGAACGGCGTTTGTTGAACATTAGAAACGAATTGCCGCCCACACCACCGGTGCAACCGGTATCGCAATAAACTTTTTTGTTCCCAACGGGGAATTTTTATGTGCAGACGGTTGTTTTATGACAACGATTGCATAAGTATATGTATCGCCTGGAACACTACGATACACAGGAGCTGATATTATGGCTGGTAGTTACGACGAACTTAAGGTGCTTGAGGAAAAAATCGCAGCGGAATCCGCCTTTGTGGAGACCCTTAAGGAGGAACTTCATAAAGTTCTGGTGGGTCAGGATGAAATGGTTGAGGGTATCCTCATCGGTTTGATCTGCAAAGGACACGTTCTGCTGGAAGGTGTGCCGGGTTTGGCTAAAACGCTGGCGATTTCCTCCTTGTCCAAAGTAATCAATACCGGTTTTCAGCGCATCCAGTTTACCCCGGATCTGCTGCCCGCCGATTTGATTGGTACATTAATATATGAGCAGAGCAAGGGCGCTTTCAGCGTAAAAAAAGGTCCGGTGTTTACCAACCTGCTTTTGGCGGACGAAATCAACCGTGCACCGGCCAAGGTGCAGTCGGCGCTTTTGGAAGCCATGCAGGAACGGCATGTCACCATTGGCAGCAAGACCTACAACCTGCCGGAACTGTTCCTGGTTATGGCAACCCAGAACCCCATCGAGCAGGAAGGAACCTATCCGCTGCCCGAAGCCCAGGTTGACCGTTTTCTGCTGAAGCTGAAGGTGGGATATCCTAACCGCGACGAAGAACGCATCATCATGAAGCAGCAGACCACCTACAACCAGCCGGAATTGCAGCCGGTGGTCGAACCCGAGGCGATTATCAATGCTCAGAAAATCGTGCGGGATATCTATATTGATGAAAAGCTCAACGAATACATTCTCGATCTGGTGTTCGCCACCAGAAATCCGGAAAAATACGGCATCAAGGAACTGGTGGGCATGATCGAATTCGGTGCAAGCCCCCGCGCCACCATCGCCCTTGCCCTTGCGGCCCGCGCCCGGGCATTTTTGCGGCACCAGGGTTGGGTACGTCCCGATGATATCAAGGCCGTGGCCCACAACGTGTTGCGTCACCGCATTATTCTTACCTATGAGGCCGAGGCCGAGGAGTTGACTGCGGATCAGGTGGTCACCACCCTGCTTGAACGTGTGGAAGTACCCTGAGAAATTACAGGCAGGAAACCTGAATCATGGCACAGAAACAGAATGCCTCAGCCAACGGGGAACGGGCGGAATTGCTTCGCCGGGTGCGGCGTATCGAGATTGTCACCCGTAAAACCGTTAACGATGTTATGGCTGGCGCGTACCACAGCGTGTTCAAAGGGCAGGGCATGGAGTTTGACTCTGTGCGAAAATACGAGCCCGGCGACGAAGTGCGGGCCATTGACTGGAACGTCACCGCCCGTATGCACGAACCCTATATTAAGGTATTTCAGGAATCCCGTGAATTGACCATGATGCTGCTGATTGACCTCAGCGCATCCCAGGGTTTTGGCTCCCAAACCCGCACCAAGGCCGAGATGGCCGCCGAACTTTCGGCCCTGCTGGCGTTTTCAGCGATCCAGAACAACGATAAGGTGGGATTGATTATCTTCACCGATCATGTGGAAAAATTCATTCCCCCGGAGCGTGGGCGCAAGCATGTGCTGCGAGTGGTATCGGAGATACTTTCCTTCAAGCCCGAAGGCAAGGGAACGTCCATTGCCGCCGGACTACAGTATTTGAGCCGCTTAAAGGTTCGCCGCACCGTGTCCTTCCTTATTTCAGATTTTCAGGATACCTCGTATGAGCGCGAGCTGAAACTGGCCAGCCGCCGTCACGATCTGGTGGCATTCTGCCTGGAAGATCCCATGGAATCGGTGATTCCCAAAATCGGGCTTGTGCGTTTGCAGGACCCGGAAACCGGTCAGAGCGCGTTGATCGATTTGGGTGATCCCCGTTTGCGGGAGGACATTTTAAAGGTCTACCATACCCACCGCAATCAGCGCACAGATCTGATGCGTCGCCTGCAGGTGGACAGTCTGAACATATCGACTGATGTGGAGAACAAGCCGTATCTGGTGCCGCTGGTGTCCTTTTTCCGACGGAGGGCAAAGCGCAGATGACAGCTACATCTCTTCGCACTATCGTTGGGGTTCTGGTGGTCGCCGTGCTGTTATCGCACTGCGCTGTTGCGCAGGCGGTTGATAACAAACAGCGGGATATCAAAGTTGATACATGGGTGGATCACACATCCATTTATGTCGGTGATCCCGTTACCCTGCGCATTACCTTTACCGGGCCTGAACAGTTTGAGGTGCAACCCAAAGGAGCTTTGGAGCTTGAACCCTATGAGCTGCTGGATCAGCGCCGGGAATTTATGCAGCAGGGTGATGATCATGTAAACATTCTGTATTACACCATCACCTCCTTTGATCTTGAGGCCACGGAAGTTCCGGTGATTGCCTTTGAGACGGTTTTTCCCGATGGCGTCAAACAGGAGGTTTCAAGCGGTCTGGTGCGGGTGACCATGAAGTCGCTGTTGCAGGAACAGGCCATGGAAGAGGCGAAAAAACAAAAGCAGCAGCAGGCGGCACAGCAGAAACCGGCGCAACAACAGCCGCAGGTACAGTTGTTGCCCCAGGGACAGCAGCCGGGCCCGCCACAGCCGGGACAGGTTCCTCCTTCAGCGCAGCAACAGCCTGACGAACCCCAGCAGGTGAAAATTGAACTGAAACCCCGGGACATCAAGCCACAGTTACCCTTAAAACATAAAAGCTACTGGGTATTCTGGGCTCTGGGTGCGATTCTTGCATTGATACTGCTGGTGTTGCTTGTCAACCGGATTCGCAGTCGTCTGGACGAACGCGAGCGCAAGGCGGCTCCCGAGCCTCCCAAAACACCGGCGCATATCATTGCCGGAAGACGGCTTTCACAACTTCAGAACGAACATTATCCCGCCCGGCATGCATATCGGGTGTATCACTTCGCCCTTTCGGAGATTGTGCGTGAGTATCTGCAAAATCGCTATGCCTTCCCGGCGCTGGAAAGCACCACCGCAGAAATTACTGCCTATATCCGCCGCAAGTATCCGCAGGGACTGGACGAGCGCATGGTGCAGGATATTCTTGCTCCCTGCGATTATGTGAAGTTCGCCGGGTTTACCCCTTCCCAGGAGGATGCCGAGGCATTGCTGCCGTTGGCAGTGGAACTTGTTGAACGTACCCGGGAAGATCGCTATACATCCCCGACCCCGGTGCAAACATCGGAGGTGTCTTCATGATACCCGCCGAATATCATTTTGAGTATCCCTGGGCGCTGCTGCTGATTCCGTTGGTAGCCTTGCCTATTGCCGTGCTTGCGTGGCTGCGGGCAAATCAGCGTGAAGAAACCATGATCCTGCCGTCACTGAGCACTTATCTGAACCTGCCGGTGAAGACCGGCGATTCATGGCGGATGACGCTGTACAAACTGCGTCCGTTGCTGATTTTTGCGGTTTTGACGCTTTTGGCGGTGGGCATTGCCCGCCCCAGAGTTCCGGAAAAGGAAGTCATTGTACACCGTGAAGGCGTGGATATTGTGGTGGTTTTCGATATCTCAACTTCCATGAAAGCCGCAGACTTCAAGCCCCGGGACCGCTTTACCGTGGCCCGTGAAACTATCAAGAAGTTTGCCAAAGGTCGCGCCAATGACCGCATCGGTCTGGTGATCTTTGCGGGGACTGCTTATACCCAGGTACCCCTGACCAGTGACACCGATATCATTATGAATGTGCTGGATTCAGTGCGTATGGGCGTTATTGAGGATGGTACAGCCATTGGTGATGCTCTTGCCACCGCGGTGAATCGCCTGCGGGACAGCGAAGCCAAAAGCAAGGTGGTGGTGTTGCTGACCGATGGCGACAACAACCGCGGCAACATTGATCCGCTTGAAGCTGCCCGGATTGCCGGTGAGTATGGCATCAAGGTACACACCATTCAGGTGGGCAAGGGCGGCATGGTTGATTACCCCACCGGCGGCGGCATGTTCTATCAGAAGGTAAAAATTCCGGTGAATCCTGAATTGCTCAAAAGTGTTTCCGGAGCTACCGGCGGCAAATTTTTTATCGCAACCGACAGCCGGGCGCTGCAACGTATTTTCGATGTCATCGACAACATGGAAAAAACGCCGTTGCCCGAACCGGACTTTGTTCTGTACCGGGAGCGGTATGCAACATTTTCCTGGATTGCTTTTGGACTGGTGTTGCTCATGACCCTGCTTTCCGCCACAGTGCTGCGCCGGTTGCGGGGCTAGGATGATACAACCATGAGATTTGGAGTACCATACGCATTTTGGGGATTGCTGGCGGTTCCGGCAGTAATTGCCCTGTTTATATTCGCGTCCATGCGGGGAGCGGCTATCCGCCGTCGTTTGGGCGCTTCGGACACCGTTGCCCGGATGTTTGCGCCCCGTGGTTCCGCCAAAATACTGACAACTCAGATTCTGATTGTTGTGGGTCTGGTGGCCCTTGTGGCGGCGCTGGTACGCCCTCAGATGGGCGGTAAATCGGTGATGGTGAAGCGTGAAGGCGTGGACATGGTGTTTTTGCTGGACGTGAGCCGCAGCATGAGCGCAAAGGATACGTCCCCAAATCGTCTGGAGCGCAGTAAATTCGAGCTGGCGCGGCTGATTGATACGCTCCACGGTGACCGTGTGGGTATCATTGTCTTTGCAGGCAAGGCCTTTGTACAGTGCCCTTTGACCAGCGATTACGCAGCAGCCCGCACATTCCTGCGTTCGGTGTCAATTGGAGACATTCCCAAGGGCGGAACGTCTTTGGGTAATGCCTTTTTGCTGGCGGATACGTTACTGTCTTCGGATCAGGCCCGGGCGGTGAGCCGGGTGGTGGTAGCTGTCACCGATGGTGAGGATTTTGACGAGGATACCAGCAAATCCCTGGCCGCATTGCAGGAGAAAAACGTCAAAGTGTTTACCGTTGGCGTGGGCTCTGCCGCAGGCGAGCCGATTCCGGTCAATGGTCAGGGCAGCGGGTATCTTAAAGACAGCGGAAAGACCGTTATGAGTCGCCGCAACGACAGCCTGCTGAGAAACATTGCCGATGACACCGGTGGACGTTACTTCAACCTGCAGGAAGGAAGCGATCTGACCGCCCTGGTGGATGAAGTGGCCAAACTTGAAAAAGAGGAATTTGAAAGCGAAATCTATACCCAGTATAACGAGCAGTATATCTGGCCGTTAATGCTGGCCTTTATTTGCTTTGCCCTGGCCTTTTTGCTTGATGAGCGCAAAGGCAGCTGGCTTGGCTTGAAATTCGCAGTGCGCAGACGTGGGGCGGATGGCTCATGAACCGCAATACCATGCATATGAATATGGGAATACGCAAACTGCTTGTCATTCTGACTCTGCTGGTTATGGGCACAATGGTCTCCGGGTTTGATCTCATGTATCTTGAAGACCCGGATGTGTCCGAAGGCAATGAGCTGTTTGACAAGGGCAAATACGACGAGGCCGTGGTAGCCTACGATAAAGCATATGAACGGCTGAAAAAGCGCGAAGACAGTGCCGATGCCCGGCATGTGGTTACCTATAACCGGGGTAATGCCTATTATCGCAAAGGCGACTGGAGCAAAGCCGGTGAGGAACTGCTGAAGTCGGTTGGCAGCAAAGACGACTCACTGCGGTCAAAAGCCTATTTCAATCTGGGCAATGTTGCTTTGCAGCAGATTTCTGCAGGCGGCAAAATGTCTTTTGACGATGCTCTGGAAAAAGTGGACAGCGCCATTGATTTTTACAAACGCAGCCTTCGGCTGAATACCGGTGACCGGGATGCCAAGTACAATCTTGAGGTCGCCTATAAAATGAAAGAGCAGATCGAAAAGCAAAAAGAAGAAGCCGAAAAGCAGCAGCAGGAAAACAAGGATCAGCAAAAGCAGGATCAGGAACAGCAGCAGCAGGACGGCGATCAGCAGAAACAGGATCAGGAACAGCAACAGGGTGAAGACCAGCAAAAGCAGGATCAGGAACAGCAGCAGCAGGACGGCGATCAGCAAAAGCAGGATCAAGAGCAACAGGGCGAGGATCAGCAACAGCAGGAGCAACAACAGCAGGAAGCCCAGCAACAGCAAATGCAGCAGGGACAGGAAGATCAGCAGGAGGAAGGTGAAGAAGGTGAGGAAGGGGCACAGCAGCAGCAGGCCCAGCCGATGAAACCTTTGGACCAGCAGCAGGCAGAGGATTTACTCGACTCCTTGCGTGAAAGCGAGAAACCCCTTAAACTCTTCCTGTTTGAGAGTCAGGACGACGATCAGGGTCAGAACGGCCAGGATTATAAAGAGTGGTAGCAATAAAGATGCATGTTCACAAAGGACGATATCTGAGGGTGGTGTTGCTCACACTGGTGGCAATCTTTGGCGTTGTATCACTGGCCCAGGCCGCTGATGTGGTTGTACAGGTTGACCGCACCCGGGTGCTTGAAGGCGACACCCTGCAGATGTCGGTAACATTTAAATATACCGATGAAGACAATATTCAGGATACATCCCTGCCGGATATGCCTGATTTTGAAATACTTTCCCGCTCGGAAGGTTCCAGCCGCAGTATCAACCTGACGTTTGGTAAAATGGAAAGTTCCATTGAAAAGCGGGTCACCCTTATGATTCGCCCCATGAAATCCGGCAAGTTGACCATTGGACCGGCGGTGATGTCCATGGCGGGAAACTTTAAAAAGAAAAGCCGCCCCATAACCATAGAGGTTGTTCCGGTGAGCGGTGGAACTGCTCCAAACACCGGTTCTGCGGGTGGAGGTTCTGCTGCGGCAACACCGGTGCCTGCGGGAGCTGCTCAGGTAAATGCCCTTGGTGCACCGCTGACCACCTTTGAAAAGCGGACCCCAAATGTATTTTTACGGGCAATGGTTTCCAAGGATGAGGCTTATATCGGCGAAGCACTGACCATTTCCTATTATCTGTATACCCGTAAACGGCTGTCGGATTACAATGTCCTGAAAAAGCCCAGCTACATCAATGCATGGACTGAAAACGTAAATCTTGGTCGCCGTCTGCCTTCCAAACGATTGCGGATTGCCGGCAGGGTGTATGAAGTGTATCAGCTTGAAAAGGTTGTTCTGTTTCCCAAAAAAGCAGGCACCATGCAGATTAGCGCTTTTGAGGTTGATGTCCGGGTTGGCGGCGGATTTTTTGATGCCGGTAAACGACTGGTGCGTACCTCCCAGCCCTTTGACATAACCGTGCGTCCCCTGCCCGAGGACGGCAGACCTGCCAATTTCAATCCCGCCAATGTGGGCAATTACCAGTTTTCCGCGGTGCTTGACAAGGGCTCAACCGAGGTCAACCAGCCGGTTACCCTGACCATGACCATCAATGGCGAAGGAAACATCAAGGTGATTCGTCCGCCCCAGCTTGCAAGCAATAAAGATTTCAAAGTGTATCCTCCCAATATCTCCGACGATATGGGAGTTCGTAATGACAATCTGGTGGGACAAAAACAGATAGAGTATCTGATTGTACCCCTGCATGAAGGTCAGTTACTTATACCGGATATTTCCTTTGCATTTTTCAATCCGGCAAGCGGGCACTATGTTGTCAGGCCGGGGCCAAAGTTTTCCATCCGGGTGATGCCGGGCAAACAGGGTGCCGCCGCTGCTGCGGGTGTTGACGCCGGGCCTTTGCCCTCCGCCGACCGCCTGCGGGGGTTCCGTTTTGAGCCGGATATGGAGCCCGCCACAGTACCAATGGTGCGCCGTCCCATGTTTACCTTTTTATTGTACGGCCCTCTGCTTGTGCTGTTGTTGACCTGGGGCGGGGCCGGGTTGGCCCTGTTGATAGCCCGGCTGCAACATCGCCAGTCCGCCAGCGCGGAGCGGATTATCCGTTCATTGCAGGAACAGGCCCGGTCATGTGCGCAGAAAAAAGAATTTTCAAAGGCTCTGGCCGCGGTTTCGCGTTCCATTGAAGAAAGCACCCGCCTGTATCGGGATACGTCAATTCGCGGGCTGACCGGGGACGCGGTGAGGGTAACATTGATTGAAAACGGAACTTCCGAAGATATTGCGGAAGAAGTCATACATCTGCTGTCTGATCTTGAATCGGCCCGGTTCGCCCCGCAGGACACCATGGGAGCTGAAATGATTCACAAGGTCATTGACAGGGCCGAGGCGTTGTCTCAGACCCTGATGAAGCAGGCATAGTCATGAAAAGCAATATGATAAAACTACTGGCTGTTGCTGTGGGCATAATTCTCTGTCTTGCCGTGGTGATCGCAGTTATTTATCCGCAGCATGTCACTGCCGCCGAACCGGCGGAGCTGGTGCAGCAGGCAAAGGATTCCCTTGCTTTGGGTAAATACGATGATGCGGCAAAGCTGTACCGTCAGGCATACGACCAGGGAGCCACCGGCGCTGACATGTGTTACAATATCGGTACCGCCTATTTGCGGGCAGGGA
>Ga0070728_10001552_pt1 | contig 33316 bp, 27 predicted proteins | sample tdDd471_FD_66723 | JGI IMG/M metagenome (GOLD analysis project Ga0070728, IMG submission 66723) | Marine sediment microbial communities from the Atlantic coast under amendment with organic carbon and nitrate - tdDd47.1 | ecosystem: Environmental > Aquatic > Marine > Coastal > Sediment | place...
CCATCTGGTTTGGAGAATTCTGCACCCTTCATTAATTCTATATAATCTTCATGGCCAAGATCATCTTTTGTATGAGCGGAAATAATAATAACCGGGATTTTTGACCACTTGGAGTTTTTACGGAGCTTTTTATAGAAAAGAATACCAGATTGCCTGGGCATAACAAGATCAAGAGTTATGCAATCTGGAATGTTTGCTTTAACTTTGTTGTAGGCTTCATGTCCATCTGAAGCCGTAGTGACCGTAAAGCCTGCATCAGTCAAGGAAGTTTCCAAAAAGCACTGCACATCTGGTTCATCTTCGACTACTAATATGTTCAAGGATGTTTTCATTATGCATTCCTCTCTTCTAAAAACTCAATCTTGCTGTATATAAATCTGTAAAACATTATTTTTTCACATTTGCTCCCATTTGATAAATCCGGGGTTAACATCTTCCATTGCATTTACAATCAACTCCACAAGGCCAGCGTAAATGAGTTGCTCTTTGTTGAACAAATCATAGTGCTCGAACATGTCTCTAAGTTGGCCTTTGCAATTTGAACAGGGAGCGCAAACATATTTCTGGGTTTCATCGCCTCGACAGTCTTCAAAGGCATTTAATATTTGTTCCAGTTTCTTTCTGCCGGCAATTTTGAATCTCCAGTCGGGAATATTATTTCTGGTCATAATTGCAAAACCACTGCCACCACCACAGCAATAATTATGTGCGCCATGGGGAACCATTTCCCTGAATTGTGGACAAAGCTTATGCAGGATGTCGCGTTGTGGTTTTATTATTCCCATCAATCTGGTTAAGTTACATGGATCGTGCACTGTTACAGGAAAATCGTTTCTTAATGGATCAAATTTAATATCGTTGTATTTGCCACCCACATTAAAAACTATATCGCGAAGTAAGGGGAAGCAGCTTTCTCTGGGTATTTTCAAGCCCTCTGGTAAAACACGGTCTGCTATGACTGTCAAGGCTTTGTGTGCATGACCACATTCACCGAGTACAATCTTTTTCACACCGAGCTTTGACGCAGCTTGCGCCTGCAATATGGCTGTTCTGGCAAATTGAACGTCATCGTAAAAAACGCCGTAGTTGATACTGTCATAGGCAGCCAAATCGGAAGAGAGTGTCCATGAAAGTCCGGCGGCCTCAAAAATAATACCAAAGGCACCAACATTTTCTGGCCATGCCAAAACCTCACCGGCATTGTGAATGAGTAAAATATCTGCGCCTTCAACATCCCATGGAGTTTCATATTTGAAACCTGAAATTTCATTTATGTCCTCATCAATGAACTCAATGTTGTCTTTTATTACCAGCGAGTTCATGCCAGTCGACGAACCGGATTTTAGTTGCAGCATGGAGCCTTTTTCATGCAGCTCCGGTGTTTGTATCCCCATTTCCTGAGAAAAGATCTTGCGAATTTCTCTTGCTACCAATGCGTTGTCTGCACCAATCGGGCAAGTTTGAGCGCATCTCCTGCAGAGGTTACATCTATAAGCCATTTCTCCAAGTCGGGCAACTGTTTGCCAGGTAAGGTCAATGGGGCCGTTGCGCCAATCTGCAAGCTTTTCTTTTTTAATATATTTCTTATAAATTCGTCTGAAAACTTCAGTTCTGAAAGTAGGTCGATAAATTTCATTTTCACCACTTGCCTCATACAGATGGCAGGCATCGGAACAGGTGTTGCATTTAGCGCAGTGTTCCATGGTGGTTACTAATTGTGAATAGAAGGTCCAGTTGTTTTCTTTGGTAAAAAGTTTTTCCATACCACTTAAAAACTTTATCACAAGTTCTTCTTCTTCAGCTTTTGTTTTTGGCTTAGGTATTGGTAGAATGCTGGTGTCATCAAGTATACAGGCATAATTTTCCTTGGTATTATCGCTTAATGGCTTCCAATCTTCTTCAGCTGGCATATTGGGAAGAGGCATCAGATCTTCCGGGGCTACATGGCTAAGTTGTTCTGTATCTTTACTAGTGTCTGTGATTTTAACACTTTTCTTTTTACTCATTATACTATTCCTTTTCTTGTTCTGGTGTTGCAGCAGGATTAAATGTTGCAATCTCAGCCCATGTTTTTCTGGAGCCATCTCCTTTGATGTGATCAGCTGACCAGCTAACCGGGTAATTTAATACCACTGCTATTTTTGCATCTGTCTCAGGTGTTTTTATATTTGGCTCATCGCCCCATCTGATATCGTGGTAGAGAAAATATTTCATAAAGAAGTGGGCCATGTGAGTTAGTGGGATGTATGCAATTAAAACCACAGTTATTATTACTTGACTTGCAAAAAGTGAACTCTCGATTGATGCAAAATTAAATGTAATCAGGTTGGCAATGAAATCTCTTGCCATCATGAAGTTGGAGTCGACAAAGAGCCAGGTAATAAGAGCGATGGTCATTACTATAATAAACAGTAACAAGTTGAAAAAATGCCCAAATGAAGAGTAGTCTTTCAACGATTTATCGGTAAGGCGTTTTATAAACAGGCCGATTGCTCCTGCTATGCAAAGCAAAAAACCAAGAGGTCCTGCCAGATTTGTTAATGCACCAACAGCAGAAGCGAAGGCGCTTTCGGAGCCTGTACCAACCTGAATGCCTGTTAGTTGCAGTATGGCTCCTATAATTAAGACTGACAGAAAAACAATAAGAATATACAGACCGAGGTGAAAAGGGTAGGTTACGTACCAAAGTGGGCGGTTGTTTTCCCATACCGCTTTTAAGAATAGGATTTCCGGTATCATAACTTTTAACTCACCAATGATAGATTTGTTTCGGGGTTTTTTCCACCAATCAACCTCTTCCAGATAACCACCACCGTATTCTGCACGTTTCCCTTCGTGGGCAACAGGATAAAGCTCCCACCTGACATGTATTGGGTTTTTTAGGTAACTGATGATCTTTATCATTACTGCAGCAGTGAATACAATCAAGGAAAGATAGGTCGTCAGGTATGCAATTGTTGACATATTTTGCTCCTTCTATAGCTCCATGTTTCAAATCAGGAAACGAGATTGCGGATAAGCTCTATAAGTTTTTCCTGATCGACAGGTTTAGTCATAAAACCTTCTGGCCTTGGTATTTGTCGGCGTTTACTTAAGAATGTTTCCATATTTTCTCCGATTGCTGTAACAACAATTACGGGTATCTTTTTCAGGTTTTCATGGTCTTTCAGGTCTCTGTAGGTACGAACGCCGGATTGTTCTGGCATTGTCATATCCAGGGTGATTAGATCCGGGTTATCTTTGATTGCTTTTTCATAGCATTCTTTTCCGTTTAAAGCTGTAATTGTGCTGTAACCGTTGTCTTCCAATAGGGTAGTCATAAATGTCAGCAAATCCTGATCATCATCAACAACTAGAATTTTTTTACTCATTATTGTTACCTTTCTTTCAATGACAAATAGTGTCGGTTTAACTTTAAATTCTACGATGGTTATGTTTTAACAATTCCTTTTCAGCAAGTTTCATAATCTTGTAGGCATCGTCTCTTAATGTTCCGAATACAACACCACATCCGGCATCCTCGCGGTGTCTGTCGCCGTGATCAGCAAGCTCAAGCATCCGTTTACAAAGCTCGACAACTTTACTGAGGTTTTTGTTTGTTCGAGGATCAGGCATTTGATAATCCATAATATTGTAGTAATAATTGTTAAAAGAGCATTATCCATGCCATAAAAATATTACTGATGGAGGAAGGAACTATCTTCTGTTAAAACAGGGGGATATAGCAACCTGAGACATATTGGCAAGAATCGAGTGTCTCTGGTTGAAAACTGATTGATTACGTATTAGAACATGTTTATGTGAAAACTTAACAAGCTGATATTATGAATAAAAAATGAGATGCGATGTAATTTGCTGTGTCTCTGGTTTTAAATATGAGACACTTGTGAAACACGAGACACCATATGTGGTGTTTGTTATTGCGGGATGTTAAAGTTGGTCAGATAACGATACAGGGTTGCTCGACCGATTCCAAGGTATTTTGCCGCTGCTTTTTTGTTTCCTTCAGTATCCGCCAAAGCTTTTAAAACCTCAGCCTTGGTCAACTTAGGAGCGGGGCCACGTCTGGAGGAAGGCTTGCTCTCATAATCAACAATTTCGGGTGGAAGATGTTCAACTTCAATAACGTCGTCGTAGCATTTTACATAGGCATATTCAATTGCATTTCTAAGTTCCCGAACATTTCCCGGCCATGGATAGGCGGTGAGGGTATCGAGTACTTCTATAGAAGGTGTTAAAACGGGTCTACCCGTTTCCTTGCCGATTATCTCAACAAATCTTTCCACGAGCATTGGAATATCCAGTTTTCTTTCCCGAAGAGTGGGCAGAGTAATTGGAACAACACAGAGCCTGTAAAAAAGATCGCTACGGAATTGCTTGTCCTTCATCAGTTTGCGCAGATTCTGGTTGGTAGCACTGATTATACGAACGTCAACCTGAATGGCTTTTTCACCTCCGACACGGAAAAACTTTTGTTCCTGCAATACACGTAAAAGTTTTACCTGCATTGCCTGCGATAATTCTCCAACTTCATCCAAAAACAATGTGCCACCATCGGCCAATTCAAAACGCCCCTTTTTGTCATGCACCGCCCCGGTGAAGGCACCACGGACATGGCCAAAAAGTTCGCTTTCCAAAATTCCCTCGGGCAAGGCACCACAGTTAATTGCAACAAAAGGTTTTTGGGCTCGTAGACTTATTTCGTGTATGGCATTGGCCACCAGCTCCTTACCGGTGCCGGATTCTCCTTCTATCAGTACAGGTGCATTTACAGCACCGAGTTCTCTGATCTGATTGAAAAGGGAAAGCATTGCAGGATCCTTGCCCACCATGCCACCAAGAGAATGATGATGCTTGAGTCTTCTTTTAAGCGATTTCAACTCCGTGTTATCTTTAAAAAGTATCAAGGCCCCAAGTTGACTGCCTTCAGGGTCAGAAAGTGGCATTGTCGCCATATGAAGAAAACGTTCTTCCCCATCTGGAGTGAGAAACACGACCTCCTTTTCAGAAGGATTGATATGGTTCAGACTGTTTGTTTCACAGAAAAGGCAGTAGCCACCACAGAAACGACCCGGAAAAATGTCGTGACAGTCTTGCCCCAATATTTCTTCCCTGTTGTATCCGGTAATATTTTCTGCTGCTTTGTTAAAATAGAATATACGACGATTGGTGGTGTGGGCCATTACCCCGTCCAGCAGGTTATCCAGTATTAGCTGAAAGTTTCGCCTTGTAACCGACAATGTGTGAAGGAGATCTGAGCTCAGTAAAGTTTCGATTTTGGTTATCAGAATATCTCTGGCATTTCTGAATTGTTCCAGTTTTAGGTCGTTATCTAAATCATCCTGTGGATCTGGAATTTGCCAGTGAATATGTGGTGGCATCCCCGGTAAGTTTGGACGACATGACTGGTCAAAATTTCCAAGCGTAATAACAAGATCGAACATGAAAAGTTCCACAGCTTCGGAGGTTCTGAGCGAAAGGGAGTCCACATCAATTCCGATTTCCTTCATTGTTTTAATGGCATATGGATGTGGTTCGGATGGATTCATGTTGGCACTTATTACATTTACTGCATCAATATTCTTTTGGCGTACAATTCCTTCAGCCATTAGATTTAGGCTATTTGTACTTCCTCCCAAAAATAGAATATAGTGTTTGCTGGCCAAAATTTATCCCTCGTCTTTTGCTATTTCTTCCGGTAAGGGCAATTTGTTTCGTGGCAGTGTTATTCTGAATGTTGAGCCTTTTCCCAATTCAGACTCTACATCAATAACACCACCATGCTCTTGTATTATCTTTCTGGTTTGCAATAGTCCAATGCCTGTTCCTCCCAAACCTTTCGAGGTGAAGAAGTTTGTGAAAATTTTCTTTTTAACTTCATAGTCCATGCCACAACCATCATCTGTAACCTCAAAAATTATTGATTCATCCATATCTTTGACACGAAGCTTTACACTGTATTTTTTTTGTTTCTCACTCATCAGGCATGCATCAATCGCATTGCCCACCAGGTTGGTCAGGCTTTCATGGATACCTTCTTTGTCCAGATATGCTTTTTTTACTTTGCCTACAATTACGCAGCAAAGATCAATGCCACTTTGTTCAGCTTTGATTTTATATAGATCCACAACTTCTTTTGCAATGCTGTATGGGTTAACTTCTTCTGCAGATATTATACTGCCGCGCGAAAAGGCCAGAAAGGCTTTTACAAAGGAAGACACACGCCCAATATTGCGGTCCAAAATGTCCCAGCCTTGTACTATTCTGTCACTTTTGCTCAAGTTGATTCCAGTGTTTAGCAAATACATACCACCTTCAAGACCAGCGATTAGATTTTTTATGCCATGGGCTAAACCTGCAACAGTTTGGCCAACAGCAGCAAGGCGTTCAGCTTCCAGATTTGCCGTTTCCAGCAGTTTAATCCTTGTAAGATCCTGCATGAAAAATGCCATCCCAATATAATTGTTGTTTGACATCAGTTTAACACCAGCAAGCCTTACAGGAATGATATTTCCGGATGGGGACTTAATCGTTGAATCAGGTAAATAGACGTGACCAGGGCCAGCATTAACTTGACTCATAAAGCCTGAAGGCAAAATATTTTCAAGTATGTCCTTGTTGATGACCTGATCCTCAGTATGTTTCATTATTTTTCTGGCAGATTGGTTGAAGATCGTAACTTCGCCTTGATTATTGATAGCTACGATGCCATCAATTGAAGCATCGATCATGTTTTCGAGAAAAGAATGTGCTATTGAGAGTTCATCTTGTAGTTTCAGATTTTCAGTAATGTCTATGGCAAGTTCCATTACCAGGTTAACTTTGCCATCTGTGGTGTCCATTGGTGCCGAGGTTACAAGAAAGTTTATAACTTCCCCTTTGTTGTTGGTTACCTGGGATCGTCCCGTATGTATGGTACCATCTTTAAAAGTTTTTTGAACCGGACAATTCGTGCATTTAAATTCCTTACCTTTATATACGCAATGACATTTTTGTCCCTTTACATCCCCAAAATCTTCGTAAACTTTTTGATTGGCACGAACTATTTCGAGGTTACGGTTTAAAATCGTGATGTTACAAGGAACCTGATCAAAAAGAAGTTGCAGTTCTTTTTTCATTCGGTCGTATTCTGTGATGTCGGTTGACATTTCAATAAGGTAGGGGATTTTTCCATTATCATCTTCGATTGGGATGGTATATTTGATGTATCTTGTTAAATTTCCATCCTTGCTGTAGCCAACTTCTTCATTCGCTCTTGGTTTGCCATCAAAAAAGGCGTCACTACCTGCACAGATTTGACATTTTGAATTGCTGTTTTTATATACTGCATGGCATTTTTTCAGTTTCCACTCACCAAACATTGTTTCAAATGCGGTGTTTGCCGCGATAATATTAAATTCTCGGTCAATAACCGCGATGCTCATCGGGACAGAGTTAAAAAGTCTTTCGGATATCCAGCTTTCAAGATTAAGACCGGAGTTTGTCATGTTGTGTTTTCCGCCAGTAAAAGGTTGATCTGCTTTACAAGAATCTTAAGGTTGACTGGTTTTTCCAATACTATTTTGGGAAATGGCACAGAGTATTTCTTGAAAATTGCCCTGATATCGTCTTGCTGTTTCTTCTTGGAAGATACAACAGCGCTCACTAAAATAATGGGCAGATTTCTGAATTGGCTGCTCTCATAAACCTCCTTGCAAATAGTAATTCCAGAGCGTTTTGGCATCATATAATCGAGAACCATGAGATCCGGCTTTTTCTCCAGAAGTGCTTCTACCACATCTTCCGAGTCATCTAAGGTGCAAGTATCGAAACCATGATCTTCCAGTGCCATTTGCATGAAAAGCAGAATGTCGGGTTCGTCATCAATTACCATAATATTTTTCATGAGATTTTCACCTCTGAAAAAAGAGTTTTAACATGTGTTAATACTTACATAGTACCTAATACGGCCTGCGCATGCAAATGAACTGTGAATAAAATGATAAATTGGTGGTTTGTCAGATGATTGTTTTGGAATACAAACCAAAGTAACGACCATGTAATGAAGCCACAGTTTTGCTTTGCCAAGATCTATTGGGCCATTTTGCGCCACCTCCCAAACACTTGTATTAATTACGAAAAATTAGAGTTAGATGGTATGTCTGCACTTCTTCATATCTTCCAGCATCAAACTGCGACAAAATGCCCCACATTGCAAGAATATCAAAATTATGTGTTAATTCAGCAGTTTAGGTGGTTTTGACCGGTTCTGTAAATTGAATCTGGGACAAAATGCCCTAAATAGGGCAGGGTAGAAAATTTCTAATTTTCAGTAACAATTGAATATTACAAAGGAAAGCAGTTTTGGCATGAACTGTGCGTTAGGCATTGGCAGCTATTGGTTAATTTAATGAACAAGCGAGAGACTAGATGATTACAACGGATAATGGAAAACAGACAGAAGGCGAAATTGAAATTGCCAAAGCATTCATGCCGACTGATACATCTCTAAGACAGTTAAGACGAACGGTGATGATGCGTCTGTTGTTTGTGGCACTTGTACCTATGATAATTTTGTCAATTTATTTTCACTACCAGTTTAGAACAACATTGGAAAAAAGAAGCAAACTTCAATTAACTACAATTGCATCGACTCATGCAGAATCCATCGACCGCTTTATTGAAAACAAAGCTGTTGCTTTAAGCAGTTTAATTGAATCAGATATGATTTCTTTGCCACCGACAAAAAAGGAAATCGGGAAATTACATAAGGTTCTCCAGAGTATCGAAGACACCATTCTGGATGTTGGAGTTTTTGATGACGCCGGAAGCCAGGTATGCTATTCGGGCCCGTTTGAGTTTTTGGAAGGAAAAAATTATCGTAATGAATTGTGGTTCGAGACATTATCGGTGTCTGCGGAACCTATATTTATAAGTGATGTGTATTTAGGTTATCGCGCTCAACCGCATTTCATTATTGCAGTACGTACCGAGCATCAGGGTAAACAGTGGTTTTTAAGAATGACGATAGATCCTGTGTCATTTTTAGAAATGGTAGATGATGTAAAGCAAATTGATGGCGCACACGCTTTTATCGTCAATAGCAAAGGAGTTTTTCAAAGTGTTCCTGAAGACATGGGCAAGCCATTAGGCAGTTACAAAAATTGGAAATCCATTAACAAGCATTCTGATATTTTCAAGTTCGCGGGGGAAGACGAAGAATATCTGGTTTCCAGAAAAAAGATGAACTCTGTTAACTGGACGCTGGTTGTGCAGCAACCACTGTCTAGCTCCTATGCACCGATCTTACAAGCACAATGGGTTGTATTGACAATAGTGGTTATTGGTTTGGCTTTTATTATTCTTGCTTCATTGTTTGCCACAGCATCTTTAATGAAAAGTTACTCTCGTTCAGAAAAAAACCGTGCTGAACTGATAGAGCAGCTTACCCAGGCGGGGAAAATGAGTACCATGGGTGAAATGGCTGCCGGTGTGGCTCATGAGATTAATAATCCGCTGGCAATAATGTTGTCTGAAATCGGCTTAATGGAGGACTATCTCGATCCTTCTCTGCCAGGAGAATTTGACAGGGACAATTTTACCAAAAGACTTGATTCAATAAGAGAAGAAGCCAATCGAAGTCGGGAAATAATTCATAAACTGCTGGGATTTGCTCGAAGAACCAAGACCACAATGGTTAATTGCGATATTAATAATATTATAAAAAATACTGTCCAGCTAGTACAAAATGAATTCACTTTGGAGAATATAGAAATAATTCTGGAGCTTGAACCTAACATTACAGAAATAAGTTCGGATGAGGGAAAAATCAAGCAGGTATTGCTTAATCTCTTTATGAATGCTGCGGACGCCATTGGAAAATATGGCATTATCCGGGCGAGTACCATTGATAATAAGGACAGTATAAGCCTTATCGTATCTGATACCGGATGTGGAATTTCAAAAAAGAATCTGCAAAAAATATTTATGCCCTTCTTTTCTACAAAAGAGGTGGGAAAGGGAACCGGGCTTGGTTTGTCTATTACACATGGAATTGTTACGTCGTTGGGTGGGAAGATTCATGTTGTCAGCGAAACTGGCAAGGGAACTTCCTTTGAAGTGGTTCTGCCAAAACATAGCTAATGCAGAGGAATGATTGATGGCAAAAATACACAAAGATGTGCTGATTGTTGATGATGAAGTTAAATATACCAAAAATCTTTCAGAGCGACTTTCTCTGCGAGGCATGAATGTTCACACTGTTAATCGTGGTGATGATGCAATTCGGCAGGTGAGACGTTACAATTATGATGTGGTTTTACTGGATTTAAAAATGCCGGGCATGAGTGGGGAGGATACACTCAAGGAAATAAAGAAAATTTGTCCGACATGTCAGGTGATAATACTGACTGGTCATGCAAACTATCAGTCTGCAACGGTCACGGGAAAACTGGATGCCTTTGCCTTTCATGAAAAAACCATTGATTTTGAAGAGCTTGTTGGCGAGATTGAGCTTGCTAAAAGGGAGCGTGTATCTGTTCTTATACGAGAAGACGAAATTCCTGATTCGGCCCCAGGTTTTAAAAAGCAATTATTTGGAGTTACAAATTATAGGCCCTTGTTTATCATCATGGGCTTTCTGGTGTTTTTCACCATCATTTTATTGCCGGCTCCAGATTCTTTGATTGAAATGATCAGCCAACCGAAAGCATCAGGGCTGAATGATTCTATCGCAGGATATGCAGACTACAAAAAAATGGAGACAGGGGAAAGTATCAAAGACTATTATGGCAAATACGCCAAGTTTCTACTGGGTGAAGGAGGAGAATTTCCGGCTGAATTTGCAGCATTTAAAGCAAAAGTGATGATAGCTTTATTGTTTTTGGCAGCATTTTTCTGGGGTACGGGTGCCATACCAATAGGCTTTACTGCTATTCTTATCGCAGTGGTAATGTACTGGTTTAAAATCATGCCACCAGCTTTGGTGACAAAAGCATTCATGAAAGATTCGGTCTTTTTTATTTTCGGGGTACTTGCAATGGCCGTGGGTATAGCCAAGACGGGACTGGATAGGCGTATAGGAGTATTATTGCTGGGGCTTTCCACAACGCTTAAAAGGTTTTTGTTTATTTTCGTTCCCCTTTTTGCGGTAACTGCATCTTTCATTTCCGAACATGCCTTGGTGGCTTTCACCGCTCCAATTATGCTGGCGGTCTATGCTGCCTCTATAAAAGCTGAAGGAATAAAATACGACAGGTATCTTGCTATGGTGCTGCTATTGATTGTTACCTGGACAGGTAATATCGGTGGGCCGGGCTCGCCAAGTGCTGGTGGAAGAAACGCTATAATGCTGGGTATTATGAAAGACTACGGCAATCCTCCATCATATCTGGAATGGATGACTTACGGGCTTCCCTTTGTCCCGGTTATGGCATTGACAATTGGCTTATATTTTTATTTCATGTTCAGAAATAAAATTAAGGTTAAAAACATAAATATCGCTGAAACAGTAAAAAATGAGTCGAAACGTCTTGGCCCCATGCTGCGCAGTGAATACCTGATGGCGGTTATATTGGCTCTGGTTATTCTCGGTTGGGTTTTCCTTTCTGACGAATTTGGTATGGCCGGGCCTGTTCTTTTGGGGCTGGTTGCTATGTCGGTTTTCAGAATTGTGCGCTGGAAGGATGTTACCCATATTAGCTGGGAAGTAATTGCACTGTATGCCGCTGCAACCGCACTTGGTAAAGGTTTAGCCGTAACAGGGGCTGCCTTGTATATTGCAAATGGATTTTTGGCAATTTTGCCTGATGCAATGAGTTCTGGTGAAGGGCTGGCCGTTTCCGTCAGTATACTCGCAGGAATATTAACAAATCTAATGAGTGATGGTGCAGCAGTTTCAGCCATTGGGCCTATTACAACACCCATGGCGATGCTGTCGAATACCCACCCCTGGATGATTGGTTTTGCTACTGCCTTTGCTTCTTCTTTTGCACATATTCTGATTATTGGAACACCAAACAATGCAATTGTGTATGCCTTGGCGGTAGATCCAACCACGGGAAAACGTCTTATTTCACTGGCAGACTTTGCAAAACACGGAGCGGCAATATTTGTCCTTTCACTACTTGTATTGTGGGTTTGGCTGTTCTTTATCTACTGGCCCTGGATTGGATTTCCTTCTTAAAAAAGAAATATAGTAGATGTTTGGATAAAAGAAATGAAATTTAAAGGAGAAAGATGATGGAAGATAAAATTAAACTGTTGTTTGTTGATGATGAAGAAAAATTTCTGGATAACATTACCGCCCGCTTGAGGCTGAGGGAAATCGATGTTACTGCTTTTACCGGCGGTGTAGAAGCTCTGGAAGTTGTTAAACATGGTGCAAAATATGATGTGGCTCTGATAGATCTGAAAATGCCTGGCATGGATGGAGAAGAGTTATTAAACAAGCTTAAAGAAAAAGATCCCTCTATCGAGGTGGTGATACTTACAGGTCATGGTTCGGTAAAATCGGCAGCTAGTTTGACGCGCTCTGGTGCATATGAATACTTACTTAAACCATGTGAGCTGGATGAGATAATCAGTGCCATATCTAAAGCCTATGCCAAACGAATTAAGGCAATAAGTGAAACTAAATCTGATAAGGTGAACCAGTTGATGGCCAAGGCTATTGGTTATGGACCAGCCGAGCTATTGGAGGCATTGAGGAAAATCAATAACGAATGATACGTTTTATCAACACGGTACTTAAAGTATCGTGATTTTCAATGTTTACCCATAGCTTGTGATCCATTGGAAGGAGTGTGTTTCAAGATATTTACTGCCATAATCTAAAAGTATGACCTGAAAACAAGTTATAGCTTTTAATTGCTGGGTTAATAGTTAAAACTACCAAAATTTAGCCGTTTTTAACTGACAGGCTTATGTCAACTTGCTAAAATGCACAAGCGTGTTACTAAACAATGATTGTATAAAGATGAAAAACGCTGACATGACTGAAGAAAAAAAAATATCGTTACGCAGTATCTTTCTGATCAGCCTATCGCTTATTATCTTTTTACCAATTGTTCCACTATCTGTGGCTACTTGGTATGGTTATGTAGAAGAAACTACACGTTTGGTAGACGAACAAAAAGATGCCAATAAGCAAATCGGTTTTCTTTCAGAAAGATTGTTGGAGGAAAGCTTGTTGCGAATTGTCAAGATTCTGAACGATTCAGACTTTGCTGTTTTAAAACAAGGGACACAGCCTTTTCTGCATTGGGAAGAGGTAGATAAAGACGATATTGTTATCAAGTCCACCCTCGGAGTAAAACGAGAGGGTCTGATTCTTGGTAGTGACATTCACTGGCAAAAGGTAACTGGTAAAGGTGAAAAACCCTTTGAAGTTTCTTCCGTCACCAAGGTGGATGGACTTAAATACCCCGCAGTAATGCTTCGTACCACAGTTGAGAGCTATACAGATGGTATTAGATATAGAGTGGCTTATCTTGATCCCTCCTATATGTATGAAAGGCTCACATCTGCTTTCAGATCATCGGTTAATCGCCATGTCTATGCAGTTGATATGAAGGGCAACCCGATATTTTATAGCAATATGGTGCAAGTGTTACAGCCGGATAAGATCAAACAAAATCCAACAGTGAAATATTTTCTCGATGGACAGTCCGGTACTATCAGATATGTCAGCACTATTTCCATGAACGAGAGAATTGGTTATGTTCATCCTGTTTCTGAAACTGGCTGGGCCATTATCGTAAGTGCAGATATTAGCACCAAACTTGTTCGTGTTAAGGATCGGGTTATGAAAGTTGCTGCGACTTTAATGTTGGCCGTTGTTCTTGCATTGGTGGTATTCCTTTATTTCAGCAGAAGGATGATTGTTCCCTTAACCGTGATAACCAGACAGATAAGGCGAGCAAGTGTTTCTGATGAAATTACTCTGAAAATCCCGGCTTCGGTAAAGCGTATTGCAGAGTTCTCACAACTAATTCAGGATTTTGATTATCATATATCGAAGTCCAGAAAAGCAGAGGAAAAACATGTGCAGGCTGAGAAAATGGCCAGCATGGGCGAGATTGCGGCTGGGCTGGCACACGAAATAGGTACTCCTCTAAATGTTGTTAGAGGTAATGCACAGTATCTATTGCGCAAACATCCGCAAGATTCTTCAGAGAGAGAAATTCTGGATAAGATAGTCAATCAGACTAATCGAATAGCGGAATTGATTCGGAATCTGCTTGATCTTGCAAGGCCGGACGATGTAAAGCCGGAAAGATTCAATGTAAGTTCAGTTGTTGAAAAATCTTTGACAACTATTGTCGATATGTATCCGCAAGTTCAGGTAAGTTTCGAGAAGGATGACGTTCTTCCGGACACGGTTGGGTTTCCGCGCAAACTGGAACATGTGTTCCTTAATCTGTTTAACAATGCCTGTCAGGCTATGGATGGCAAAGGTGCGCTTGCGATTCTCCAACGTATTGTGCAAAAAGGTGAAGATAAAGATATACTATTAATTATTACTGACACCGGGTGCGGAATGGATCATTCTCAAATCAGCCAGATATTCAAGCCCTTTTATTCTACTAAGGGTTCTGGTAAAGGCACGGGGCTTGGGCTCGCAATTGTTGAAAGAGGCGTTAAAGAACACGGCGGTTCTATTTATGTTGAAAGTGAGACAGGCAAAGGTGCTACCTTCTATATCTCGCTTCCTATTGTCTCAGAACTTGAAAAACTCGATTTGGATGAAAAATAAGTATGGAAAACAAAAATGTAACAATTCTGGTTGCCGAAGATGATATGGAAATGCTGGAACTTCTGGATCGCGTTTTATCCGAAGAAGGTTTTGAGGTTATAGGTGCAAAAAATGGTACTGAGGCACTGGCACTGCTGGAAAAAAATAATTTTGATGTTGTCCTGTCAGATATAAAAATGCCCGGTGCATCCGGGTTGGATGTCTTGAAATCTGCACGTTCCAGATTTTTACATCAGCCAGTAATATTAATGACAGCCTTTGGTTCTGTGGAATCGGCTGTAGAGGCCATGAAAGAGGGGGCCTATTCTTATATAACCAAGCCTTTCGACCTCGACGATTTACTGGTTTTGCTGGCAGAGGTGGCTACGCAGGTTAGCTTGAACAGGCAAACTCAAAATCAGGAGAAAACTCCATTTCCGATTATCTTTCGCAGTCAGCTTTTTCGAAATGTGTTGAGACAGGTTGAAAGTGTTGCAGATAGCAGCGCCACAGTTTTAATTACTGGAGAGAGTGGGGTGGGCAAAGAGCTTATTGCTCAGGAGATACATCGCCGAAGTTCAAGAGCAGATCAGCCATTTGTTGCCCTCAATGTGAATGCCATACCTGAAACACTGATAGAGAGTGAACTCTTTGGACATATCCGGGGATCATTTACGGGGGCGATAAAAGATAATCCCGGCATAATTGAACAGGCCCAGACCGGAACACTTTTTCTTGATGAAATAGGCGACTTGCCCTTGTCGGTACAGGTTAAGCTTTTACGGTTTTTTCAGGAACGCACATTTAAGCGAGTAGGCGACACTAAAATTAAAAATGCAGATGTTCGCCTGATTACAGCCACCAATAAGCATCTTCAGGACATGATTACAAGCGGACATTTCAGGGAAGATCTTTACTATAGAATTTCCGTTGTTAACATAAATGTCCCTCCTTTAAGGGAGCGAAGAGAAGATGTTACTCCTTTGGCTTATCACTTTTTACGCAAGTTTAATATGGAATATAAAGTGGAAGGATTTCGTCCGGAAGTTATGGATGCCTTTATTGATTACGACTGGCCCGGAAACGTAAGGCAGCTCGAAAATGCAGTTGAGCATGCTGTGGTGAGACGAAAACATGGAATGATACAAAAAGTGGACTTGCCTGACTGGTTGTGCGATTCCACAACAAATGAAGTAAACGGAACGAGATCACTGGAAACCATTGAGCGTGAACATATTCTAAGCCTGTTGGAAGAATGTGGCGGAAATCAAAGTCGTACAGCGCGTATTCTGGGAATAGATCGTCGTACGCTTTCAAGAAAACTGAAAAAATATGGAATGTCTGTTGCTGAAAAGTAACTCATATTTCTGTATGACATAGTTAAAATTACAGAAGAGGTAAAATAATGAATAACAAGAAAAATAAAGTTAACGAATCTCCAGCCAACACTACCACCCAGGAGCAGAGAGAAGAGCAGAAGATTGAATATCATAGTTCCAAAGCACTTCTAAAGCCACTATTTATGCTGGGGCCAGTTCTAATAGGGCTTTTACTTTTAAAGTTTTTGATAGAAATATGATAAACAATTTTCTGCTTTAAAAATCTGCCTGTATGCCTAACGTATGTCTTTCAATTCCATGCTGTAAAGGTATTCCACCTCGTCTTCGGATTTTCCGGCCTCGATGAAAAAACGGCCTTTGATTGTCACGTTTAAAACGGAACGATAGAGAGTCTCCCGGTCAACTTTGATCGGGTCGTCTTTAACATAAACGTAGACCAGATCGGAAATTGTCGGAGGATTGCAAAATACACAACCTGCCATAACAACAACCGGGTTTGCCAGCCAGAATCTGAAGAGTTCCCCGTTTTCACCTGGAGTGTCGATAGGCATTACTGCGCCTGAGATTTCAACCGCACCACCATGTATGCGGGGAAGCCCATCTTTGTAAAACTCGTCATTTACTACCAGATATTCATAGTTCCTCTTAAGTTTATGAAAACTTAGAGGATAGGGTTTGTCCCAGACTGGCTTGGTCAATTTATATTTCTTTTGCTTTTTCTTTTTCTTCGACAATGAATTACTTGCGCGAACCACGGCATTTTCGCCGTGTTTTTGTATTCGCTTGTTAATATCTGAAGCCGTTTGTTTTGGAGGATCAATCGGTTTTTGTGCTATTGGCTCTGCTTTTTTAGCAGGGCTTGCCTTTTTCGAGGGCGACGCCTTAACAGCTTTGGGCGCTACGGCTGATGTTGGGGCTTGCCTGCTTTTTTGCACCTTGTTGCCGGTTTTGCCGAGATGCTTGTCGGTTAACGAGGTCGTAGGTTCACTTGCACATGAACAGAGCATCAGCGACAATACCAGCAACAACAGTAGTGTGAACAATAATGTGTTTTGTACTTTCAATTGCATTTTGTAATTAATCCCTTGCTATTTCTTCAACCAGATCCATTCTGTAAGTCCAGATCATACTTGCCAGAGCTAATAATTGTCCGGCGATCAGGGTGGACATGATACCCCATAATTCCATCATTGTAACTGCGAAAGGTTCGGGATCGACACCAACGAAGTCAATTATGGTTTCCTGCAGGAAAAATACTAACAAATGTCCTGCAACAATTCCAGTAATTGCACCACTGATTGTAATTATAAGTGCCTCCACCATCACGGTCAGAGAAATTGTAAAGCGACCAATACCAAGGCTACGCATAAGAGCCAGGTCTTTGCTGCGCTCGTTAAGTGACATTACCAATGTAACAAGGATCATAATCATGGCAATAGCCAGCATTGCCACACTCATAAGCTCTATAAAAACCTCACCTTTGTTGATGTGGTTTACAAATTCTCGTATGCTTTTGCCGGTATCTACCGCTAATGTACCGTCTTTTAAGGTGTATTCACGCTCAAGCATTCCGGTATAGGCCGGGTTTTTCGTTTTAAGCAGTACAGCAGTTAGCTTGTTTTGTGAAAGCATATATTTGTCGTGCTTGTGTGCCTTTTCGGCATGAGCATCATGTTTAGCATGAGCATCATGTTTAGCATGGGCATCATGTTCGGCATGGGCATCCTGCTCGGCGTGGGCATCATATTTGGCATGGGCATCCTGTTCGGCATGGGCATCCTGCTCGGCGTGGGCATCCTGCTCGGCATGGGCATCCTGCTCGGCATGGGCATCCTGCTCGGCGTGGGCATCATGTTTGGCATGGGTATCATGTTTGGCATGGGTATCCTGTTCGGCATGGGCATCCTGCTCGGCGTGGGTATCCTGTTCGGCGTGAGTATCATGTTTTGCATGAGCGCCATGCTTGGCATGGTTATGTATATGCCAAACCGTTTCGTAATTGACGTAGATGGCCATATCTTCCGGTCTGCCGGTTTGGGAAAGAATTCCGGAAACCTTGTATTTTAACTCTTTATGCTGGTGATGTCCGCCCCCGACCATGCCGTGCTGACCATAAAATTCGTCACCAACCTCAACCCCTGCGCGTCTGGCAGCTTCATAGCCGAAAACGGTGTTGTGCATATCGGAGAAATCAATAACGCCATCCACCATGGTTGCGCCAAAGTCTTTTACATACTCTTCGTTGCAGCCGATAATTCTTACGTTCTTGTAGGTGTCGGCCATGGCAATGGGGTAGGCTTTAATGACTCTTTTATCGGCCTTTAAATCTTCATAGACATTAAATGGAATGGTGCCGGATGGCTTGTCAATAAAAAACATGGTTGAGAGAATCAATTGCACACCACTTGCCCCGGCCGGGCCAACCACCAGCGGATATCTTATGGAACCCTCAACAGCGGTTTTTTTGACTGCAAAGTTGATTGTGCCGAGTCCCACTATAAATAGAAGTGAAAAGGCTATTGCTATAATTGAAACTATGGTTGCAAAGCGACGGTGAGAAAGATAGCGACGAGCAATTAACAAAATGGATTTAAATTTCATCATATCAGCTCTCCTTTCTCAACATTGTAAACCATATCGGAACTAAGCTTGGCAAAGGAAGGGTCGTGGGTTGCGACAATCAAGGTCACACCGCTTTCTTTTAGTTCGAGCATCGAATCTATTACTATCTTTGCTGAAGCCAAGTCGAGATTTGCCGTTGGTTCATCGGAAAGCAGTATCTTAGGCTTGTTCAGGATTGCTCTTATTATGGCAACTCTTTGGCGTTGACCCACAGAAAGTTGAAAAGGCTTCTTCTTTCTCTGGTCAAAGATGCCGAATTTTGTAAGCAGCTTTTCTATCTCGGTCTTGCTTTTGGATTCTTTGCGATTGGCAAGAATAGATGGGATGGTAAGGTTTTCCATTACCGTCAGTGGTGAGAGCAAATTAAAAGTCTGGAAGACGTAACCGATATTTTCTGATCTGAAAGTATCTCGTTCAGATTCCGAAAAACTTGTTATCTCCTTGTTGCCAACGGAGATGGTTCCTTTATCTGGTAGAAACAATCCGGCTATCAGGTTAAGAATAGTAGACTTTCCCGAACCGGAGGGGCCATCAAGGCGTAGAAAAGCCCCAGCAGGTATTGACAGGTCAACATTGTCCAGCACAGTGTTGCGTACACCATCAGGGCTTGAATAGGATTTTGTAACAGCATTAAAACTAACTTCCGGTCCCATAATTTGCCTCTTTTCACTTTATTCCTTGTGTAAAGTATGAAAAATGATAAAAAAACATGTTTCTGTTGTCGTTGATTGAGTAGTTCAGGCTGTAGAAATATGATAGTTTCAATGATAACAGAGAGTTGCCCATAAAAACCTAGTTATTGCGAGTCTTTGACTCAGCTTTGTACACTTACGATCTTTTATCATGTCAAGTCAAGAAGTAATTGCATTTAGATAAAAGTTTTTCTAAGGTAAACAAAGATGCGACTCGTAATTGCTTAACTGTTCTGGATGGAGTTTTATTCCATGGATTACATACTTTCTGAAAAAATGTGCTACCGGCTATATCAGGATTTCACCATAGTGTTGCATCATGGTACTGGAAAATATCTCAGAATGAATAAAAGTGCGGGCGAGATAATCAAGCGTCTGGATGAGGGAGAAAAGAGTTTTTCAGATTCTGAGCTGGATTTTATCCGGCAGCTAAAGAAGCATCAGATTGTAGTTGAAGAAAACAAATTACCGGAACATAGGATAGAGGCTAGCAATAGCAAGCCATCTGCCGAGCCACGGATTTTGACCGACTTGAATAGCTATGCCAAAGAAAGGCTTATACCGCTTAATTGTCAGATAGAACTTACATACAGATGTGGCCTAAAGTGTAAACATTGCTACCTTGGCAACGAAAAACCTGATGTAACCAAAGAGATGTCAACAGACGAGATTAAGCAGTTTATTGACGAGTTGGCAGATTTGGGTGGCTTGTTCCTGACATTGACTGGGGGTGAGGCGTTTGCCCGTAGCGATCTGGAAGAGATCTATTTACATGCCAGAAAAAGGCGTTTTGCGGTTTCAGTTTTAACATCCGGTTGGGGTGTAAAGCTTGATTTATTGGAACGTCTGGTTGGCTATGGTATGGATTCCGCTCAGGTTTCAATCCATGGTTACGATCAGCAAAGCCATGATGCTTTTACCATGAAAAATGGTTCCTTTAATGCTGCAATGGCAACATTAATCAAGCTAAAACAGCTTGGTGTAATGGTTCGAGCTGCTGTGAGTGTTCATCAGGAAAATTACCATTGCATTGATAAAATATTGGAATTATTAGATAAAAATGAAATTGTACACAGCTTTAACGTAAATATGCTTCCGACTTTGACAGGGAAAACCACTAATCAGGATTTACAGCTCACAGAGGGGCAGATTGAGAAAATCGCCGGCATAAAACCCGTAAGGAGTCGCTTTCGCATGAGCGAACTATCGGCTGATGATTACGTTTGTGGGGCAGGAAGGTCGGTGATTTCGCTAAATCCGTATGGCGAAGTTTATCCTTGTATCAATTTAAGAAAATCGCTGGGAAATATACGAGAGAAAAGCTTTACTGAAATCTGGAAATTGCCTCAGCAAAACAGTTCAATCCGAAACCTGAAGTTTAAGGATCTGGCCGATTGTCCTGAGTGTGAAAAAAGGGCCTACTGCAATCGCTGCACAGGAATTGCAGCGATGCAGGGCCTCTCAATAAAAGATCATTCTGTCCTTGACTGTGTTCAGGCGACGGTATATAGTAAAGCATATCATGATTCAGGAAAGGTATGATATCATGGAAACACCGACAATTGAAGTAGTAGAAGATATTAACACTGATAGCAATGGCGACGACTGCATGACATGCGCAGGAAAGCCTTTTTGCTAATTCCCAAAAACTAATCCAGTGCCAGTATTAATTCAACACCGGGTATGCTGCGTTTTAGTTCATCAATTTCCTCTTGCTTGTATTGAACTTTAAGCATCGTGATTTTCTTTAAATTTTTCAAGTTGTATATAGGCTTCAGGGATTCAAATGTTGTCTCGGACAGGTCTAACTCTTCGAGCGTCAGCATTGGTGTAAGAAAATCAAGCTTGCCTAGCTGCTTGCCCCACAGCTTCAGAATTTTAATCTGGCTGAATTTTTTCAGCTCCTGATACTGGACAAATGGAGTGTTGCACAAATCAAGGTATCTGATTTTTTCCGCTATTTTATAAAGTGGCGATAAATCTCCTACATTGGTGGTGCATACCAGGATGTCTTTGATGTTTGGCACTTTAGCCAGCGGGCTGATGTCGCTTACCTCTGTCTTCAGCAGGTCAATGCCTTCTAAACTTTTCATATTGGCAATGGGTTTAAGATCTGTAATTTTAGTCATCCTGGCGTTGATGGTCTTTAGCTTGTCCAGGTTTTTTAGTGGGGAAAGATCACTAACCGAAGTGCTCCAGATGCTCAGATGTTCCAGATTTTTAAGGCTTGCCAGTGGGCTTAAATCAGTTACCTTCATTGCAAAACGGACGTCGAGTCTTTTTAGCTGGGTTAAGCCTGCAAATACTTTCAGGTCTGTCAAGGGCGCAAAACCTACCAGCATATTTGTCAGGTGCGTGCATTTGGAAATAATTGAGAGGTCGGCCTTTGCCATATTTCCCTGAACTTCACTAAACCATTTTTCGCCTTTTTCAGGATTGGCCTGCCACCATTCACTCCAGTTTTCTTCTCCCCATGGTGGCATAAATAGTTTACATTTTTCCACAATTTCTGCGGATGGCTTTGCAGGCTTAGCTACAGCAGCGGGTTGTGCTTTCTGTACCTTTGCCGAATCTCTTTCAGTAGTAGCGCTCTTGTCCTGGCAGGATACCAACAATACACAAACAGAAACCATCAATGCAATGATCGAAATTTTCCTCATTTGAGTTCTCCATTTTAAAATTTAAGTCAGTATGGAAAAGGTAATTAGTCAAGATGCGATAAACAGCAGGAGCATACCACAAGATGTTAATTTTTAAGAGCTTTTAAAACGTATTTCAGTATTTATTGAATTATGAAAAGAAGGCTTAAAAAAACACACTTAAAACACTATTAAAATTATTGATGAAAGTATATAATCACACATATATTGAATGTGTCTTTGTAATGAAACGAAATACCCAATTAAAAATACTATGAAATAGGCTAGATCTTTAGAAGCAATCTGCATTCGTAATAACAATGTAATCGTAGAAATCAGCGTAAAAAGCAGTCTATATAAGGTGTTTATAAATAAAAAAATTGGCCAGATGTGGGAGTAATGGATGAAAATAAAAAATGTTGTGTTAATGCTGATGTTGTTACAACTATTTTTGTTTAGCTTTGTATTTGCAGTTTTAAGATATCAGGATGAAAAAAAATCCCTGCTGGAAAGTATAGATGCTAGACTTGAAACAGCAGCAATAATGGCGAGATCTACCCTGCCTGGCGATTATCACAGTAGTATTATAAATAATACATCTGTATCACCGATTCAGTATGAAAGAATAGTGCGAAAGTTCAACAAACTCTGCACTGATTTGCATTTGGAATATTTGTGGAGCGTGATGGAAATTGACAATAAAATAGTTTTTACCTCCTCTACTTCACCGGATAAAATATTTGAAAATTACAAACATGCATATTACTTTGATGCACACACCAACCCGGAGGCATATCGTAAAGCCTTTTCCACCATGTCAATACAAAAACAGCTTATTCATGATAAATGGGGCAGTTTGAGGGTTGTCCTGGTGCCGTTTAAAGACATAAGTGGCAGACCCTATGTTTTTGGTGCAAGTTTAAAAACATCAATAGTCGATATACTTACAGTACGTGTACTAAAAGAAGCAACGTTTCTAATGCTTATACTGCTAATTACCGGTTGGCTGTTAAGTTATTTTATTTCCCGGTTATTGGCTAAACCTTTTGACCGCATGGTATTGGAGGCCAAAAAAATTTCCAATGGCAATACCCAATCAAAGATGGAAGTAAAAGGCAGTTACGAAAGCAGGATGTTAGCTCGCAGTTTTAATCAAATGGGTGCAACTATAAACGATAAAATACAGCAACTGACTTCAAGTGAAGAGAACCTGCGCATTACTTTAAATTCCATTGGAGATGCTGTTATTGCAACTGATACTGAGGGCTGTGTAACAAATATGAATCCGATTGCTCAAAACCTGACTGGATGGAATCTTGATGACGCTTTCGGTGAACCCCTTTCAGATGTTTTTAATATTGTTAATTCCATTAGCAAAGAAGTTGTAATAAGTCCGGTTGAGAAAGTGCTTGAGAAAGGTGAAATAGTCGGGCTGGCAAATCATACTATGCTGATTGCAAAAGATGGAACTGAGTATCAAATAGCAGATTCGGGATCTCCAATAAAAGACGACAATGGTAATATTTCTGGGGTTGTCTTGGTCTTTCGAGATGTTACGAAAGAATATATTATGCGACAGCAAATAGATGATAGCGAGGAAAAATATCGTTCCATCTTTGAATTTTCAAAAGATGCGATAATTTTGGCAGATCACAATCTTAACTGCATAGATTGTAATCAAGCTGCCTTAGAGATGTTTGGTGTTACAACAAAGGAACAGCTTCTATCAATAGATAAAGATGAAATTTCTCCGGAATATCAGCCGAATGGAACACTCTCTACAGTCGCATTCACTGAAAGAGTTGATAAAGTAATAAAAGATGGGCTGAATAATTTTGAATGGCAGCATCAAAAGCTCTCCGGCGAAACATTTCCAACTACTGTTTTAGCTACAAGAATAGACTTGGATGGTAGGGCTATTATTTTGTCAACCATTAGAGATATTTCAGAAAGAAAAGCTGCTGAGGCTGCACTTCGCAAAAGTGAAAAACGTTTCAGACAGGTCTTCAATAATTCCATGGTTGGTATTTTTCGCACCAGCTTGGAAGGAAAGGTCGAATTGGCCAATCCCTCCGTTTTAAGGATAATGGGATATAACTCGATTGATGAGGCCAACAAGATTGCTGTTGAAGAGATGTACGCTAATGTTGAAGATAGACGACGAATGATTGATGTCGTAAGTAAAGGAGAAATGGCAGAGTTTGAAATTCAATTACGTAGGGCTGATGGTAAAGTGATTGATGTTATGCTAACAATCTATCCCGTCATGCATGAAGATGGAAGCCTACATTTTCTTGAAGGTAACATGATTGATGTTACTGAAAGAAATAAAGCGATTCAAGAAAAAATGGAAATGCAAACCAGGCTGCGACACCAGCAGAAACTTGAATCCATTGGTACCTTGGCAGGTGGGGTGGCTCATGAAATTAATAATCCGATTGGTATAATAATGAACTTCGCGGAGATAATTGGCAGTGAAACTGAAGCTGGAAGTGAAGTTAATGAGTTTTCCGGCATGATCTACGAAGAAGGTTTGAGAATAGCGGATATTGTGAAAAATCTTTTATCGTTTTCCAGACAGGACAAAGAATCCCATAGCATGGCCTTGATAAGCGATATAATTAACAATACCTTAAAATTGGTACAGAAAATATTGACCAAAGATCAAATTGCCGTGGAAGTGGAAATACCGGATGATCTACCGAGTGTGAAATGTCGCAGTCAACAGATTATGCAGGTTATGATGAATCTTCTGACAAATGCACGCGATGCCCTTAATCTGAAATATGCAGAATTTGATGAGAATAAAATTGTTGTAATTAAATGCAGTTTGTTCACAGAAGATGGTCGGCGTTGGATCAGAACCACTGTGGAAGATCATGGCTCAGGTATTTCCGAAGAAATTAAAGATTCCATTTTTGATCCCTTCTTTACATCAAAACCCAGACACGAAGGTACTGGTTTGGGTCTGTCCGTTTCCTACGGAATTGTCAAGGATCATCACGGTTATCTTTCCGTAGAAAGCAAGGTCGGGGAGTTCACTCGTTTTCATCTGGATTTGCCGGTGGATAATGGCTGGGAAATAGAGGAAGGTAAATTCATTAAAGACTGAGAGAGAAAATGCCGGACAACAGAAATACTGTCCGGCATTTTTATTTATTTCTGTTTCAAGCTTAACCGCAACCTCCCTGAGGCTTTTTCTTGCGCGCTATTTTAACTTTGCGTACATATTCAACCTTTTTAATCTTGGGATCATGTGTAATGGTTGGTCGTTTATGAGTATCCTTATGTGTTTCCAGAAAACAATCTGTGGGATATTCCTTGCAGGCGCAACCGGGATGAGCAGCATAGGAGCGTGAACCAACTGCCTGTAGGAAGGCATAGAGCAATTGTTCGGGTTTTGTCTTATGATCTTTTGGCAGTGGTTTGGCGATACAGGGATCAATCTCATATACTTTGAGCCAGTTGTTTATTCCACCTTCAACAATGTAAAGATTAAGCACACCTTCGCCACGCAGCCTTTTATAGGCAGCGGTAGAGTCACGCTCATCATTGCTCATTACAAAAACAACCGTGTTGGGCAAGGGGTTTTTCAAATCAGCAATAAAAGATTTGTCGTTAAGTTTTTCCTGCGAGATGTTTCTGGCACCTAGTAGATGGAACAAGTTGAAATCGCTTTCGTTGCGGAAATCCAGAATAGTTGTGTAAATAGCAGCATTTTGCATCAGTTCAGCAACTTCACCGGGGTGGACATAAACATCACGCTCGTCCAGTTTTGCCTGCTCTGTTTCAGCAGCCCATTGCCAGCGATCTTCAGCTGTGGGTTGGCCAATAAATGCTGTGGTAAGTGTAACTAAAACCAGTGTTGAAGCTGCTGCAAGTTTATATTTGCTTTGAGGTATAAGTTTTATATCACGCCACTGCATTTTCTGTCCGAAAAAGCGTTCGCTTATTTCAGCCCCGTAGAACATGGTCAAGGCCATCAGAATGAGTAGCACCAACACTACCCCGGTGGGAATGCCGAGCCAGTCAGAAATGGTAAAGCGACCCATGAAACTGGAGTTTGCGAAGGCTAAAAAGTTTGTAGTGGTTTCGCCGAAAAGAAAAACCCCGAAGCCCACGCCGGAAAAGAAAAAGATACCATCGATTTTCAAGGTAGATGAGGCAACAAGCGAGGTTCCGGGGCAAAAGCCACCTATGACAAAACCCACGCCCATAATAACACCCCCGACAATGCCGGGCCAGAGGTAGGTCGGATTAACCCAGACCCGCTCGTAGTCAAGTATTCCTAATGACGAAGTTAAAAAGATCAGCGTTGCAGCCACGATGATGGCCGTAAACATTACCTTTAAGACCGTCATGTCTCTGAAATAAAACTGGGCGGCCAACTTGCGAGAGTCGCCAAAGCCGGACATCTCAAGGGCTGCGCCGAAGCCCATACCAATGATAAGATAAATCAGGTAAAACACGAAAGTGCTTAGTTCCTGTGCCAATTCAAAAGGTGCCATATTCGTTCTCCCGTTAAAAAAGTGCGGGTAGTGTGCTTATCTCCAGAAACGGCGGAAGAAATATGCAACTGCATATCCTGCGCCGAACATCGAAAACATAAAAGCGAAGCTGCCTAACGACAGCACTGCGCCACCGCTTAGAGCCTGCCCGGAAGTGCATCCGCGTGCCAGTCTTGCGCCGTAACCCATAATAGCACCGCCGGCAAAAGCCATTATCAATCGAGTGTAATTTGACACACCTTCACCTTTGCGAATTTCAGGTTTGAATCGTTTGTTGAAAAATCCTGAAACAGCTCCGCCCAGGAAGGTGCCGAGCAACATGAACACGCTGGCATCTTCTAAAGATGATTTTAAGCCTGCGCCAAATTTAGCGAAGTAGGCAGTGCGGTCAACATGTTCCGGAGCTACTAATTCCAGTATCGCGGTGATGACATGCGTTAAACCGCCCGAGGCTCCGAGGCCATTGCCAGTAATAAAAAAGGCGGAGAAGAGCACAACGCCTAAAAGTGTTCCTCCGATGTAGGGGTTGATATAAGGTCTACTTGTAGATTTGCTGGTCATGACTGTACCTCACTAATCCGACAACTTGCTGTTTGTGTTCAATTCAATATCTTCATAACCTGTGGCCATAGCTTTGATGTTGGTCAAGACCGTATGGCCGGTGGTTGTCAGATAAACGTGTGCAACAATAAAGGATGCCAAAAGCCATGCACCCAGGTTGTGTAAGGGTGTTATCAACATTAAGCCACCGATGGTTTCCAGGGTTTCAGGATACCAGCCCGCCATCCAGATCAGTACGCCGGTTACAACCTGGAAGGGCAGCAAAACATTTAACAGCATCATGTATGTAATTTGCTGCAAAGGGTTAAGTTTGCGATCCGGCGTTTTTGCCATGGGATGCGGTGCGCCAAGGAAGATGCCGTTAAGATAATATTTGGCCTGTGCCAAAACTTCCTTTAAAAATGTTTCGCGTGGCGGTATGAACTGTCTGATGTTGTTGGATACCAGATGATAGAAGAAGGAGAGGAAGGCATTGACGATCATTACCAGGGCCAGAATGTTGTGTAGCCAGATTGCATTCACAAAACCGAAGAAGGGCAGGCTGCCAACCCAGTGAATCTCGATCCCGGTAAGTACCAGTAATAAAATACTACCGGCCATCAGCCAGTGCCAGATGCGCTCATACAGCGAGTACATGTAAACTCGCTTGACTTTTGCATCGTGTTTACCGTTACGCTTATTGCGAGAAAGAATCCGCAGACCACCATGGACACTGATGCCGATGGCAGTCAAGAGAAAGAGTACGAAGCCAAGCGAGTCGCTCCACGGGGCCGAATCGTGTCCTAAAATATATGCTTTACTTTGTTTGCTGTCGGCCTTGTATTGCAGGCCGTTATTGACATTTGTTTCAATTGAGCCGCTAATAAAATAATCATCGTTATTTTTTAATTTTGGCGTAAGACCCGAAATGGTATAGCTGGCCAAAGAAATATTTTCAGCAATGCGACTGTCCGTGCTGTGGCAGGCCGCGCAGTCAAAGCCTATCCACTGGTCTGTCATGGTGCCGTGCTTTATCTTGTGAGGGGTAACCTCTGCTACAAGTGTTGGGTTTACAACGCCAAGGTCAGCAAGACGAGTTTTAATAAGATTGACTTTTGCCTCGGTATCAAGTTGTAATTCAGTATTGGAAATCTTGCCATCTTTATCTGCATCAAAAAATGAAAGTATCTCGCTGTGATAGCTCTCAGCGGATAAAAATGCCTTTTGCACAGTTTTAAAATCTACTGCACTACCGCCTTCACCATTGGCCCAGTAGTAATGTGTAACAAGATTATAAGGTGCAAGTTTTTCACCATTTTCGGTTTGGCTCATGATTAAAGCAGGTTGGTAGCCTTTAATATAGGCGGTTGCAAGGACGGTGGAATCTTGCGACTCGATATTTCTGTAGTCTACCAGAGATGTGCCGTTAATGGTGCTTACGGTTTCATCAAGGCTGTTTATCGCAGGCCCCATCATCAGGGGAGCGTGGCAGCTTAAACAGTCGACTCTTGCCATGTGTCTCTCGGCATAGGGTAAATCGTCGTGACTGGCTAAGGGGTCGTGACAATCTATGCAACTGGCGGTTTTTAAGTTGTGGTCGGGCTGGTATAAATATTCAGCCATGGAAAGTTTGCGTGGATCTTTTTTAAGAAACGGCAGTGTGCCACTTTTAGTTTGTATTTTCTCCGGATTGTTGCTGGTGAAATGGCAATCATTGCAAGTCACCATGCGTCCGGCGTGAACATCCCAGGGGTTTGTCAGGCTGTCCTTGTTGGCCAGATTGAGGTAAGAGTCAGAGCGTTTCTGGTCGGAGATAATCTCGCCGGTAAAGGCCGTTCTATCATAGCGAAAATGCTTTTCACCGGAAGCTGTGCGCTTTTCAAAGTCCTCCGGCAGGATCAAAGGTTTTTCACCACTATGAATTACACCATGACAAAGTGCGCAGTTTTCAGCTTTGGGTGGATGTATCTTAATGGCTGATCGCAGAAGATTTCCCTGCTCATCAAAATCTGTTTCTTTGTATTCCAGTTTGCCTTTTGAAAAGTGGCATTGGATACAAGTGGCCTGACCCATTTCGGTATAGTGGGTGTTGTGATTATTTATGAATTCAGTATTATGGCAGTTCCCGCAGGTCGTATCGGTAGAAAGCGGTTTGCCACTTGTACGCACATCTTCACCCTCTGAGTCGAGAAGTGGAAAAACAGGGTGGATAGGATTGTAGTCAAGTGTATTTTGGGCCTGTGCAAGACCTGTAAGTAGAAGCAATAAAATGATGACAAGTTCGGCACGTATTTTCATCTTCTACCTCCTGTCATCATTGGGTCTTGTCCGTAACCAAGGGCCTTCCAGTCCATACGCCCTGTTTTGCTATGGCAATCGGTGCAGCCTAGTGCTTTTTCTTTTGGGGCAACCATGTGGGATAGGGGCCAGTACATCGTAGTTGCTGCGAAATCAAATTTACCGCTGAAGGGTATGCCTGCGCGCTTGGCTCCCATTTCAAGAGCCTTGCTCCAGTCAAACTCCCACCAGAAACCGCCTTCTCCCGCCGTAACTGGAGGAATAAGGACGTTATGAACGCTGTCGTATGGTTGTTTACCAGTGTGCACTTTAAAGGGCCAGATCTTGGCAGTTTTATCTTTAATACTACCTAAAGGTTGATTCATCACGGTTGTTTTCTGCGGGTCGATTTTATCGCCTACGATATAGCGGTCTGCCTTGAGATTGAACCAGGCATAGGTAGGATGAACGCTTTGGTTGTAAATAAACTCACCCTTGATTTTCAAGTATTCATGCGGGTTATCAGGACGATTGTCATCTCCCGCCAGCGACCAGTCCCAGTCCATCTTGGTTGGTACCTCATTGGCAAAACTTGGAATGTGGCAGGTCTGGCAGGCTACAGCCCCAAGGTGAGAGTTTATGCGCTCATCTTTATGGGGAGCTTTAGTATGACAATCTGTACAGCCGATACCATTTCTGTGATCAACGCTTACAGAATAAGCCGTTCCGGTGATGTTGTGGTTAACCGTTTTGTGACAATCAATGCACAGCATGTTTTCGCGCCCCATGTGAACATCTGTGTCCGGGCTGGCTTTTTCAAGGCTGTTGTCCAGATCGCCATGTTTTACCCCAAGTCCTCCACCACCAAAGAAATGGCATACACCACAGTTTTCACGTTTGGGAAACCCAACAGATTTGGCAGCTGCCAGCAGGTCTGTTCCTTTTTTGGGCAGACCGGATTTGCTTTTACGATATTCGCCGGTTCGTTCATGACAAACCAGGCAATCCACGTTTTCCTGCTTTTTAAAATCGAATGTCTCGTCCGACCAGCCATAACCTGCGTGACATTTGGTGCAGGAAGGCCAGTTGCCGTCGATGCCGATGCAAAAATTGTTGATAAGGTTTTTCTTGCCCATGCGCATTGGTTCTTTATGCTTGGTGCTTTCAGGGATCGTTACCTCATCTCCCAGCCAGTTCCAATGCGCCGTTTTCATGAAGTCTGTTGCAGCCTGTTCGTGACATTCCAAACAGCGGGCAGTCACGTCCTGCGCTTTTGCAATAGGTTTGTTGAAATAATTGCTGTGATCCGTGTGAACCCTTGTCTTCTTTTTAAAAGTGTTGTGGGGTTCATCAGCTTTAGATGATGAGCATGCATATGCCGATATCAACAGCAGCACTAGCATCATCGCGAAAACAGCGTGGTGGATATTTCTATTGCTTTTCATCAACAACATATTTTTACCCGCAATTGGAGTTAATCGGTTTTTTTAAGACACATTAGTTCAGCTTTAAGTTCTGCGATGCTGTTTTCCAATTCTTCCACCTTAATAAGCTGGTGTGGTCGAATCGAATGGGCTGGTAATCGCAGCTCTTCTTCGGCAAGTGCTTCTTCAAGAGCTGCGATTTCCTTTTCCAAAATGAAAACCGGATCATTGTCGCTCATATTATTTGGACGCTTTCTGCTTCATTTCCGCTTCACGCTTGGCAACTTCTTCACGAACAGAATCCATGTCCAGCTCTTTAATTTTGCCAAGCAGCTCTTCAAAAGATTCTGCCGGTAAAGCTCCCGCCTGCATGAATACAGGAATTTGCTCACGAAATGCAATGATAGTTGGAATGGAACGGATGCCGAAATTGGCAGCGATTTCTTTTTCTTGTTCGGTATTGATTTTTCCGAAGATTACATCATCATGTTTAGCAGATGCATCCTCAAATATGGGGCCAAACGTTTTGCAGGGTCCGCACCAGTCGGCCCAGCAATCCAGAATTACAATGGAGTTTTCTTTAATGGTAGAATCAATGTTTTCTTTAGTAATCGCTATTGTTGACATGTTTTTCTCCTTAATATATGTCACTTAAGACTATCGTTTTGCTAACGTTTCTGTTTATGACAAAAAGCATTTGCGGTTAAATTAAGTGTTTTTTATCCTATTTATTGCAATTTGTCTGACTGTGTTAATAAAATACCACTAATTTAAATGTGATTCAATTAGTACTTGAATCGCATGAATCTTTTTCAGTCTTTGTTTCGTTGCACAAAGCAACTGCTTCTTCATCCTGAATCGGAAACGAAAGTTCCATAGGTTCAGAACTTATTAGCCCTTCTTCATTAAAAACTGCCAAGCCGGGGCAGGGTTTTCCGCGAAGGGCAGATAAAGCCTGTTTCAAAGTCTGCTCTGTTTGTTCTCCGACAAGTCTTGCCACTTCCTTTTCTGTGTCAGATAAAAACAAAAAGGTAGGTACTCCAATCAACCTGAACTTTTGCTGGTAGTGTTTATTTTCGGGCTTTGATATATCTACCTTTTTTATCTCTACCATTTTGCCGTTGCATTGATTGGATAGGCTGTCAACTACCGGTTCCATCTTTTCGCAAATTGTGCAACTGGATGAATAAAATTCCACCATCAGCGGGTTGCCTCCAGTAATAGCAGCAAGCTCGTTGTTTTGAATTTCTTCACTATCAGTTGCGTCTAATGCAGGTACAATGTCAAAAATCAACAACATGGCGACCAAGACCAGAAAGACGCCGATTGCGCGTTCAATTTTAGGTAAGAGCGGGTTGATTCGTTTGAGGAACTTAATGCCAGCCTCAGCAAAAATTGCTGTGACTAATAGTGGCAAGGCAAAGCCGAAACCGTAAACAGCTAGATATGCTGCGCCCTGGATTGGGCTTGCTGTGTTGGAGGCTGTGTAGGTCAAAACTGAACCGAGCACCGGGCCTACGCATGGCGACCAGCCTGCTGCGAAGACCACACCCATAACGAGTGCGTTTATGCTGCCGAAACGAGTCTGGAATTTACTGTCGTTGGCGCGGATTATTTTGTCAAAAAACGGGATGCGAATCAGCCCCAGAAACTTCAGCCCGAAGACCAGTATCAATATCGCTCCGGCTCCTGATAGTATTGCCTTATGCTTGACCAGCAGACCGCCGATAGCTGAGGCCGTCAGTCCCATCAGAGTGAAAACAGCGATAAAACCAAGCGAGAAAAGTAGTGCTCGTATAAGCAGTTGACCGCGTGCTGTGGAGTCTATGCGACTAATGTCTGCACCCACTAGTGCTGAGAGATAAATAGGAATAAGAGGCAAGACGCAAGGAGTTACGAATGTCAAAAGCCCCGCTGAAAATATGCCCAGTAAACCTAAGTCAATCATAATTAGCTCCAGCCCAGCACGACACCAAACAAGGCACCGTAAGCCGTTGAAATATATGGGTTTGAGGTGATTGGGCAGCTACCGGTGCTGCAACCTACAAAGCTGTAATAAGCAAAACCTGCACCTGCGCCAATCAACACACCAAGGCCAACTTTGAGCCATCTTTTCTTCTTGCTTTTCGTGGTTGTATTTTCCATTATTTAAACCTCGGCTGCTTTCGGTAAAAGGTCTTCTTCAATGATTTCTTCGTAGTAGTGCTGTCCACGGGTGCCGACGACGCGCTCTACAACCTGACCATTTTTAAAGAACAGCACGGTTGGGGTGCCGCGAACGCCTAGTTTGCCCATGGTTTTAGGTGCATTTTGAGAATTCAGATGTGCCACCTTGACTTTGCCATCGTATTTGCAGGCCAGTCGCTTGATTGTCGGTGCCAGTGCCACGCAGGGTTGGCAGCCGGGTGACCAGATATCCAGCACAACAGGAACCGAGCTTTTTGCAACTTCTTTATTGAAATTCTGGTCGGTCAGTTCCATAGGCTCTTTCTCGCATCCTGCATCAAATCCCATCCATTTTAAAATACCCATAATATATGTCCTTTGGTTAAAAGTTGTAT
>Ga0070728_10001554_pt1 | contig 33277 bp, 30 predicted proteins | sample tdDd471_FD_66723 | JGI IMG/M metagenome (GOLD analysis project Ga0070728, IMG submission 66723) | Marine sediment microbial communities from the Atlantic coast under amendment with organic carbon and nitrate - tdDd47.1 | ecosystem: Environmental > Aquatic > Marine > Coastal > Sediment | place...
ACGCTCACCGACACCGACCGTGGCTACCTGGACGCCGAGTACACCGCCCTGACCGACGAGATCAACCGCATCGCGGCTGGTACCGAGTTCAACGGTGTTTCTCTGCTGGATGGCACTCTGAACGTCGACATCCAGGTGGGCATCGGCACCACTGCCAGCGACAGCGTGACCGTGGCTCAGACTACGAACATGAACGCCGCCGGCATCGGTGTCTCCACTGGTATCGACACTGCTGCCAACGCCGCAACCTCCATGGACGAAATCGACGCGGCCATCGAGGCTGTCGTCGGTGCCCGTGGTGACTTCGGTGCGTTGCAGAACCGGTTGGAGACCTCCATCCGGAACATCAACATGCATTCTGAGAACCTGTCAGCCGCCAATAGCCGGATCAGGGACGTGGACGTCGCTTCGGAGACCTCGAAGATGACCTCGTACCAGATCCTGCAGCAGGCGGGCGTGTCCATGCTGGCTCAGGCCAACATGACCACCGGACTGGCGATGTCGCTGCTAGGCTAGTAGCAGCTGAGACAATCGGTCGGGGCCACGGACGGCCCCGACCCAGGTACTCCCGGGGGCCCGCGCTTCCGGCAAAGGGTGCGGAAATCCCGGGTGGTTTCAAGGAGGAAACACATGGGTATCCGAATAAACACCAATGTAGCCTCCATCAATACGAAGCGACATCTGTACAACAGTACCGTGTCGTTTGGAAAGTCGATGGAGAAGCTCAGCTCCGGTATGCGGATCAACCGCGCCGGTGACGACGCCGCCGGTCTGGCCATCAGCGAAGGCTTGAAAGCGGACATCCGGGCCCTGGATCAGGCCGCCCGGAACGCCGCTGACGGCATCAGCTTGATTCAGACAGGTGAAGGCGCACTGGACGAGGTTTCAAACATCCTGCTGCGCATGAAGGAACTGGCTGAGCAATCACTCAACGGAACATTGACCGACACGGACCGCGGCTACCTCGACAGCGAGTACACCGCCTTGAACGCTGAGATCGACCGCATCGCGGCCGGGACCGAGTTCAACGGCGTTTCACTGCTGGACGGAACTCTGGATGTGGACATCCAGATCGGCATCGGGACGACGGCCAACGATTCGGTGGACGTGATTCAAGCCACCAACATGAATGCAGCCGGTATAGGCCTCGGCACCGCGATCGATACCGCAGCCAATGCCAACACCGCCATGAACGAGATTGACGCCGCCATCGAGGCGATCGTCGGCGTCCGTGGCGACTTCGGTGCTCTGCAGAATCGGATGGAAACCACCATTCGCAACATCAACATGGCTTCGGAGAACCTCTCCGCCGCCAACAGCCGGATCAGGGACGTAGACGTCGCCTCGGAGACTTCGAAGCTGACGTCGTACCAGATCCTCCAACAAGCGGGTGTCTCCATGCTGGCTTCGGCCAACATGACCACCGCGCTGGCCATGTCGCTCCTGGGTCGCTAGGAGCGCCGAGGGGCGGACTCTCGGGGGTCCGCCCCTCACCCACGGCCGCACAAGCGGCTGAACAACAACGAGTTGAAGCCAGCCTAAAAAAAGGCCGTGGGCTTTGCAAAAAAAAATTAAAGGCCGAGGCAGTCGAGTCGATGCCTTGGTATGTCTGCAGGAAGCAGGCGACCAGAAAAGCCCAATAGCCGACCCCGAGATTCGGGCACGGATGCCCGTTCGGCGATTTTTCAAGGAGGAAAAACAATGGGTCTGAGGATTAATACCAATGTAGGGGCCTTGAACGCCCAGCGGCATCTGTACAATTCCACCGTCATGTTCGGCAAGTCCATGGAGAAGCTCAGCTCCGGTCTGCGTATCAACCGTGCCGGCGACGACGCTGCAGGACTCGCGATCAGCGAGAGCTTGAAATCGGAGATCCGTGCCCTGAACCAGGCTGCCCGGAACGCTGCCGATGGTATCAGTCTCATCCAAACGGCCGAAGGCTCGCTGGATGAAGTCTCCAACATTCTGCTGCGAATGAAGGAACTGGCCGAACAATCCCTCAACGGCACCCTGACCGACACCGACCGCGGCTATCTGGACGCGGAGTACACCGCCCTGACCGAGGAGATCGACCGTATTGCCGCCGGCGCCGAGTTCAACGGCGTTCACCTTCTCGACGGCTCCGGCGCTTCAGTGGTGATCCAGGTCGGTACCGGCACCACAGCCAACGACCAGGTGGCGGTAAATCTGGCCAACAACATGAACTCCACCAGCCTGACCCTTCTGTCCGGCATCGATACCGCGGCCAACTCCGCCACTGCCATGGATCAGATTGATGTGGCCATCAGCTCGGTAGTGGGCGCCCGGGGTGACTTCGGTGCGGTCCAGAACCGCCTCGAGACCTCGATCCGCAACATCAACATGACCTCGGAGAACCTGAGTGCTGCCAACAGTCGGATCCGCGACGTGGACGTGGCCTCGGAAACCTCCAAGATGACTTCTTTCCAGATCCTGCAACAGGCCGGCATCTCCATCCTCTCACAGGCCAACATGACACCGGGATTGGCCATGAGTCTGCTCGGCGGCTAGTCCCAACCACGACGTTCCCTTGCCTGAATCGACCGCTGGAAACAGCGGTCGTTTTTTATCTATGGGCTCATCATTCCTCCTCAGATAAGCCTGTAACTTCAACTGTGATCTGCGTATTGGTGTTATTTTTGCTGTTTCCATATTTTTACCCTCAAGTTATTCTCATCATATGCCGAATTATACATCACCGTTCGACAAACCCCATAGGAAATGGGGGAAGAAAGGAGCCTCTCAGCAAAAACCAAATGGTCCCGGATCCGAGGATCCGGCTGAGGGCAAGGAAGTCCACGAATCATTTCAAGGAGGAATGAAATGGGAATCCGCATCAACACCAACATCAGCTCGCTGAACACACAGCGCCACCTGGCCAACTCATCGAGCAACTTCCGGCGATCCATGGAGAAGCTGAGCTCCGGTCTGCGGATCAACCGCGCCGGTGACGATGCTGCCGGTCTGGCGATCAGCGAGGGCTTGAAGGCCGACATCCGGTCTCTGGATCAGGCTGCCCGGAACGCCGCCGACGGCGTATCTCTGGTGCAGACCGGTGAAGGCGCCCTGGATGAGGTCTCCTCCATCCTGTTGAGGATGAAGGAACTGGCCGAGCAGTCTCTCAATGGTACCCTCTCGGACACCGATCGCGGCTACCTGGACAGCGAGTACACCGCCCTGACCGACGAGATCGACCGCATCGCGGCCGGCACCGAGTTCAACGGCGTTTCTCTGCTGGACGGCTCGCTGGACGTCGACATTCAGGTCGGCATCGGCACCACCGCCAACGACAGCGTCGACGTGGCCCAGGCCACCAACATGAATGCGGCGGGCATCGGCGTATCGACTGCGATCGATACTGCGGCCAATGCCAGCACCGCCATGGGTGAGATCGACGCGGCCATCGCGACCGTCTCGGGTGCTCGCGCCGATTTCGGTGCCGTGCAGAACCGGTTGGAAACCTCCATCCGGAGCATCAGCATGACCTCCGAGAACCTGAGCGCCGCCAACAGCCGGATCCGTGACGTGGACATCGCGAAGGAAACTTCGAGCATGACCAGTTACCAGATCCTGCAGCAGGCCGGTGTCTCGATTCTGGCCCAGGCCAACATGACCAGTGGTCTGGCCATGGCGCTGATGAGCTAGTTGAACCTGAGGGGACCCCGCCCGGCGGGGTCCCCCCTGGCATTGGAGGATGATGATGGCCATGATCAGCAAAACTCAGGGGGTCGCGGACCCTCGGCTGACAGGCCAGGTCGCAGAGACGACCCGGCCCCAGCCGGATGCCTCCGTCCCTCAGGTCGTCCGGGAAACGGACGCGCCGCAAAGTACAAGCAACGTCGGCCAGCCTCCTGTAACCGATTCCGCTGCTGAGGGTTCAGTGAGCCCCCAGTATGTCCAGGAAGCGGTCAAGGAGATGCAGAAAGCCATCGATCAGGCGTCTTCCGAGCCCCACAAGGTGGGCTTCAGGCAAGACCCCGAGACCGATGATTACGTCATCGAGATTCGGAACCCGAAAGGTGAGCTGATCAAGCAGTTTCCCCCAGAGAAAGTCCTAAACCTACACCAGAGAATGGACGATCTGTCAGGTATGGTCTTCGACCAGACTACCTGATGGAGCGGGTACAGACTCGACGGATCGACTGACTGACTGAATTTTGGGAGAATGCTATGAGCGGTGTCTCTTTTACCGGGTTGGCTACTGGCCTCGACACGGCGTCGATCGTCAGCCAGCTGGTTGAGCTGAAGCGCCAGCCTATCTATCGTCTACAGAATCGAAAACAAGGGTTCCAGAACCAGATCAGTGCTCTGGGAACCCTGAAATCGAAACTCATCGCCCTGCAGGATGCTGCCAAGAAGCTGGACACCGCGAGCGAATTCAGCAGCCTGAAGACCGGCAGCAACAACGAGGATTTCCTGACCGCCACTGCCAGTGACGGCGCTGCTCCCGGTTCCTACAGCATTCAGATCGAGTCCCTGGCTGTCGCCCAGAAAGATGTCAGCCAGGGATTCGCCAGCCTCGCCGATTCAGTGGGATCGGGCACCATGTCCATCACCGTCGACGGCGAAACCACCGATCTGAATCTCACGGGCTACACCAGCCTGGACGCCCTGAAGAACCTGATCAACGACAACGTCGCGGGCGTCAGCGCCTCGATCATCAACGACGGTTCCGGGGCCACGCCCTACCGCCTGGTTCTTTCCGGCGCCGAGGCCGGTACAGCCAATGCGTTCTCCGTGGACATGAGCGGCATGTCCGGCGGCGTGACTCCCATTCTGACGAATCAGAATCCGGCGTCCGACGCCTCCCTGTTCGTTGACGGAATCCATGTCACGGCCACCAGCAACAATCCCGACGACGTGATCAGCGGCCTGACCCTGAATCTTCTGGACGCAGACATCACTCTCGGCACCACCGTCCAACTGAACGTCGAGGTGGATGACGAGGGCATCGGTGAGAACGTGAAGGGTATGGTCGACGCCTACAACGACCTCTTCAGCTTCGTGACTGAAAACATGGCCGCCGAGGGAGTACTGCGGGACAACCCCACCCTGCGGGCAGTGGCCAGTCGTATCGAGAACATCTTCGTCTCCTCCAACGGTGGCACCAGCGGCATCACCATGCTCGCTCACGTGGGCATCTCCCGAGGTGACGCCAGGCAGATCAAGTGGGACGAGGAAAAGTTCGCCGACGCCCTGAACGAGGACTTCGGCGGCGTCCGGGACCTGTTCATCGAACGCAACGGCAACCTGGGCAAGAGTTCGCTCATCGACATCGCTGTCGAGGGTATGACCGACTCAATCGACGGTCTGTTCAAGATCTCCACCGATGCCCTGAACAAGAAGATCGACTATGCGGATCAGAGCATCGAACGGTACGAGCGCAGCATCGAGTCCTATCGCCTGACGATGGAGCGCAAGTTCACTGCCATGGAATCCATGGTGTCGCAACTGCAGGCTCAGGGCAGCTACCTGTCCAGCGTGCTGGTCCAGTAACCCCGGCAACGGAAGGCAGGGATTACAGATGTACGGCAACTCAGGCGTTCAGCGGTATCGCGAAACCGACCTTGGCACCATGACCAAGGAAAAGATGATCGTGCTGCTCTACGAAAAAATCATTCAGGATCTGGAGAATGCGCGAACCGCCATCGAGGCGGACGACCGCGTGGAGATGACCCGCCTGGTGAATCATTCCCAGCGCATCGTCTCGGAACTGCGGGCAGCCCTCGACCATTCCATCGGTGGGGATGTATCCAGAAACCTGGAGTCCCTATACGACTACCTGTTCCACGAGCATCTGCTGTTGCTCGTCGACTGCGATCAGGCACACGTGACCAACAGCGTCAATGTTGTGACCCCGCTCCTCGAGGCCTGGCGCCAGATACCGTCGGGTACCGGCGACCTGGCAGCCCGAGATCGAGCCCGAGGTATCCTGCCCGAAGAGACTGGCCCGGATCCTGCTTCCACTCCGGTGGATGAGCCGGTCAATCAGCCCGCCGACACGGAGCTACCAGCGGAGCCGGTTGCCGGAAACTCGAGCCTTCTTTCGGTTTCGGCCTGAACATGAACCTGTCAACCATCACTGCCGACGCACTGGATATGACATTGCGACTCGAGGCCGCCCTGCATCTGGACGACCTCGAGCTGTGTCGTGACCTGATGGAACTGCGCGCAGTGGTGATGGATCAGTTCGAATGCTGCCATCGTCAGTCCTCTCCACGAGATCAACAGATCTGCCAGGCACAGATCCAAGAGTTGTTCGAGGCCGACGCTCAGTTGCAGAGCTCGGCCGATTTCGCACTCAACACTGCTGCGACCGAGTTCCGTAAGAGCGTTGCCGGCGCCGGTGGCGGTAGCGGCTCCGCCTACAGCACCGTTTCGACCCAGGCCTGCGTCGACCGCAAGGCCTGATTCCCTGCTCAAAAAAAATCTCCCTCGTGGGAGGGAGATCTCTTGTCTACAAAGGGGTCCGGCTGAATACCGCCTGCGTCGGAACTAACCCTTGTCTTTGTCCGGACCTTTCATCTTCTTGCGCATGGCATCGAGATCCACGGCATCGGACGCTGCAGCTCCGAGGGTCGTGCTCTTGATCTCCTCGTAGATCTCGTAGCGATGAACGGGTATCGCCCGGGGCGCATCGATGCCAATTTGCACCTGGTCTCCCCGGATATCGACAATCATAATGGAGATCTCGTCTCCGATCATGATCTTCTCGTTACGTTTCCGACTCAGTATAAGCACGGGACCTCCCTGTCCGGCCGCCGGCGCCACCGTGGGGTGCGCCGTTCAAGATCCTACACACCAGCAGGCTCCGGGGTCCGGGCCTCGGCAGCCTCCTGCCCCGCGATGCTCGACCCTGCTTCGGTCTCCGCACCGGTGGCCTGACCATTCTCCGACGAGTCCGATTTCACGGCAAGACCAAATTTGAAGTAATTGATCTCCTGCCGCACGCTGAAACTGGCGTCATCCAGAGTCAACTGCACGCCCTTGCGCGTCTCGGTATCGACCACCAGCGGGGCCAATAGATTTCCAGTGACCTTGGCGCCACCTGGGTGGACCGTGGTGATGATAAGTGTCGCCAGGTCATCCAGTTGCTGGGTTCCGAGGCTACTGCGCATGGTTCCGCCAACCTGCACGTTGTAGTCATCGTGGAACAGATAGGGCTGGGACACGGGAAACCCGAAATCCCCCCGGTCCAGAGACTGAAACCACTTCATGGGAAGGTCGTCGCCCATCTCCAGGATAAGCCAGTTCCGCAGATTCGGCATCCCCACCAGGCCCTCGGGCAGGTGGATCAGATCCTCTTCACGGTACTCGAGTTCCCCGAATCGCACTGTCCTGAACTTCGGCATTGCAGGCTCCTTGTCGGTCGTTTTGCGGGTCCGGCTCCCTTTCCGGCCACGCTGTCGTTAACGCAGGTATTGCATGAGGTTCGCAGTGTAGAGTTTGCTTGTGACAAGCAGACTCGCCTGGTAGCTGGCCTCGGCCCTGCTCAGGTCAGACGCTACTTGCGCCACATCTGCGTCGTATTCCAGGGACAGGTTGCCCCGGAGACGCTCATCCCGCTGACGCAGAATCTCATCGGCCCAATCCAGATCCTTCTGGCGACCGCCGTTCTTCATCATCAGCTGGTAGATTGTGTTCTCGATCGAGGCCAACTCGTTGGCCGAATTGCGGATGGCATCCTTGTCGCCGCTCTCCAAAGCGGCCTTCAGATCCTCCAGCATGCCGAACAGACGCACCGGCGTACCAGTCCCGGAAATACCCAGCGCCGAGGCGGTGTTGGTCGCGTCGGCATTGACCACCGTGAAGGTCTCGGGACTACCCCCCACCAGCACGATGTTCGAATCCTGGATCTGCATCTGCATGCCCGGTACCGCAGCATCAAAGGTTGCCTGCAGGTCCCCCAGGGTGGTGGCACCGCTGAAGTCGATGGTGTACGTCGACCCCTGCCACTCCACTTCAATAGTGCCCAGAGGCAGGCTGCCGTTGAGGTTGGCGATATCCGCCAGATTGGTAGACGCTTCGGAACGAGGCCGGACGTCCCGACCAATGAGGATGCCGCCCTCACTGGTTGCATTGATCCCCAGTGAGGTAGCAGTGTTACCGCCGGCCACCTCGCTGATGGTCAAGGGCCCGGTTCCGCTGAACTCCAGGCCTGTCGAATCCGAGCTGATGGTAGCGGTCACTGTCCCGCCGGTAGCCGTGTTGATGGCCAGCAGGGCATCAGCCACGGTCAAGCTGCTAGAAAGGTCGACCTCGAAATTGTTGCCCAGGCCGTCCTCGATGAAGATCCGGCCAGGAGTCCAGCCCCCCCCGGTGTTCAGATCAGAGAGCAGAGTCGTGCCTTGAACCTCAGGCGCCAGGTCCATGCCGCCGCCGAGCAGCGAGCTCTGGGAGCCCAGGAACACATCGCCGGGAATATTTACGGCCATGGTAGAGTTGGGGCCGGTGCGACTACGAATCTCTTCGGAGTCGCCCTGATAGACCACCGTACCATTACTGCTCACGAACGGAGGCGTGTTGGTGTCCCGCCCGGCGAAGATGTAGTTGCCTTCGATGGTCGTGTTCAAGACATCGAGCATACGATGGACCAGGTTATCTACCTCGACGACCGAAGTATCGTTGCTCTGGCTCGTGGCGATGGCGGACGACTCGCGCAGGGCGATCACCCGAACATCGGCCAGCACGTCGCTGATGTTCTGCAATGCCACATCGGTTCCGTCGACGATGATGCGGCTTCTCGTGAGATTGTTCAGGTACTGGTCGTTGTTGGCCAGCAGCGAGTTATAGCGCTGTATTGACCCCACAGCCCTGGGATCGTCGGCAAAGGAATTGATCCGGCGCATGCTGCCGGCCATCCGTTGCTGCTGAAGCAGGGTGGACAGGCTGCGATTCAGGTCACCGACCAGGATCGACGATAAGTAACTGTCTGTGACACGGATGGTCATCGCATCTCACCTGCCTTCTAGATCATGTTCATCAGCGCGTCGTACATCTCCTGCACGGTGCTGACGACTTTGGCTGCTGCGTTGTAGCTGTTCTGGTAACGCACCATGTTGGCGCCCTCTTCGTCCAAGCTGACGCCGCTGACACTGGCCATCTTGGTCTCCAACGAAGCGACGACGTTCTGCTGATTCTGAACCATGAATTCGAAGCTGCGCCGGTTGGCGGCGACGTCGATCAACAAGGCCCGGTAACGGTCTCCGACCGCTTCACTGCCGGGACCGTCGAGTCCCACGTTGGAAAGGTTGGCAATGGCCAGAGCGATCTCGTTGTCACCCTCGGCATCGGTGCGCCCGGTGGCGATGAGCCCGGCGTCGGCCAGAATCGCAGAGTTCACGTCGATGGTGTGCATGCTGTCGCCGGTGAAGAACGACAGGCCGCTGCTGGTGGAGGTCCGCCCCTGAGTGTGGAGGGCGTTCACTTCGCTGACCAGTTTCGCCGCTACCTGATCCAGCTGTTCCCGCACATTGCGTACCTGGACGTCACGGCTCGAGAGCAACCCCTGGAGCCGTCCCGGACTCAGATTGACCTCCATCATGTTGCCCTGGGTGACGACGGTCATCTGATAGCCGTTGCCGGTCTGTCGATAGGTGCTCTGGAAGAGGGTCACGCTGTCGCGGGTCACCATGGTGCGGCCGGCCAGGATCAGGTCCTTGGTGCCGTCTTCCCGCTCCAGGACCGACACCTCGGCGATCTCGGAGATCTGGGTGATCAGCAGATCACGTTGATCCCGCAAGTCGTTGGCCGGCTCCCCATTGACCTCGGCGGCCATGATCTGCTCGTTCATGTTCGCGACTTCGGTCAACAACCCGTTCAGGTTGGTGATCTCCATCTGGATGTTGTCCTCGATGTTGGCTTCCAGATCATTCAGCGACTCGTTGACTCCGTGAAAGTCATTGACCAGACTCACTGCGCTGGCCAGCACATCCTGCTTCAAGGTCGTGTTCATCGGCGGCTGGGCCAGTGCGTTCCAGGAGTTGAAGAAGTTGTTCATGGCGTTGCCCAGGTGATCGTTGTCGACCGAGCCCAGGATGGCCTCGACCTCGTACAACGCCGAATCCACTGCGGTATAGGATTGCAGGCGGGAGGTTTGGACTCGGAGGTTGCTCAGCAGGAACTCGTCCTGGATCCGGCGAATCCCCATGACCTCGACTCCACGTCCGAGGGCGCCGTAGGGCAGAATATCCGGCCGCCGCGCGCTGTACATGACATCCTGGCGGCTGTAGCCCGGCGTATTGGCATTGGCGATGTTGTGTCCGGTCGTTGCCATGCCCGCCTGGGCGGCGAAGAGCGCCGACAAGCTGGTGTCCATGATCGAGTTGAGTCCGGGCATCTTGTTTCCTTTCTCAGGCCTGACGAACCAGGACACCGCCCGGTCCACGATCCGATGTTTTTGCTTTACCGGTATAGCAACCGGCCGGATCGTCCAGGACGCACCGCTTGAATATCTCCGTCTCCTCGTGGGCGAGATCCAGACAGAACTCCGCTAGATGTCGGTTCAGTTCGTTCTGGCGGGCCAACCGGGTCGCGGTGTCACGCAGGTTTCGCATGGACACCTTGACGGCCATTCGGGTCCCGTGGTCTGCGTAATCCAGCAGATCACTCACCTTGTGGGGCGGAATCGGCCGGTTCAGCCGACCGGAAAGCTCCGATAGAAACCGCTCGCGCGCGATTCTGGCCTCGTTGGCCCTCGGCAGGTATCTGGACCATTCCCGGCCATTGGTCGCCAGGCGGTCCACATCTTGCCGCTTCATGTAAGAATTCTGCCGCCAGGCCAGGCGCAGCAGCCGGCGATACTGGTACTCCTCGATATCCAGCAAGGAGGCCAGGAGGCTGCCCTCTTCCTTGATCAGCTTGGCTGTACCGCTGTACGCATTCATTTTCCGTCTCCGGAGAAAGGTGGAAATCGACGGTTACGGAGTCTCATTCGCCAGATTCGTGCCACCGGTCAGATCACTGTAGCGAGCCATGACGCGCTGGACGTAGCGCCGGGTTTCCCGATAGTCGGGAATGCGGCCTCCGGCCCGATCCACCGTGCCGGGACCGGCGTTGTAGGCAGCCAGAGCCAGGTCCAACCGGCCATCGTACTTCTCCATCATGCGCGAGAGATAGCGGGCGCCGCCCAGCAGGTTCTCCGCCGGCTGGGTGGGATCGCTGACGCCCACCTCCCGGGCTGTTTCCGGCATGAGCTGCATCAACCCCACCGCGCCCTTGGGCGAGCGCGCCTGGGCATCGCCGCCCGACTCCTCCATGATCACTGCCAGCAGCAAGGCCGGATCCATGTCGGTGCGGCGACTGGCCCGGTCGATCTCGGTGTCCAGCCGGGCCAGGGTGTCGGCTACCGCCGGTTCCTGGCTTCGGGCGCTACGCCTGAGGCGGGTCATGGCTGCGGTCTTCTCATCGACCTCTGCGAACTGCCGGTAGCGCTGCAGCGCCACCGGCGCCGGCGGCCCCACAGCGGGATGATGAGGAACGATCTCAGGTTCTGCACTTACGGCAGCGGGATCGCCGGACACGGTGCTGTCGAACTGGCGGACGATCAGGTCCGCGATTCCCATGCCTGAAGTACCGGTGGCCATTGCCTTGGCCATCTCGGCATCCTGCATCTGCTGGTAGTACTTCGTGGCTCCTTGGCTGTTGAACAGCTTGTTCTCGGGCACGGTTTTTCGCATGGCTTTCATGAGAGTATTGAGGAAGACTCCCTCGAACTCCCGGGCCACTTTGAGCAGTCCGTCCCGTTCCGACGGGCCACCCTGTCGCCCGGCCGCAAGGCGCTCGACACGGGTAGCTTCCGCCTGGGCATCTGCAGCCGTCGTCAACGAACCCAGCGGCGAGGGACCTACGAAACCCATGATTCGTTCCTACATGAGCACCAGTTCCGCTTGCAGCGAACCGGCCTGTTTGAGGGCTTCGAGGATGGCGATGATGTCGCGGGGACTGGCCCCGATGTCGTTCAGCACTCCGACCACGTCGGCCACGGTACTGGTGTCGGGTACCCGCAGGACCCGCGCTTCCTTGTCCTGGACGTTGGTATCGACCTCCGGCACCACCGCGGTACGACCACTGTTCCAGGTGAAGGAACTGGGCTGGGAGACGTTGTAGTAGGTATTGATCGCCACCTTCAATGTGCCGTGAGCCACCGCCGCTTCCTTCAACTTGACGTTTTTTCCGACAATGATCGTGCCGGTGCGTTCGTTGACCACCACGCGGGCCGGCGCGTCCGAACGCGTCATCAGCTCGCCCATCTGAGCCACGAATGCCACCGGTTCACCGACGAAGTTCTCCGGAACGTTCACTTCGATACGCGCAGCATCCACCGCCTTGGCCACGTTGGGGCCGAAGCTCCGATTGACCGCCTTGGCCACCTCTGAAGCCGTCGTGAAGTCGGGATGGTTCAGCAGCCAAGCTACCTGGCCCTCGCTGACGAAATCGCCCTTCAGACCGACCTTCACCGTGCCGCCATTGGTCACCATTCCGACCTGGGAGTGGTTCTTACGATAGCTGTTACCGGCACCACTGCGGATGTTGAAACCGCCGATGGAGACACTGCCCTGGGCCAGAACGCACAGGGTGCCGTCGGAGGCTCTGAGGGGAGTCATGATCAGCTGCCCACCTTCGAGGCTGCTGGCGTCATTGAGCGAGTTGACGGTCACATCGATGCGCTGACCCGGACTCGCGTTGGGATCCAGCGTGCCGGTGACGATGACCGCCGCCACGTTCTTGGGTTTCAACTGGCGGGCATCCACCGTCACGTCCAGCTTCTCCAGCATGGTCGCAATCGAGTTGATGGTCATCTCGGCGCTGGACCCGTCGCCGGTCCCGTTCAAGCCCACGACCAGACCGTACCCCACCAAGGGTTCGCCGGTGGTGCCCTCCAGCAAGGCCAGATCCTTGATGCGCGAGGTTTCCTCGGCCAGAGCCCCGCCTGCCGGCAGCAGGCCGATGATGAAGGTCCCCAGCGTCCACATTGCGAGCGCGCGCTTTCTATTCTTGCCCATTGTCAGTCCTTTGCCGGTCAGTTCGGGTGCCAGTTTCCGTTCCTAGAACAGCCAGTTGAGGATCTTGGTTACGACGCCTGGCTCGGCGGAGTCATTGACGACGCCGGAACCGTTGTAGGCGATCTGAGCATCGGAAATGTAGGTGCTCATGATGGTGTTGTCGGGCGTGATGTCCCGGCCCCGGCAGACCCCGGTGATCTCGATGAGTTGTTTCTCGCCGTTGATATTGACCATGCGCGTGCCTTCGAGGCGGAAATCGCCGTTGTGCAGGACCTCCACGATCCGCGCCGTGATCTCGGCCTCGAGACTCCCGGATCGATTGGTGCTCCCGTCGCCCTTGTATTTGTTCTCGACGGTCATATCCCAGGGTTTGATGAAGTCCAGGAATCCCAGTGCGGGACCGCCGCTGGTTTCGCTCTTGTTGTTGGCCTTCGTCGTACTCGACGCGTCGGCCGCGGCGTTTTCAATGATGATGATGGTGATGAGGTCTCCGACCCGGTGCGCCTTCATATTCGTTACCAGCGACTCGCCGGTCTCGAAATCGATCAGTGGCGTCCGGGCCTGGGCCCATCCGACCCAAAGCATCACCACGGCGACCAGCACCATTGCTGCGACGCCTCGAATAGATACGTTCCGGTTCGACATCATTAGTTTCTCCATTCCACGAGACCGGGTCCTGCCACCCGGGCATTCACCAGCTGTCCGGTCAACTCGTTGCGCACGGGAATCGTTTGCCCCATGCAGCCGTCCTGGCGAGCGAATGCTCGCACCGACACGGCCACCCCGCCACGGATCACGCGCATTTCCAGAGGGTCACCGGCAGCAACCACCGCCGTCGGTTTCAGATCGGATTCGCGCAATAGATCTCCGGCCGACAGGCTGCGGGCGGCGCTGGCTCCCAGCAGGCTCTCGCGATTGATAACCAGTCCACCCAGAGGCTCGGCCAGGTCGCGCCATTGCCACTGGAACTGGGCCATGTCGAGAGGCGCACTCCGCTCGACGCCCTGCCGCGTCTTGCCCACTTCGCCGAATGCATGCAGGGTCACGGTGACCGGGAAGTTGCGCTGGTTTGTGCCGTCGGTAACGTCTATCTGGACGGTATTGCGCCCCGGCTCCAGCAACTGGGTTCGTCGCAGCGACAGCCGACATTCTCCCTGCACACCGATGGTACCGGCGGGAAAGTCCAGCTCCAGCCACGAGTTGGGGGCACCGGGACGACTCACCGGTACCAGGGGCTGCAGAATTCGGCGGATATCTTCAGACAGCGCATCGGGCGACAGTTCCTTGCCCTCGAAGACCACCTGGCAAACGTCGCTGCCCCGAAAGCGGACACCACCGGCGAGACCAGCGCCCACCAGTTTGCGCAGGACTGTGCGGCGTGAAAGAGCCTGTGAAGTGCCCGGCCGTCCTCCGGTCTGGACCACGAGATCGGCCACGTCGGCGGGCACTGGACCCGCGGCGAGGTCGATCAACCGCACGACCGAATCGGCAACGACCACGGTATCGGGCAGTACACAGTTCCAGACCTGCCCCACCGCCGCATCGGTGGCCGCGAGGCTGAGTGAACAGATCATCATTATCGTCAGCGTCCAGGTTCTCATGGCCTACCTCTTGAGCCGATTGACTGTCTGCAACATCTCATCGGCCATGGAAATGGTCTTGGAGTTCAGTTCGTACGCGCGCTGGGCCGAGATCATGCTGACCAGCTCGTCAACCGTCTCGACATTGCTCATTTCCAGATATCCGGAGGATGTTTCGCCCATGCCGTCGAGACCGGGATTGGCCAGAAGCGGCGTGCCGCTGGCGGGAGATTCCACGAAGATATTGCCGCCGCGGGCCGAGAGTCCGGCTGCGTTGGGAAACCTGGCCAGCTCGATCTGGCCGATCTCCTGTACATTGGAGTCGTCGCCCTGGACCATGACGCCGATGACGCCGTCCCGCGATACCGACAGCTCGACTGCGTCCTCGGGAATCGTCACCGCCGGCTCCAGGCGGTAACCGGCCGAGCTGACGATGTTTCGGTCGGCATCCATCTTGAAGCTGCCGTCCCGGGTGTACTTGAGGGTGCCGTCGGGCATGCGTAGCTGGAAGAAGCCGTCGCCCTCGACCATCAGATCCAGGGGATTGCCCGTCGAGACCACCGTTCCCTGGGTGAAGTTCTTGTTGGTCGCCACCAGCTTGACGCCGTGTCCGACCTCTACCCGAGTGGGGACGGCTCGGCCATCTCGATCGATCTGTCCGCCGGGCATCACCTTTTCGTAAAGGAGGTCCTGAAACTCGGCGTGACTCTTCTTGTAGCCGGTGGTATTGACGTTCGCCAGGTTATTGGCGATGGTGTCGATGTTCAGCTGCTGGGCCTTCATCCCCGACGCGGCGGTTCCCATGGCTCGGATCATATCTAGCTACCTTCCGGTCTGGATCAGCCCATCACCTTGGGCAGGTGGTTCACGGATTTACTGAGCATCTCGTCCTCGGCCGTCAGTACTTTCGCCTCGACCTCGAATGCGCGTTGAGCGGAGATCATCGCCACCAACGTCTCGATGGCGCTCACGTTGCTGCCTTCTAGATGTCCCTGCGACACAACGATTTCCTCGGCCGGCACGGGCTCCGGTTGTGCGCCGTCGATGCCACGCATCAGACTTTCTCCAGCGTGTTCGAGCAGGCTGGTGTCGGGGAAATCGACCACCTTGAGCCGCCCGACCGAGTTGCCGTCCACGAGCACGGTGCCGTCGCTCTCGATGCTGAACGAATTGCCCTCCAGCTTGATCGGACCTCCGTCACCGAGGACCGCGAGACCATCGGGCGTCGTCAACTGCTTGTCCTTGTCTACAGTGAAGGACCCGTCTCGGGTGTACCGCTCGCCACCCTCGTCCTGGATCACGAAGAACCCCCGGCTCATCAAAGCCACATCCGTATCGCGTCCGGTGGCGCGCACCGGACCGTTGCGCGTATCAGTGGTCTGGAACATCTCCAAAGGTCTGGCCGGCGCCCAACCAGAGCCGCCGCCGGGAACGCGACGCCCCCGTGCGGCAGTTGCCTGTTGCATCTCGGGGTTGTCGAGGGAATCGGGGCCCGGCGCGCCCTTTTCCTCGACGCGAGTCAGTACCTGCCGGAACCCGGCCGTATTGATGTTGGCCAGGTTGTTGGCCAGGGCATCGATTCGCACCTGCTCCAGCTGCATCGCTCTGTGGGCCGTGTCCAGACTCCGAATCAAGGGGATTCCTTTCGCTCAACGACAGAACGGTCCTTTGGGCAGCTCGGCGCAAAGCACGTGCCATCGAAGCGCAGGATCGGAGCCACACTTCCCGCGGGTGGGCGGCAAAATTTGCCGGGTGGACCGCGTTCCCGATGGACCATTCGCGACCGCTACCGCCGCGGGAATCCGGTTCGCAGGTCGGACAGGGGAAATTTCTGCCGGATCGGCACAATTCGCCGGGACATGAAGAAGCCCCGCATCACGGTTGTGGCACGGGGCCGATTGGGAAGAAGCATGACACCTGGTGGCGAATTAATTGACGGAGATCTCCTGCTCTTCGGAGCGGATCTCGTCCAGGTCGCAGGGCCCGCTGCGGGGCATCGTAAAGGCGAATGTCGACCCCTTGCCCGGCTCGCTGACCACGGTGACTTCGCCCCCGTGGGCCTCGACCAGCTTCTTGACGATGACCACGCCCAGACCCACACCCTTGATCTGCCGCTGTGTCGAGCCCCGGGTATAGGGTTCGAAAAGGACACGTAACTCGTCGGCCGACATTCCGATTCCGCCGTCGGCGATGGACACCCGCAGGCGATCATCCACGCCCACGACTGCCACGCGGATCCAGCCCTGCTCCACATTGTATTTTATGGCGTTGGAGACCAGATTCCGCAAGATCTGAGTCAGACGCAGCGGATCGGCGTGGATGCACAGGTTTTCGTCCGGCAGATCCACCTGCATGCGGATATCCCGACTCGCGGCCATGGGCTCCAGATCGGCCACGACCTCGGTGATGAGCTGGTCGAGGGCCAGGGTCTGACGCTTGAGGTTCACGAATCCCGCTTCGATCTTGCTGACGTCCAGGAAGTCGTTCAGCAGCGCCGTCATCTCGGTGATCTTGCGGTTGACGCTGCCCAGAAATTCCATCTGGGTCTCATTCACTTCCCCGGTCTTGCCCGTGGCCATCAGCGACACATAGCCCTGGATCACGGACATCGGCGAACGCAGATCGTGTGCGATCATGGAATGGAAGTCGGACTTCATGCGCTCGGTCTCCACCTCCCGGGTCACATCCCGGAAGATATAGGCCATCGCCTGTTCGTCGTTCTCCAGCTGAATGGGTGCGGTCCGACCGGTCAGTACGCATTCGCGACCGTCCATCTGGATCGTCAACTGAACGTCGTCCCGGGTCCCCCCCCGCAACCGCTCGATGGATTCGCGCGGAACATCCAGCGTGCGCAAGATCTCGGTCATGGACTTGAACTGGGCGACTTCGCGGGGCATGCGCAACAAACTCAGGAAGACCTGGCTGGCCAGCAAGAGCTTGTCGTCGGTACTGCAGATGGCCACCGGTTCGTGCAGGAAACGGAAGATCTGGTTCAACTTGTCCCGTTCCCGTCGCAACTGATCCTGCAGGTCCTTGATCCGTAGGAATGCACGAATCTTGGAATAGAGTTCCTCACCGGTGATGCCCTTGGCGATGAAGTCGTCAGCCCCCATCTCCAGACCACGAATCTTCTCGGATGTCTCGCTCTCGGAACTGATCATCAGGATGGGAATGCCACTGGTGTCCTGGTGGCGTCTGAGAATTCGGCTCACGTCGAAACCGTGCAGACCGGGCATCTCCTTATCCAGCAGGATCAGATCCGGCAACGACTCCATGGCCAACCGGGCACCTGTGGCACCATCGTGGGCCGTCAGTACATGGTACCCCTGCTTCTCCAGCAAGCGCTGGAGATACAGGCAGGTTGGCGGCGAATCGTCGATAACCAGCAGTGTGCGTTCGTTGGGCTCGGTCATTCCGCCACCGGTCTCCATGGATATCGTGAGATTGCGACGGGCACGGACTCGTACCCGTCGGCACAGTTTGCTACTTCACCATTATCGGTTGGAAGCACCGTTCCTTGACGAAAAAGGGCCCCGGAAATACTCCCGGGGCCCTTGAAATCCAACGGCGCAAGCCGGTTCAGGCCATGCGCTCGATCAGCAGAGAAATATGGCGCTCGAGGTTCTCCATTCCATCAGACTCGATGTGAGTGAAGAAGACGGCTACTTCGTAATTGTCGCAGCTCTCGGTTTCGGCCTCCGGAGCCGTTCGCACCACGAGTCCCTCGCAGGGTACCAGAGCCGTTTCGTCGGCGTCGGGATTATCGGCGGCCGGAACACATACTTCAAGCTCCATGGCCAGTTTGGTCATGGGTTCAATGAAATGGTCGGATCTGAAATAGACACCGGAAGAACTGATATTGATGGTCTCGAGGACTGCCGTGGCGTGGGATCCATCCGGTCTGGGTACCTTGACTTCAAGGTTCAGATTGGCATCGACCCGCTGGGACTTGCGTCGTTCGTGATTAGAATCCGTCATGCCGGGAGCTCCTTTCCTGTCTGCCCATTGTATCGGACGTTCCGGAAAAAAACTAAGGAAATCCTGCAGCCGGTATCACGATCATTCGCGAAGTCAAGAGCCCGTCAGCCGGCACCGCTCCGGTGCCGGCTGCTCTGGCTCACTACTTCTTCTTATGACGGTTCTTGCGCAGACGCTTCTTGCGTTTGTGCGTCGCAATCTTCTTGCGTTTGCGCTTACGCCCGTTAGGCATAACACCCTGCCTTTCCGAATTGGAATGGAGATTCCGGACTCATCGACCGGAAATCAAACAATACCACGCGGAGGAGCCAGAGGTCCCCGCATGGACAGGCGACTGCACAAGATAGGCAATCGCCGAAGCTCAGACAACCGGGAACTGACGTGAGGTCAATCTTTTTTGTCGTTGAGGCGGCCCTTCAGGTCGTTGGACGCCTTGAAGAACGGGACCCTCTTGGCCGGTACATCGACGGATTCGCCGGTGCGCGGGTTCCTTGCCAGCCGGGATCGCCGGGTCTTGACCTTGAAACTGCCGAACCCTCTCAACTCCACCTTGTCACCCTGGACCAGAGCCTGGCTGATATTGTCCATGATGAGATTGACGACTACCCCAGTGTCCTTCTTGCTGACGCCGGTCTCCTGCGAGATGATCTCAACCAGTTCGGCTTTGGTCATGGTTGCCCTCTTTCGCGGCGCGGAAGCGCCTACTGTCCGATACCTCATTTAGTTGTTGAGAGTTACGTAATCAATTAATATCACTTTTGAATTGAATAGCCAAGGAGAAAAATAAATGTTCCCCGCGGTCTGTCGCGTGAACGCCATAAGAAACCTACAACACGGAGAGCGTAAGTACTTCAGCGAACAATCCCGATCAGCGCAGAGAACATTGTACGTTTCCTCCGCAACTGATATGCCAGGTGCAACCCGGTCAGCGGCCTGAATGGTTCGACTGAACGGAAATCGCTAAATAGCACCAATATATGCCGAATAGGTGATCTTCGTTATCGCGGTGTTTCCGAGCTACCACGAGGTCCCATGAACCACCATCAGGTTCTCGGCGGTGCAATACGATACGACTGGATCACTACGGATCGCATTATGCAATGTTTGGTCGCGGGAACGATCTCAGTCGGACAGAGCCATAAAGAGTTGCCGATGTTCATCGCCGAACACGCAACCGCGCCTGGACATGACCACCTCGGCGGTCTCTATCGCTCGATCGGTTGCGTACGCAGGACCGTCGGATTGCCCGCCCCAGCGGAAATTTCCGACATATTTGGGCGGCATCTCTGGACCGAAGATGTTCGTGGCAAAGCCTACCGTGGTGCCGGTGTTGAAGAGGGTTCCGATGGCGGTCTTGGCATGGTCTCCCAGCAACAGCCCCACGAACTGCTTGTCTGTGGCCAGTTCACCCCACCCCAGATCGACCCGTATCTTGCCGTAGTTGTTCTTCAGATCACTGCAGGTGGTCGTGGCACCGAGATTGATCCAGGAACCCAGCACCCCATGCCCGATAAACCCGTCGTGCTGCTTGTTGGCATAGTCTCCGAAGGTGCTCTCACCGATCTCGCCCGCCACCCGATTGACGGCGCCCAGGGAGGTCTCGCCGTAGATGCGAGCCCCGGCCTTGATACTGGAGCCCGCGCCCACATAAAGCGGCCCTTCGAGCAGACAATGGGGCGCCACCTGAACATCACGATCCAGAATGACCGGTCCACGCCTCGTGTCGATGGAGGTACCGGGAGCAATCCACACTCCGTCAGCCAGCCACAAATCTGCCGGATCGCCCTGGATCGGGACCGATGCCAACCATCTCGGCGCCAGTTGCGTAGCGGGATCCAGTCGGGTGGTCTGAGCCCAGGCGGGTGCAGGAGCAGACGGTTCAGGCGAGATACCAAACAAAGTCCGGCGAAAATTCCGACCACCGGACACTGCCACCAGATCCCCTCGTAGAGCCTGAGCCGTGGCCGGGACGATATCCCAAATCCAGTCCAGGGACGGTTTCTCACCCACTGCGACGAGTCTTGGCAAGCGTGCAGCCAAACCGGCGTCAGCAGCCAAGACCCGCGAATCTCCCAACCCATCCTGCAGCGGCAGGAATTCCAGGATCTGGGTCGGATCCCAGGGCTGGACAGTCAGGTCCGGTCGCCGCCAACAACCGACCGCCGCCGCCTGTTGTTCCCACTCCTGCCAGGCAGCCAGAAGCCGCAACGAGACCTCGGTCGACAGCGACGCCGCCAACAATCCCTGTTCGTCCAGCCAGGCAAAATCTTTCAACGCATCGGCTTCAGCCAGCAGACCGGCCAGAAGATCATGATCAGGAGCCAATCGGCCGCTCAGCCACAGGCAACGATCACTATTGGTGATTGCCGATGCGACCTGCTCACCACCAACGGACCAGTCCGGAACCCCGTGCAAGGGTGCCAGCAGCGAACGCGGCAGCAGTCCCCCCAGCTTCGCCTCGTCGACACCCCGGTCAGCGCAGGCCATGGCAATCCGTTCCCGGGTGTTGAACATTCCGCAACGCACCTCGTAACACGGGGTGCTCCAGGCCAGCGGCCGAAATCGGGCGGCGGCGTGATCTTCAAAAATAATCGGAAGGTTGGCCAAGGGGTTCTCCTGCTTTCGGGGTCCATGGGACGTCTACCGCATGATACGAGAACGTGTCACAGGACCCAACCCCTATTGAAGGCCTCGGCAAGAAAACGGGAGATCTCAAGGTCGCGACCCGCCGGTCAGCTGATTCAGGCGAGGATATCGAGCAACGATCCCAGCATCTCATCGGCTGCGCGAATCACCGGCAGATTGGCTTCGTAGCCCCGCCGTGCGGTCATTACGCCCACCATCTCCGTGGCCAGATCGATATTGTCGGCCTGTACTCCTTCGTTGGCCAATCCCCAACGGGAGATGCGGTCGGCATGTTGCGCCAGGGCCGTCTGATTGACGGCCAAACCCTGTAAAGCACTGTTGATTGCGGACATGGACATGGGTTCCTCCGCTCGCTCGGTTTCAAGGAGCGTATTCCTCCACCCTATTTATCGGCAGGCGATCCGACAACTTGAGTACAATACGCACTATAGCGAAAAAATAGTATCTTTTCCACCTCTTCGGTCCGGAACGGTCGCCAGCAGCGACTCGACCTGATATAATAGAACATCACATTCAACTGATCCCTCAGCCTGGAGTACCGCACGTGTCACCTAGATCCCTGATTCCGTTGCTGGTTCTGAGTCTGCTGATCTGGTCCGCCCCGCTGCTGGCCGAAGAAGACGTCGATGGCCTGGAAACACTGCTCCCTCATCACGAAACTGCTGCGGAACGGTTGGTCTGGGAAGGTCGCGAGGATGAGATGCCCAACCTGGAGTTGCGGGACAATCCTCCCCTCGGTCCGGTACGCAATTGTGCAGAATGGGAACCGGCGACCGGCGTGTTGATCCGTTATCCCCTGGGACTGCCTTACAATCTGCTGCGGGACATGGATGATCAGGTGACGCTTCACGTCGTTGTATCGAGTTCCTACCACGCCACCGCCGCGTCCAATCTGGCGGCCAATGGCGTGGACATGGACCAGGTCGAGTTCCTGGTCCGGGCCAATGATTCCATCTGGACCCGGGACTACGGCCCGTGGTTCATCTTCGATGCCGCCGGTGACATCGGCATCGTGGATCACACCTACAACCGCCCCTGGCGCCCCAACGACAACCTGATTCCGGTGTACTTCGCCCAGCAACAGGGTCTACCGGTCTACAGTCACAGCATGTACCACGCCGGCGGCAACTACATGACCGACGGCGCCCATATCAGCTCATCGACCCGGTTGGTCTACGACGAAGCGGCCAGCAACCAGGGCATGTCCGAGCCCGAAGTGGATCAGCTGATGAACACCTACTACGGTGTGCAGAATTACGCCGTGCTGGACTACATCGAGTCGGGCGGTATCCACCACATCGATACCTGGGCCAAGTTCCTGGACGAGGAAACGGTGCTGGTCAAAGAGGTCTGGAGCAGCCACCATACCTACAGCAATCTGGAACAGAGAGCCACGCTGCTGGCGTCCCTGCGCTCGAGCACCGGCCGCAACTACCAGGTCCACCGGGTCTATTGCTACAACATAGGCTCGGGCAGCCCGGCGTCCTACACCAACAGCCTGATCCTCAACGACCACATCTACGTACCCGTGTTCGGCAATTCCTCCTCCGACAACGATGCGTTGGCCGCGTATGAAGCGGCCGCACCCGGCTACGCCATTGACGGCTACTACTACTCCGGCTTCATCACTGACGACGCTTTGCATTGCCGCACCAAGGGCGTCATGGATGCGGGGATGTTGCGTGTGGGCCACATTCCCGTGAGCGAGGAACAGGAGGGCCCGGTCGCCGTCTCGGCCACCATCACCGCCCACAGCGGCGCGGCCCTGACCGAAGCCGTCCTGATTTACCGTCATGACGCCGGAGACTGGCAGCAGGCTCCGTTGACGGTATCCGAAGGTGATCAGTACGCGACCCTCATTCCGGGACCCAGTGCCGATGCCGTCTGCGAGTACTACATCACCGTCAGTGATGCCAGCGGCAGGCAAGAGGGCATGCCCCGTACGGCGCCGGCCACTACTTACGCGTTCTCGCACCGGGCCGGAACCAGTTCGGTGGATGACGGTATGCCAGTGCCGGCAGCCCAGCTGAACCGGAACTATCCCAATCCGTTCAACCCGAATACGACCTTCAGTTTCGAGTTGAAGGTCGCCGACCACGCCGAACTGGTGATCCTCGACGCCCGCGGCCATCGGGTCCGCACGCTGGTCGATTCCCAGTTGCCAGCCGGCAGCCATGAACTCCGCTGGGACGGCACCGATGGTCAGGGGCGAAAACTCGCCTCGGGGGTGTACTATTACCGACTGCGGACTGCCGGACTGCAGTACACCCGGGCCGCCACGCTGATCAAGTGACCTGGCGGTGGGTTTGCTGAACGGAGCGACCCTCCCGGGGGGTCGCTCCTGTTATTTTTAGTCCTCACTTGGATTAATTTCCCAGTATTTTTCTCTGTGTTTGGTCCGAGTAGATCTGAAGATTTCTTCAATCCTGATTGTTATTCTTTATTTCGCAGTCATTTAGATAGTCGCTTATCGATTATGATAATCACTCTCTTTTAGGTCCTTTTGATGCCGTTTAAAGGCGTTGCGACACCTGCGAACCCTTCTTGACTCACTCTCTACTGCACCTATTGTTGCATTGTCTATTGACTTCAGACTTACTGTTCGCTGCCAAACGAAGTTGTTAGTCAAACGACAGGGTGCCCTGTCAAATAAGTGCCGGAAGAATCCGGTCGGAGGTCCCATGAACATCCAACGAATCATCGCAGTGGCCCTGCTAGCCACAATCCTGGTTCTGACCGCTGCTGTCGCCAGCGCCGATGACGATGCCAAGAAGATTGCCAAGATGAACGGCAAGGAACTTTACAAGAACTTCTGCAAGGGATGCCACACGGAGGAATCCGAGGCCGGCGAATACACTCCCATGTCCCTGATCTCGGAACAGTGGGAAGAATTCTTCGACGAAACCTTTGTAGAGACCCATCAGGAAGTGGTCTGTCCCAAGGACGAAACCAAGAAGGTCACCGACGTCTTCGACAAGGAGATGCTCAAGAAGCTGCGGAAGTTCTGTGTGGATCATGCTGCCGACAGCGAGCAGCCCATGACTTGCGGCTAGGAATTTGTACTGGCCGGAACGGTCCGAGTTTCGAATCCCGGACCACCTCGGCTTCCGAAATCATAGTAACTGCTCACTCAACCTCGGAGAGGTACCATGCGTAAGATCCTAATGACAGTGGCGGCCCTCGTGGCAATCATGACCATGGTGTCCACCGCAGTGGCGGACAAGGACACCGACGCCAAGATCAAGGCTCTCGAGAAGCGACTGCAGAAGGTCGAAGTCAAGGCCGCCACAGACCGGGTCAATTTCACCGGCGACCTGCGGATCGAGGCCCACAGCATCACCGGCGAGATCCCCGACTACTACGACGGCATGGCGTTGCAGAACGTCATGGTCAATACCATGTTCTACCATGACAACACCGGCAACCTGCCCATGACCCAGGAGGGAATGTTCGACTACAACGCCGTCGGCCAGGAGATCTACGACAACTACGCCGACTACTTGCGCTTCAACGACACTCTCGATTTCAACACGACGTTCCCCGAGCGCATGAACGCCATGATGGTCTCCATGGCCATCGGCATGGGCATGGATCCGGCCGAGATGACTCCAGACGATTGGTCGAATCTCCAGCAGGGTGCCGTCAATATGATGAAGATGGTCGACGGAGTCTTCCAGGAAGGCTACAAGACCGACAACGACATCCTCTACACCACCCGGTTGCGCCTGAACATGAACGCCAAGGTGGCCAGAAATGTCAGCTTTGCCGGCCGCCTGTCCATGTACAAGCCCTGGGGCGCCTCGACCCAGGTTGGCGTGTTCAACGGACAGCCCAATACCCTGGCCATGGATGCCAACAGCCCGGGCGTGCCCGGCGGCGAGACCCTCAAGGTCGAGCGGGCCTACTTCACCTGGAAGAAGATCGGCGGCAGCGAGACCTACCTCAGCCTGGGACGCCGCCCCAGCACCGGTGGTCCCCCGTTGCACTACCGCCACGACGAGATGCGGGCCGGTACGCCTCTGGGCACCATCATCGACTTCCAGTTCGACGGCGCGACCCTGGGCTACAATTTCGGCGAGAAGACCATCGTGCGGGCATGCTACGGTCTGGGCTACGAATCCCAGTACGGCAACGGTTCGATCCTGAAGACTCCTGCCGACCGCCTCAAGGACGCCTCGTTCTTCGGCTTCAATGTCGACGCTTTCAATACCGAAGAAATGCAGATCCAAGCCACCATCGCCCGGGCTTTCAACGTCACCGACGGCTTCAACGGCTTTGCGGTCTTCCCCAACGATCCGGTGACCGGCAATCCCATGCCCGGTCCCATCGTGACCCGTTTCTCCCCCACGGCCAATCTGGGCGAGATCGACATGGCCAGCGTGCTGCTGGCGCGGCGCGACGGCCCGTTGGACTGGTTCGTCTCCGGCAGCTGGTCCAAGACCCGGCCCGAAGACGTGACCACTCCCTTCGGCGGCTTGATGTCCGATCCCTTCGAGACTCCTGAAGAGCGGACCGGCAGCATGTATTACGTGGGCGCGCGCTTCAACTTCAACGAAGACAAGACCAAGTTCGGCCTGGAGTGGAACAAGGGCTCCCAGTACTGGTTCAACTTCGCTCCGGCCCAGGATGACGTCATCGCTCCGAAGACCAGCACTCGCGGTACCGTGATCGAGGGCTACCTGACCCACCGGATCACCAAGCGCTTCGTCGTCAAGCTGGGTTACATCAACTACAACTACGACTACACCGGCAGCGGCTGGCATCTGGGCGCCCCGAAGGATCTGGCCGAGACCCAGATCCAGGGTTATCCCACCTATAGCAAGGCCGGCAAGATTTCCCTCGGGTTCAGCGCCCGCTTCTAGCCATCAACAGGCCTCGGCCCCGGACGGCCGTTTCGTCCGGGGCCGTGCTTGCAGGCGATGGTGGATGAATGACGATGACGGAGGATGACATGAGAACAGCCACGAGTACGCTGCTGGTACTACTGATCGCATTCGGTGCCTTCGGTGACAGCCAGGCGGCAAAGAAGACCTACTCTCATCAGGAGTATTTCGAGCACTACGAGGGAACCGCCACGTGCCTGGAATGCCACGAGGATGAAGCCACGGCCTTCTTTCACTCCCAGCATTACCAGTGGCAAGGCGACGCACCGGCGATCGTCAACGCCGACGGACAGAAGCTGGGCAAGCTGAACACGATGAACGATTTCTGCACCAATCCGGTACCCAGCTGGATAGGCAACGCGGTCAACTCCGACGGCAAGGTGCTGGCCCAGGGATGTTCCAAATGCCACGCGGGCCTGGGCAAGATGCCCAGCCCCGAGCTGTCTCGCGAGCAGCTCGAGAACATCGACTGCCTGATCTGCCACGCTTCCGGCTACCGGCGCGACCTCTACCAGAGTGACGCCGGCGAGTGGGAATGGCGCCCGATTCTCTGGAAGAACCAGCGCGGCCTCGATTCGGTGTCCAAGCGGATCACGGCTCCCGAGCGCAAGATGTGCCTGCGCTGTCACAGCGGTGCCGGCGGTGGCCCCAACTTCAAGCGGGGCGATCTCGAGTACGCTCTGGCCGATTGCGATGCGGACTTCGACGTGCACATGGCCAGCGCGGGCAACAACATGACCTGCGCCGAGTGTCATGCTGGCGAGGATCATCGGGTCCGAGGCCGGGGCGCGGACCTTTCGGCCACCGACAGTCCGGACGATCCACTGAGCTGCACGACCTGCCACGATGCCCAACCGCACCAGGTGGCGGCTCTGGACCACCACACTCGCAAGCTGGACTGCACCGTGTGCCATATCACGGAGTTCGCCAAGTCCGATCCGACGGACATGCGCCGGGACTGGTCCACTCCGAAGTACCACGAAGAAGCCAACAAGTACTCGGCGACCATCACCATGGGACAGAACGTGACGCCGGTCTATGCCTGGTTCAACGGTGAAACGAGACTCAACAAGCTGCACGAGAAGGTGGAGCGCCGTGACGACGGAGTCGTCGTCATCATGCAGCCCCAGGGCAAGCGCAAGGACAAGAAGTCCAAGCTCCACGCCTTCAAGTTGCACCAGGGAGTGCTTCCGGTGCTCAAGGACGAGCAGTACCTGATTCCCATCGCGGTGGACGAGTTCTTCGTCGACGGCGACATCGAGAAGGCCGTGGCCGAGGGCGCGGCGGCGGCCTACGGTATCCACCACCCGGACTACGAGTGGGTCGAGACGGAGCGATACATGGGCATCTACCACGAAGTGCGTCCGGCTTCGGAGGCCCTGCAGTGCCTGGACTGCCATCGAGTCGACGGTCGTTTGGATTGGCAGGCCCTGGGCTACAAGCAGGATCCCCTGCTCGAGGCCATGGATTAGCTGGTGGCGTGGTCGCTGCTCGCGCGGTGATCCCCACCGGTTGGGAAGTTAGAGCTGGGACCTCCGGCTTCCCAAAAAGAACCGGGGAAGGAGGCAACTCCTTCCCCGGTTCATGTCTGAAAAGTCGGTCCGCGGATCAGGCGGTCCGTCGCCACCAGCCGATCAGGAGCATGTAGAAGAAGCGCTTGATGGGCTCGAGCGTGGAGTACATCACCGGCACCACGACCAGCGTCAGGAACGTGGCCACCGCCAGTCCCCAGATCACCGCCACCCCCATGGGCCCCCACCACTGGCTGGACTCGCCACCAATGATCAGAACCTCAGCGAAACGTGCGTGAACCAGGGCGTCGAAGTCCACCGAGAATCCCGTGGTCAGGGGAATCAGACCCAGAATCGTGGTGACCGCCGTCAGTACGACCGGCCGGAACCGGGTCATACCCGCATGGATGATGGCCTCATGCTTGTCCATGCCCCGCTTGCGCAACTGGATGATGTAGTCCAACAGCACGATGGCGTTGTTGACGACAATTCCCGCCAGGGAGATCACCCCCACACCGGTCATGATGATACCGAACGGTGTCTGGGTCACCATCAAACCGGTCAATACACCGATCAACGACAACACGACGCTGAAAATAATCACCACCGGCACGGTCACTGAGCTGAACTGGCTGACCAGTACTACGAAGATGAGCATGACGGCCATGCCGAAGGCGTCGCTCAGGAAAGCGGTGGCCTCGGCCTGGTCCTCGCTCTCGCCCGTATAGTCCATGGTGTAGCCGGCGGGAACCTGGAACTCCGCCAGGGCCGCTTGTACCTGGGCCAGCAGTGCGTTGGCGTTGTAACCCGCCGCCACGTCGGCCATCACCGTGACCACGCGTCTGGCATCGATCCGGTGCACGGCGGCCAACCCCGTGCCGAACTCGGTCCGGGCGAAGGCGGACACCGGGATGGTGCTGCCTTCGTAGAACACTGTCGCATTCTCCACATCCTCCACCTTGCCACGGAACGGTGCTAGATAGCGAACGATGATGTCATACTCGTCTTCACCGACGCGATACTTGGCCGCCTCGGTGCCGTGCAAGGCGGTCCGGATCGTGCCCGCGATGTCAAAGGTCCGCAACCCGAAGCGACCGGCTTTCTCCACGTCGGGAATGACCTTCAGCTCGGGCAGCGAACGATCGTAGTTGTCACCGATGTCCACGAGACCCGGAATATTGCGGATGATCTCCTTGATCTGGCTGGCCATCTCGCCCAGCACGTCAAAGTCATCGCCGGAGATCTCGATATTCACCGGTTTCCCCGTGGGGGGACCCTCCTCCATCTTGTCGACGGTCAAGCGCGCACCGGTGAAGCCCGCCAGTTCGCTGCGTAGATCCTCGAGGGAGAGGCGTGAGGAACGTGAACGTTCCGCCATGTCGACGAACTCCAGGGTCAATTGACTCTGGTGCGAAGGCATGGTTCCGGCCGACCCCTGATTGTCGATAGGCGCACCGACGGCAGTGGCGTAGGCCTTCAAGTCTGGTACCGCGGCGACGTTCGCCTCGATGCTGGTCGCATAGTGGTCGGTGGCCTCGATTCGCGTGCCGCTGGGAGCATCGATGTTCACGGTGGCGAACTTCGGCTCCGTATCGGGAAACAGTTCCATGCCGGCATTGAACATCGAGAAAAGGACAAACACTCCGAAGAGCGCCACATTCATGATAATCATCACGAGAAACCGGTGGGCCAACGCCCATTCCAGCACAGGCCGGTAGGTTCGCTGGCCGAACGCGATGAAGCGATCACCCAGCAGGGGCCTCTGCTCCCCGGTCCGAGGGGTTCCCATGAACCGTGCGCACAAAACCGGATTGAAGACCATCGCCACCAACAGGGACGCTGACAGGGTAATGATCACCGTGATCGGCAGGTACTTCATGAACTCTCCCATGATACCCGGCCAGAAGATCAGCGGACCGAAAGCGCAGAGGGTGGTCAAGGTCGAGGCGATGACCGCCCCGGCCACCTGTCCAGTGCCCACGCCTGCGGCCTCCTCGGCCTCGGTGCCCTTGCCCCGGTGCCGAAAAATGTTCTCGACGATCACAATGGCGTTGTCCACGAGCATGCCCAAGGCCAGGATCAGACTGAACAACACGACCATGTTCAAGGTGATGCCCAGGGCTTGCAGCACGACGAAAGTGATCAGCATCGAGAAGGGAATGGCCACCCCCACGAACAGGGCATTGCGCAGCCCAAAAAACGCCAGCAGCACGAACACCACGAGCAGCAGTCCGCTGAGGATGTTGTTCTCCAGCTCCGAGACCATGCGCTTGATCTCCACCGACTGGTCGGCAACGATGTTCACCTCCACTCCGTCGGGATAGGTTGGGCGCAGCTCGACGAGCAGGTCCTGGATCTGGGCGGCAATATCGATGATGTTCTCGCCGCTGCGTTTCTTCACGATCAGGGTCACGGCATCGCGACCGTTGAAACGACTGATGGTCTCGCGATCCTTGATGCCGAACTTCACGGTGGCTACGTCGCGGACGTAGACCGGAGGTTCGACTCCGGGATTGACCACGAAATCCAGGATCTCTTCGGCCCGCTCCACTTCTCCAGGCACCCGCACCTGATAGTCGTACATGCCCAGGGACAGCTTGCCGCCGGGGATCGTCATGTTCTGCAGGGCCACTGCGTCCTGGACGTCGATGAGAGCAAGGTTGTAGTAGCTGAGCTTCTCGGGATCGACGTCCACCTGGACCTCGTTCTCGATGCCGCCGACAAGATCGACGCCCAGCACGCCCTTGATCTGCTCGATGTCCTCCTGCAGGTCCTCACCCAGCTTCTTGAGCAGGAACAGATCGATGTCGCCGGACAGGTTCACCTGCATGACCGGGAAGGCGTCGGCGGCGCTGACCTCCTGCACCACCATGTCGTTGCGCGGGTCCGTCGGCAGATCCGGCTTGGCCAGCTCGACCCGGTCGCGAACCGATTGGAGCGCGTCGCTCATGTCGACCTTGGATTCGAATTCCAGGGTTATCGACGACATGCCGTAGGACGAGCTGCTGGTCATCTCCTTCAGATCCTCGAGACCCTTGAGCTGCTTCTCCAGCTTGCGAGTCACCAGGTTCTCCATGTCCTCGGGACTGGTCCCGGCATAGGGCGACATCACCATCACGAAGGGGATCTTCACATCCGGTGACGACTCCCTGGGCAGATTCCGATACGCGGACAATCCCATGAGCACGATGATCACCATGAAGGCGAAGATCATGGGGTAGCGCTGGATAGCGCCGCGAGTGATCCTCATTGTCCGGCCTCCCGATTCTGATCCACTGCCGATCCGTCCACCGAGTGAATCCGCGTCGCTGCTCCCGCGGCCGTCAACTCACCGGGGTCGCCGGCCAGCGATCCGTCGGGGTTCTGAGTGGTTTCGGTGATGTTGACCAGGCTGCCGTCACGCAGATCGCGATGCCCCCGCACGACCAGCAGTTCTCCCTGCACCAGCCCCGCGTCCACCACGACCATCAGTCCCTGGGAAGCGCCGAGCTTGAGCTGACGCAGTTTGGCACGATCTCCCTCGACCACATAGGCCGTCGGACCGACCCTGCCGTTCAATACCGCGTCCCGGGGAATGGCCACCACGTCGGCGACCTGGTTCTTGGGCAGGCGCGCCCGACCGATCACGCCGCTGTGGTAGACCAGATCCGGATTCGGAATCTCGATCTCGACCTTGAACTTGCCCGTTGCCCGGTCCGCCTCGAAGCCGACCCAGGAGATGGCTCCGTCAGCCAGCGCCCGGCTCTCGCCCAGTCGGATCTTCGCCGTGTCGCCTTTTCTGACCCACTGGACCTGGGTATCGGTGAGATAGGCTTCCAGTTTCAGGGTGTAGGGATCGACAACGCGGCAGACGGGCATTCCCGGCGCGACCAGCTGCCCCAATTCCACGTAGCGATCGACCACGACTCCGGCAAAAGGAGCCTTGATTCCGGCTCGGTCGTAACGCCGTCGGGTGACTGTCGCCTGGCTCTGGGCCATGGCAAAATCCCCCTCGGCAGTCAGCAACTCGATGCGACTGACCTTGCCGGCGTCGAACAACTGGCGCACCTTGTCGATGTTGTAGGATTGCGTCGCCAGCCGGGCCTGGGCGGCTTCCATCTCGGCCTTCAGAATGGCCCGATCCTGTTCCAGGATGATCTGATTCGCGGCAACCTCAGTGCCCTTGGCGGCGGTGATCGCCACGATGGCACCGGCCTCCTCGGCGCTCAGGTTCGTGCCGCGGACCGGGGCGACCGGCCCGGCGATCTCGAAGTACTCGGTCACCGTTTCGGGGGTCAGATCCAGCACCCTGACGTTGCGGGGAATCTCCTGGATCGTCTCGTCCGTCGCCGCATCGCGGCAACCCCCGACGGCCAGAACCAGCAGCAGGCTCATGGTCGCAGCCGCACCAACGCGCAGGCTGCTCGTGAATCTCGTCGTATACATCAGTTAACCTCCGCAACAAGACCGGGTATATCCGTCAGGGCCAACAACGGCGACCAGCCGAGAGCCCGCTTCAATGACGCAGTGATGGCCAGGACTTCATACCTGGCATCGATGACGTTGCTCTGGGCTTCGGCCCGGTTGGCCTCCGATACCAGCACGTCCAGGTAGTTGATCTTCCCCATCTGCAGCATCAACAGGCTCTCCTCCAAGACCTCTTCGCTGCGCTCGAGATTCAGGACCACGGCCGACAGTACCTCCCGCGCCATGCGCAGGTTGGCCAGCAGTTCCAGGACCTCCACCTGCACCAGGCGACGTTGCCCGGTGAGTTCGGTCTCAGTACGTCGGATCTGGCCCTCGGTCTCGGCCACCAGGCCCCGGGTCAACATTCCGTCGAAGAGAGGAATATTCAGTGCAACCGAAGCCCGCCACGAGTCGTGACCATCATCGAACATGGTGTCGAAGGTCTTGCCCACATATCCGTAAGCCCCACCCAGGGTCAGGTAGGGACGATTGTCCGATATCTGTGCCTTGCGGTTCTTGCGCAGGATATCGGTAAAGGTCTGGGTGACCATCAAGTCGGGCCGGTTTTGGGCCATCTCCAGCGCTTTCGCGTCTACGAGAGGATCGCTCTCCACCGGTTGGAAATTCTGGATGCTCAGTGGAGTCTCCGGCCGGCGGCCCATCAGGGCGTTGAGCCGAGCGCCTTCGTTGCGCAGATTGGCTTCGGCAATCAGCAACTGGGGCCGGATGTTGGCCAGAGTGACCGCCGCCTGCAAAGTGTCCAGGCGCGTGGCCACTCCCAGTTCGTAACGCATCTTCATGATGTTCAGCAACTCGGTCTGATTGGCCAGCTGGGCCCGCACCGCCTGGATTTTCTCCGCCGCCTTGACAATGCTGAAATAGGCCGCGACCGTGCTCTCGGAGGTCTGGTGCTCCACCGACTGGATGGCCAGTTCCTGCCTCTGAATGCCCAGCTTGGCCGCTCCCACGGCGCCACTGATCTTCAGGGGATTGATCTCCCAATTCAGGTTCAGGCTCGTACGCAGAAACGACTGGGCGGGAATAGCCCCGGCTTCGGGAATGAAGGAACCGAATCCACCCAACCATTCCTCGAACCACTCGGGCGCCCCGTCCGGAGGACCCAAGCCGCCGGAATCACCGCCGAAAGTCGAATCCAGGGCGAAACTGGGATCCCGAGAACGAGACCAGTCGCCGACCAGATCCAGGGTCGG
>Ga0070728_10001555_pt1 | contig 33275 bp, 30 predicted proteins | sample tdDd471_FD_66723 | JGI IMG/M metagenome (GOLD analysis project Ga0070728, IMG submission 66723) | Marine sediment microbial communities from the Atlantic coast under amendment with organic carbon and nitrate - tdDd47.1 | ecosystem: Environmental > Aquatic > Marine > Coastal > Sediment | place...
CTGGCCCCGACGGCGCTGGCCCCGACGGCGCTGGCCCCGACGGCGCTGGCAACGACGGCGCTGGCAACGACGCCAGGAAAGGACGCTTGTCATGACCCATTGCCTGATCGTCGACGATTCCAAGGTGGTGCGTATCGTCGCCCGGCGCATTATCGAGGAGTTCGACTTCTCCATCGAGGAAGCCGAGAACGGACAGATCGCGCTGGACGCGTGCAAGCGGCGCATGCCGGATATCATCTTGCTGGACTGGAACATGCCCGTGATGAGCGGGATCGAGTTTCTCACCGAATTGCGCAGGAGCGACGGCGGCGATCATCCGAAGGTCGTTTTCTGCACGACCGAGAACGACATGAGTCATATCCAGCAGGCGATCCGAGCCGGCGCCAACGAATACATCATGAAGCCCTTCGACAACGAGATTCTGTCCACGAAATTCTCCCAGGTGGGTGTGCTTTGACCGCAGGCGCGTTCGACCGGCGGGCCGCGCCGGGAACACAGACCTCCGCCGAGCCCTACCGGGTTCTGCTCGTCGACGATTCGGCGGTGATCCGAGGGCTATCGGCGCGCATCCTCGAGAAGGATCCGGCGGTGCGCGTCGTCGCCACCGCCGGAGACGGCGCCCAGGCGGTTTCGGCCCTGCGTCGCCGGTCGGTGGACGTGGTGGTGCTGGATATCGAGATGCCCGTCATGGACGGGCTGACGGCCCTGCCGAAGCTCTTGGAGATCGACCCCGACGTCAGGATCGTCATGTCCTCGACGCTGACGACCCGCAACGCGGATATCAGCCTGCGCGCCTTGCAGGCGGGGGCCGCCGACTATATTCCCAAGCCCTCGACCGCGAAGGAGATGATCGGCGGCGACGAATTCGCTCGCGATCTGTTGGCGAAGGTAAAGGCCCTGGGGGCGTCGCGCCGCGGCCAACGGCCCGCCGCGGATCCGGTCGGATCCACGGCGCCGGCCGCGCCGCCGCCTGCCGGGCCCAAGCCGCTTGCCGGTGTCGCGCCGATCGCGTTGCGCAAGCCCTCTCTCGTGCCGCCGAGGATACTGATCCTCGGAAGCTCGACGGGCGGCCCGAAGGCGCTGTCGACCCTGTTTCGGGGCCTGCGCGGCAAGCTGAACATGCCGATCCTCCTGACCCAGCATATGCCGGCCACCTTCACCGCGATGCTGGCGGAGCATATTGCCGACGCCGGCGAACGGCCGGCGGTCGAAGGCGCCGACGGCATGGTGCTGGAACCCGGCCATCTGTACGTCGCGCCGGGCGACTATCACATGGTGATCGAGGAGGCCGGCGGCCGGGCCAGCGTGTGCCTGAACCAGGATCCGCCCGAGAATTTCTGCCGCCCGTCGGTCGATCCCTTGCTCCGCTCGGCCGCGCGGATTTACGGGCCGGCGGTCCTCGCGGTGATTCTCACCGGCATGGGCCAGGACGGACTACTCGGCTGCGAGACCGTCGTCGAGGGCGGCGGGACCGTCATCGCCCAGGACGAGGCGACCAGTGTCGTCTGGGGCATGCCGGGCGCCGTGGCCACCGCCGGGCTGTGTAGCGCCGTCCTGCCGCTGGACGCGATCGCCGGGAAAATCGTCGGCCAGGCCGGCGGAAAGGGCGCGCGATGACGCCGGCCGATTTCGACCTCATCAGCGGCATCGTCAAGGAGCGGTCCGGGCTCGCCCTGACACCCGAGAAGACCTACCTGCTGGAGAGCCGGCTGATGCCTATCGCCCGCCGGCTGGAGCTAGGCGACTTGGCGGCGCTGGCGGAGCGGTTGCGGAAGGGCGCCGACGCTGCGCTTCTGGACGAGATCGCCGAGGCGATGACCACCAACGAATCCTTCTTCTTCCGGGATACGAAGCCGTTCGACCAGTTTCGCGAGGTCATCCTTCCCGGCCTGTTGGAGGCGCGCGCGTCGACCAAGACCCTTCGAATTTGGTGCGCCGCCTGTTCGACCGGGCAGGAGCCCTATACCCTGGCTATGATCCTGCGCGAGGAGGCCGCCAAGGTCGCCGGCTGGCGGATCGAGATCGTCGCCACCGACCTGTCGCGCGAGGTGCTGGATCGGGCGCGCAACGGCGTCTATACGCAATTCGAGGTCCAGCGCGGTCTGCCGATCGACTATCTGGTCAAGTATTTCGCCCAGGCCGAGGATAGCTGGCAGATCGATGCGTCGATTCGCGCCATGGTTCAGTACAAGGAGTTGAACCTGTTGGAATCCTTCGCCCATCTCGGCAGGTTCGACGTCATCTTCTGTCGCAACGTCCTGATCTATTTCGACGCCGAGACCAAGGCCGACGTGCTGAACCGGATCGCCGAACGCATGCCGGCGGACGGGACGCTGTATCTAGGCGGCGCCGAATCGGTGATCGGGATCACCGACAGCTTCAAGCCAGTCTCCGGCCAACGCGGTATCTACGCGCTGACGTCGAATTTCGGCACGCCGGCGCCGGCGCCGGTGGCGCGGGCGACCGGCTTGAACGCCGCGACGTCCAAGGTCGGCGGCCTGGCCGCGTCATCCTAGGCCTGGGTCCTGGACCTGGTGCCCGGTGGCGCGCCGGGCGATCTTTCGAAAGTGAATTGAGGGTCGTGGCCGGGCGGCGTCAGCCGCTGGCGACGGCGAGGGCGGGCTCTTCGGGTTCCTCGTTGCGCAGGACGTAGCCGCGCCCCCAGACGGTCTCGATATAATTCTCGCCGCCGGTGGCTTGGGCGATCTTCTTGCGCAGCTTGCAGATGAAGACATCGATGATCTTCAGTTCGGGCTCGTCGATGCCGCCATAGAGATGGTTGAGGAACATCTCCTTGGTCAGGGTCGTTCCCTTGCGCAGGGAAAGGAGCTCCAGAATGGCATATTCCTTGCCGGTCAGATGCAGGGGCTGGTCGTCGACCTCGACCGCGCGGCTGTCCAGATTGATCGACAGGCGGCCGGTGCGGATGATCGATTCGGAATGGCCCTTGGAGCGGCGCACCACGGCCTGGATGCGGGCGACCAGCTCGCCCTTGTCGAAGGGCTTGGTCAGATAGTCGTCGGCGCCGAAGCCCAGGCCCTTGATCTTCTTGTCGGTATCGCCGAGACCCGAGAGGATGAGAATTGGCGTGGATACGCGGGCCGCGCGCAACCGGCGCAGAACCTCGTATCCGTCGATGTCGGGGAGCATCAGGTCGAGGAGAATGATGTCGTAGTCGTAGAGCTTGCCGATCTCCAAGCCGTCTTCGCCAAGGTCGGTCGTGTCGCACACGAAGCCTTCGGTTCTGAGCATCAACTCGATGCTGCGCGCCATCGACGAATCATCTTCAATCAATAAGATCCGCATCGGATCCTCCCGGAAGCTCTTCATTAACCATAGGATATGGCGCCATGGTCGCAGCGACAAGTTAAGAAACGGTTTACCAGCGGACGGCGGCGAAGGGGGCGGTCACCCGTTCGGGCCTTTACCGAAACTTAAGCGGGCGGCGCCATGGTGGGGCTGTCTCATCGATCCCGTTCATCTACCGGCCGGCCCGACCTTGCCTCTCGATTCCCTTCTCTCCGATCTGGACCGCATTCCCGACCATCGGCTGTACGGACGGGTGACCGCCGTCCAGGGCATGATGGTCGAGATCGGCGGCGTTCAGCGGCGCTTGTCGATCGGCGGGCGCTGCCATCTGGTCACCCGCGACGGGCGGCGCATCGCCAGCGAGGTGGTGGGTTTTCGCTCGGGGCGAGTCCTCGCCATGCCCTTCGGTTCCCTCGACGGGGTCGGGCTCGGCTGCCGGGCCGAGGTTGCGATCGCCGAGCCGGTCATCCGCCCCTCGGAGGGCTGGCTCGGCCGGGTGGTCAACGCGCTGGGCGAGCCCGTCGACGGTCGCGGGCCGCTGCCCGAGGGGCCGGTTGCCTATCCCTTGCGCGCGCCGCCGCCGCCGGCCCACGAGCGGGCGAGGATCGGCGGCAAGATCGATCTCGGGGTGCGGGCGATCAACAGTTTCCTGACCTGCTGTCGCGGCCAGCGCATGGGAATCTTTTCCGGGTCCGGGGTCGGCAAGTCGGTGCTGCTCTCGATGCTGGCGCGCTATACGGTGTCGGACGTCAATGTTATCGGCCTGATCGGCGAGCGCGGCCGCGAGGTCCAGGAGTTCATCGCCGACGATCTAGGCCCCGAGGGGCTGGCGCGCAGCGTCGTCGTCGTCGCGACCTCGGACGAAAGCCCCCTCATGCGCCGCCAGGCGGCGCAGATGACCCTCAGCGTCGCCGAATATTTCCGCGACCGCGACCGGGACGTCCTCTGCCTGATCGACAGCATCACGCGCTTCGCCATGGCCCAACGCGAGATCGGCCTGTCGGCGGGTGAGCCGCCGGCGAGCAAGGGCTATACCCCGACCGTCTTCGCCGAGCTGCCGAAGCTGCTGGAACGCGCCGGGCCCGGCCGCGGCGCCGGGACGATCACCGGCCTGTTCACGGTCCTGGTCGAAGGCGACGATCACAACGAACCGATCTCGGACGCGGTGCGCGGCATCCTGGACGGCCATATCGTGCTCGACCGCGAGATCGCCGAGCGCGGCCGATTCCCGGCGATCAACGTTCTGCGCAGCCTGTCGCGGACCGTGCCCAACTGCCATACGGACGCAGAGAACGCCTTGGCGGTACGCGCCCGGGCGCTGCTGTCGACCTACGAAAACATGGCCGAGTTGGTGCGCCTGGGCGCCTACAAGAAGGGCAGCGATCCGGAGGTGGACCTGGCGGTGGCACTGTGGCCGGCGCTGGAGGACTTCCTCCGCCAGGGCAAGATGGAGCGCGAGGATCTGGCGGGTGGGTTCGAGAAGCTGGCGCGGGTGCTGGCGCCCGCCGACGCGGGACAAGGGGGAATAGATGCGGAATCTTGACGGGGTAATCCGCCTGCATCGTTGGCAGGTGGACGAGAAGGGGCGCAAGCTGCGCGAATTGCAGGATCTGGCCCAGCGGCTGAGCGCCGATATCGACGGTCTCGCGGCCGAGCTGCGCGGCGAGCAGGCGGCGGCGGCGCGGTCCGTCGAGGCGCATGCGGCCTACGAACGCTATGCGGCGCGGAACATGGCCCAGCGGCGCAACCTGGCGCGCTCGGTGGCCGAATTGGAGAGCGAGATCGAAGCCGCTCGCGCGGAGCTGGCCGAGGCCCATGGCGAGCTCAAGAGATACGAGATCATCCAAGGCGACCGCGAGAAGCGCCTGCAGCTTCGCGCCAAGCGCCTGGAGCAGATGACCGCCGACGAGATCGCCCTGGCCGGCCATCGCCGCCGGCAGCCCGTGCCGGGTAACGCCTAGGTCCCCTTAAACAACCAGGCCGGGATCGCGCTCGGCGATGTCCTCCAGCGGCGTGACCGCGAAGGCGGGGGCGGTCTGAAAGGCGATCTCGCCGGCGATGCCCGTGGCCTGGCAGCAGCGGGTGTAAATCTCGGTCAGATCGCGGCGCATGCCGTCGGGCATTCGGGCATGGCTGCGGAGGATGAGGTCCAGGCGCTTGCGGCGGCTGAGGCCGTCGATCTGGACCTCGCCGAACGCCGACAGCGCAACCTCGACGACGAAGCGGGTTTGGCCGTCGCCGGCTTCGGCGTCGTCCGCGCCTTGTCGGTCCCGGCGCAGGAACATGCGGATCTGATGCAGCCGCTCCTCGTGATAAAGCGGGATCAGGAAGGCGCGCCATTCGCCGGCCGGCTGGTCCGCCGCCAGGCGCGCCATCTGGCCGAACTCCTCGGCAAGCTGCGCCGCGAGCTCGGGCCGTCCCGCCTGGGCCAAGGCGCTCGCCATCCCGGTGCCCAGCCCGGGGGGCGGCTTCCCGTTCCGCAAGCCGGCGACATAGGCGAGGAGGTCGAGGAGCAGCCGCGGGCCGGGTTGGGGAAGCGCCCGATCGGCCGCGGCTGTCGCGGGACCGGACCCGAGCGGCGCGAGGACGCCGATCGCCTCGCGCAGGGCCGGCCAGTCGCGCGACAGGCTGCCGGGGACGCGCTGGCGGTCGCCGGCGTGAAGAGCGGCCTCGGGCGGTAGCTCGCTGTCCAGAAGTTCCACCAACAGGATCGCGCCGACCGGCAGCCGGGCCTTCGCCGCCAAGGTGACCATGCCCAGCGGCGTCTTGACGATCGGGTTGCCGTTCGCCTCGGCGCCGGTGGCCGTCGCCGACATCGTGGCGACGTCGCCCGGACTGTGGGCGGCCATCAGCGTCGGCCGCGGCAGAGCCAGGCCGGAGCGCGGCATTCCAAGCGAGACGACCCGCAAGGACAGCCGCCGCGTCGCGACCGGCGCCGCGTCGGTGCCGGCGGGCGTCCCGGATTGCGGCGCCAGCCATCCGATAAGGGCGCGGCCCGGCGCCAGCGGGTTCGCCGCGCTCGGCCCCGCCGCGCCGCCGCTCGCGGTCCCGTCGGCGGGCGTCGCGCCGGTCGGGGTCGTTGCGGCCTGGCTTCCGGTGGCGGGGGTCGCCGCCCCCGGCGCCGGCTGCGTGGCGGGCGTTGCGCCTGGCGGGCCGGCATGGGCCGTGCCCACCGGCCGGCCGTCGATGGCGAGCAGGATCACCTGCATGCGGGCGCCGGCGACCTGAAGCTGGAGGGTCACCCGATGGCCGGTCTCCAGCGGCAGCCGGGTCGACAGGCCGACGGTCCCTTGGTCGGTCTTGATCTGGAGGATGTTGCGGGCGTCGCGGCCGGTCACCAGGCCGGTGATCAGGCTGCCTACCGCCAGCTGGGAGAGCGCCGGCGGCGGGTTCACCAGCGCAGCGACCGCGGTCGAGGCGCCGGGGGTCGTTCCCGAGGCGATCCCGCCGGCGGCGCTGGCCGGGCCGGTGGCGGAGAACAGGCCGCTCAAGCGGGTTCCTCCACCATGCGTCGGGCGATGGCTTCGACATCGACGGCCGCGTCGCAGGCCGGATGGCGGATCAAAAGGGGTGTCTGGTTGCGGATGCAGTCGGCGATTCGGGAATCGCGGCGCACCACGCCGGCGAGCGACGGCGTTTTCTTGAGGAAGGTCTCGCAGGCGCGCTGAAGAGTGGCGTAGGTCCGCTCGCCGGCGGGATGGCCGGCAGCCATGTTGACGACGATCCGCATGTCCGCGCCGGGCAGGCGGGCATAAGCCACCTTCATGAAGGCATAGGCGTCGGTCAGCGATGTCGGTTCGTCGGTGGTCAGCACCAGGCACGGTCCCGAATGGCGGCCGAGCATGCGCACCGGATCGGCGATGCCGGCGCCCAGATCGAGGATGGCATGGTCGTAGCCGTCGGACAGGGTTTCGACCTCGTCGCGCAGTCTTTCGATCCGCGCCGCCGGAAGGCTGGCGAGGCGGCCGGAACCGGATCGCCCGGCGATGATGTCGAAGCCCTCGAAGCGGGTCACCGCGTCGGCCATGGCGATCTTGCCGGCCAGCACCTCGGCGAGATCGTGCGGCGGCATCAGGCCAAGCTGGACGTCCAGGTTGGCAAGCCCGAGATCGCCGTCGAACAGCAGGACCTGGCGGCCGGCGCGGGCCAGGGCGTGGGCGAGGGTGATCGAGAACCAGGTCTTGCCCACGCCGCCCTTGCCCGAGGCGACGGCGACGACCTTGCGGGACGGCGCGAACCGCGCGCTGTCGGAAAAGGAGAGGGATGCGATGGTCATGCGGTTGCTCGCAAATCGTTCGAGGTCGCGCGCCGAGCGTCGGGATCGCGGATCAGGACGCGGGCGAGGGCGACCGGGGTCAGGGGGCACAGCCCGTCGGCGATGTCCGCCGCCACGCCGGCGTCCGAGAACCTAAGGCCCCCGGTCTCCACCGCGACGAGGATGCCGCCCAGGCGTCGGGCGATGTCCAGCCGCGTCGCCACCATGCGGCGGACGCCCAGCGGTGCCAGGGCGCGGACGGTGTCGGCGGCCTCGGCCGGATCGGTGCCGGCGGCGAGCACGAGCACGGGCTCCAGCGCCAGGGCGTCGGCCAGGTCGGCGGCGGCGGCGACCGCGTCCGGATCGTACGGATCGAAGCCCGCCGAATCGACGAGGGCCAGCCCGTCCTCGGGCCCCGGAAGGCGGCGCGCGAGGGCCGCGTGGGTCTCGGCGGCGATCAGGTCGATCTCCATGACGCGGGTGAGCGCCGCCAGTTGCTCGATCCCGCCCGCCCGGTCGCCGTCGGTGCTCGCCACCGCGACCGGCTGCCCGGCGATCACAGCCCGCGCGGCGAGCTTGGCCGTGGTGACCGTCTTGCCGGCGCCCGGCGGGCCGACCATCAGGAAGCGGCCCTTGCCGCGCTCGGGGGCCAGGGGCTGGAAGGCGAAGGTCGCGTCCAGCGCCGCCGCCAGGTCCAGCGCCGGATCGCCGGCGCCGGCATTGGCGGCCTCGCCCAGCAGCATGTCGCTCAGATCGGCGCCGACGCCGTGAAAATCGAGTCGCCGCTTCAGCGTCTGCACCCGGCCGGCGGTTTCGATCTCGTCGAATTGGGGGGCGGCGAAGCCATCGTCCGGCGGTTCCACCGCCGCGGTCACCCGTACGCCGCGTCCGTCGGCGGCGGGCTCGGTGGCGACGATGACCGCGTCCGCGCCAAGCGTGTCGCGGACCATTTTCATGGCCGCTTGGGTCGAGCCGGCGGTGAAGCTCTTCAAGCGCATGCCGGGCCTAGATCTGTTCGACGGTCTTGATCCGCGCGTTGGCGTGGATCTCGTTCTGGGACATGACGACGGTCATTGGCCGGAACCGTTCGACGATCGACCGGACATAGGGCCGGATCGCCGGCCCGGTCAGCAGGACCGGTACCTCGCCGCGCATGGCCAACTGTTCGAAGGTGCTGCGGACGGCGGCGATGAACGCCTGAAGCTTGCTGGGCGGAATGGCGAGTTGGGGATCGTCGGCATGGCCGGTGATCGATTCGGCGAAGGTTTGCTCCCATTCGGGCGACAGGGTGACCAGGGGCAGAACGCCGTTGGCGTCGCAATTGGCCTCGCTGATCTGGCGCGCGAGCCGGGCGCGGGTATGTTCGGTGATCGCGGTGATGTTGGCGGTTTCGCCCGCCGCCTCGGCGATGCTTTCCAGGATCGTCGGCAGGTCGCGGATCGAGATCCGCTCGCGGAGCAGGCTTTGGAGGACCCGCTGGATCGTGCTGACCGAGATCTGGTTAGGGATCAGGTCGGCGACCATCTTCTGATGTTCCTTGTCCAGATCGTCCAACAGCTTCTGGGTCTCGCTGTAGGACAACAATTCCGCCATGTTGTCCTTGACGATCTCGGTCAGGTGGGTGGTGATCACCGTCGACGGGTCGACGACCGTATAGCCCTTGAACGAGGCCTCCTCGCGGCTGTCCGGGTCGACCCATTTGGCGGGCAGGCCGAAGGTCGGCTCGGTCGTGTCCTCGCCCGCGAGGGCGATGGCCTCGCCCCTGGGGTCCATGACCAAAAGCATGTTGGGCCGCAGATCGCCCTGGCCGGAATCGATCTCCTTGATGCGAATGGCGTATCCGTTGGCGGGAAGCTGCATGTTGTCCTGGATGCGGACCGACGGCATGACGAAGCCCATCTCGCCGGCGATCTGTCGGCGCAGCGCCTTGATCTGGTCGGTGAGCTGGTGGCCGCTCTCGTTGTTGATCAGGCTCAGGAGCCCGTAACCGAGCTCCAGGCGGACGAGGTCGATTTGCAGGCTGTTGGCGATCGGTTCCTCGGCGACCGGGGCCTGGGGCTGTTCCAGGATTTCCGCTTCCGCCGCCGCGGCTTGCTCGGACCGTTTGCGGACCAAGTACCAGGCGCCGGCGCCGCTGGCGGCGGCAAGGAGGAGGAAGGGCGCCAGGGGCACGCCGGGCAGCAGGGCGAGCGCGACCATCAGGAACGACACCAGTCCAAGCGCCTGGGGGAAGTTGCCGAGTTGGGCGAACAGCGCCTTGTCGGCCGATCCGACGACCCCGGCCTTGGTGACCAGGAGGCCGGCCGCCGTCGAGACGACCAGCGCCGGAATCTGGGTCACCAGCCCGTCGCCGACGGTCAGCATGGTGTAGCTTTCCGCCGCCTCGGCCATGCTCAGGCCCATCTGGGCGACGCCGATGATGACGCCGGCGACGACGTTGATGAAGGTGATCAGCAGGCCGGCGATGGCGTCGCCGCGGACGAACTTCGCGGCGCCGTCCATGGCGCCGAAGAAGGAGCTTTCATTCTCCAGGACGTTGCGGCGGTCGCGGGCCTCCTGTTCGTCGATCAGGCCGGCGGACAGATCGGCGTCGATCGCCATCTGCTTGCCGGGCATGGCGTCCAGGGTGAACCGGGCCGTGACCTCGGCGATCCGTCCCGAGCCCTTGGTGATGACCACGAAATTCACGATCATCAGGATGCCGAAGACGATGATCCCGATGATGAAGTTGCCGCCCATGACGAAGCCGCCGAAGGCCTCGATCACATAACCGGCGGCCGCCGCGCCCTCATGGCCGTTGGCCAGGATCAGCCGCGTCGAGGCCAGGTTGAGCGCCAGGCGGAGGATCGTCGCGATCAGCAGAACGGTGGGGAAGGAGCTGAAATCGAGCGGCTTCTCGATGAACAGCGACGTCATCAGGATCAGTACCGAGAAGGTGATCGACATGGCGAGCCCGAAATCGAGCAGCCAGGTCGGCATCGGCAGGATCAGCACCACCAGGATGCAGGTCAGCCCGAGGGCGAAGCCGATATCGCTCCGCCGGAACAGGCTGTTCAGCAGGCCGGCGACATCGCCGCCCGCCGCTTCGGCGGCACCGCGCTCGGCGCCGCCGGGAGCGGCGGAGAGCGTCGGCGCGTTCGTCTGACTGTCCGCCATGATGTGGGGAACCTCGGCGCCCGTCGCCTAAACCATGGCCCGTCGGTTGGACTCGCCGGGCACGGGAACGGCGACTCCTTCCTCGGAATATTGTTTCAGCTTGTTGCGCAGGGTGCGGATCGAGATGCCGAGGATGTTGGCGGCATGGGTGCGGTTGCCCAGATAGTGGCGCAGCGTGTCCAGGATCAGGTCGCGCTCGACCTCGGCCACGGTCTTGCCGACCATGCCGGCGGCGCCGGGCACCGCGGGCGCCCGAAGGTCCTGGTCCGGCGTCGCCGCAATGTCCGTCGTGGCCGCTTCCTGGCCGATCAGGATCACGTCCTCGGGCTGGATCGTCTCGCCCTTGGCCAGCAGCACCGCCCGGTGCATGCAGTTCTCCAGCTCGCGCACGTTGCCGCGCCAGGGATGGTCGCGCAGCAGCCGCAGCGTGTCCCCGGCCAGTTCCTTGTGGGGCAGGCCGTTGCTGTCGGCGTAGCGGCTGGCGAAATGGCGGGCGAGAAGCTCGATATCGGCCGGCCGTTCGCGCAAGGAGGGCAAGCGAAGATTGACCACGTTCAAGCGATAGAACAGGTCCTGGCGGAAGGTCCCGTCGCGAACCTCGGCCTCCATGTCGCGGTTCGACGTCGCGAGCACCCGGATGTCGACCTTGATCGGCTTGGTCCCGCCGACCCGGTCGATTTCGCGTTCCTGAAGGGCGCGCAGGAGCTTCGCTTGCAGGCGCAGGTCCAGCTCGCTGATCTCGTCGAGGAGCAGGGTGCTGCCGTCGGCCTGCTCGAACTTGCCGATACGCCGGGCGACGGCGCCGGTGAAGGCGCCCTTTTCATGGCCGAACAGCTCCGATTCGAGAAGATTTTCGGGAATCGCGGCGCAATTGACCGAGACAAAGGGCTTGCCCGCGCGAGCGCTCGAATCATGCAGATAGCGGGCGAGCAGTTCCTTGCCGGTTCCGGATTCGCCGGTGACCAGGACGCTGGCGTCGCTGGCCGCGATCTGATCTGCGACCTCGATGGTCCGTTTCATCGCCGGGTCGCGATAGATCAGCGCGTGATGTTCCTCGGTCACGGCCTCCAGGACCGCGGCGATCAGCTCGGGGTCGGGCGGCAAGGGGACATATTCCTTGGCGCCGGCGCGGATCGCGGCGACGGCGGCGTCGGCGTCGGTCCCGATCCCGGCGGCGACCACGGGGATCGTGATGTGCTCGTCGCGCAGGCTGCGGATCAAGCCTTTGACGTCGAGCTTGATATCGACCATCACCAGTTCGGCGCCCTGGCCCGCGCGCAAGGCGGCAAGCCCGGCCTCGACGCCATCGACATGGGCGACCTTGGCGCCGCGCGCGATGGCGATCTTGCTGGCCGCGGTCACCTGACCGTCGAGCGAGCCGATGATGAGTAGACGCATTCCGTAATCTCCCGAGCGATGTACGTTGGTTATTTGAAGTACCGAACCCGGTTGGCCGGGGGCAGCGAGGTGTTGATCATCAGTTCCAGTCGGCGCGGGTTCTCCTGCCGGCCGACCGAGGCCGCGCCCAGCATGTAGACATTGTTGATCAGCGCCTCATGGGCCGAATTGCGCTCCAGCTTCGCCGCCAGCGGCAGGAACAGCATGTTCGCGAGGATCGCGCCGTAGAAGGTGGTCAGCAGCGCCACCGCCATGCTCGGCCCGATGGTCGAGGGGTCTTCCAGATTGCCGAGCATCTGGACCAGGCCGACCAGGGTGCCGATCAGCCCCATCGCCGGCGCTACCTCGGCCGCGCGGCGCAGGATCGCGGCGCTCTTCTCGTGGCGGTCGATGGTCGCGCTGATCTCGGCGCGCAGAATTGATTCGATATCGTCGCCGGTGAACCCATCCACGGCCAGCCCCAGGCCGCGGTGAAGGAAGCTTTGGGCGGGCAGTTGGTCGAGCGCGTCCTGCAGGGCGAGGACTCCCTTCCGGCGCGCCTGGTCGGCGAACTGAAGGACCAGGAGGGCGGCCTGGGACAGGTTGGCCTTTTGATAGAAGAGCGAGCGTCCGATGACCCGCTGGGCGCCGATCACGTCGCCCAGCGAGAAGCTGATCGTCGTTACCAGAAGGGTGCCGCCGATCACGATCAGGATGGCCGGCAGGTCGAGAAAGGCCCGCGGCGTGCCGCCCAGCACCATGGCGGCGGCCACCAGCGCGAAGGCCCCCGCGAGCCCGACCAGGGTCGCCGGGTCGAGACTGCGCCGCGCGCGGCCGGCGGCTTTGCCGGTCGGTCTGGCGGCGCGCGGCGCGCGCCGGGCGATGTTCTCTGCCTTGGCCACGGGTCAGGTCTTGTTGCTCTTGATGATCTCGGTCATGGTGACGCCGAGCCGTTCGTCGACGACCACGACCTCGCCGCGCGCCACCAGCCGGTTGTTGACATAGATGTCGATCGCCTCGCCGACCTTGCGGTCGAGTTCGACGACGGCCCCGCGTCCCAGTTTCAGGAGTTGATTGACCTCGAGCGTTGCCCTGCCGAGCACGGCCGAGACCTGAACCGGAATGTCGTAGATCGCGGCGAGCTCCGAGACGATCGGATCGTCCGACTCCACGCCGTTGGCGTCGGTATCGGACCCCGATCCGTTCGCCATCGCCGCCGCCGTCGCGCCGTCGCCATCGTCCGGGTCGGCGCCGGGCGCGCCGTCCGGCGACGACGACTCGCCGTCCTCCTCGAATTCCTCGAGTGTGAGATTTTCGTCGTCCGACATCGGGCTCTCCTAGGTCTGGTCCGCGTCCGGGGTCGCGGTCGATGGCTTGTTTTCGGTGGGCGCCGGTTCCGGGGGCGGCGCTTGCGGTACGTCGGCGAGGCCGGCGCGGGCGAGCGCCGCGTCGATCAGCGCCCAGAGGGCGGCGCCATCGCGCTCGGCGCCGCCATCGGCCCATTCGAGGCGACAATCGCCGGGTCCGAGGTCGGGTTCGCCGACCAGCACGAGTTGGCCGGGAAAGGCGGCCTCGGCCGCCAAGCCGTCGACGCGGGCACGCAGGGCGTCGAGGGTCGGTTCGCCGACGCGGATCACGATCCGGGGCTCCTCGATGAGGGTTTCCAGGGTCTCGCGCAGAAGCGCCTCGATCTCGGCGAGGCCGTTGCGTTCGGCCGTGCGCGGCAACAGCTTGCGGGTCAAGGCGCCGGCCAAGGCGAGGGCGTTGTCGGCGGCGCTCGCGGCGGCCGCCGCCTGAGCGGCGCCAAGGGTTCCCAGGGTTTCGGCGAGGGCGGTCAACGCGGCGGCGGCTTGCGCCTCCGTCTCGGCGGTCGCGGCGGCGCGGCCCGCCTTCTCGCCTTCGGCGCGGGCCTCGGCGCGCGCCGCCGCCAGTTCCTCGGCGGTGAACAGGCTCGGACGCTTGCCGGCGACGCTGGGAGCGCTGTCGAACGAGGTATCGAAGGCGTATTTCTCGACCGAACTCATGGTTTCTTCGCGACCGGGCTCAGTAAATGAGCTCGTCGTCGCCCTTGTTGTCGCTGATGACGATTTCGCCCTGGGCGGCCAGTTCCTTGGCTGTCGTGACCATGGTCATTTGGGCGGAATCCACGTCCTTGAGGCGCACCGGCCCCATATTTTCCATATCCTCGCGCAGGATCTTTCCGGCGCGTTCCGACATGTTCTCGAAGAACAACTCCTTGATGCCGTCGTTGGCGCCCTTCAAAGCGAGGCCGAGCTTGTCCTTTTCAACCTGGCGCAACAGGGTCTGGATGCCCTCGGGCGGCAGCTTGCCCAGATCCTCGAACGTGAACATCAACGCCTTGATGCGTTCCGCCGAATCCCGATTGCGGTCCTCCAGCGCCGTCATGAAGCGGGTCTCGGCCTGGCGGTCCAAATTATTGAAGATGTCGGCGATCAGTTCGTGGGCGTCGCGGCGGTTGGTGCGCGCCAGGTTGCTCATGAACTCGGTGCGCAGGGTCCGCTCGACCGAATCGAGCACGTCGCGCTGGACGGCCTCCATCCGCAGCATGCGGCCGACGACCTCGAGGGCGAACTCCTCGGGCAGGCAGGTGAGGACCCGGGCCGCGTGGTCGGGGCGGATCTTGGTCATGACCACCGCGACCGTTTGCGGATACTCGTTCTTCAAGTAGGCGGCCAGGATCTCTTCGTTCACATTGCCCAGCTTGTCCCACATCGTGCGGCCCGCGGGTCCGCGGATCTCTTCCATGATCATGTCGACCCGGTCCTTGCCGAGGGTCTTCAGCAGCAGCCTTTCGGTGCCTTCGAAGGTGCCCAGCAGGGAGCCCGACGACGCGACCTGGTCGAAGAATTCGGTGTAGAGATGTTCCGCCGTATCGGACGAGATCGTGCCAAGCGAGGCCATGGCCTGGGAGATCTCCTTGATCTCGTCGTCGTCCATCAGGCCGAATACCTTGCTGGCCTGGTCCTCGCTCAGCGACAGAATGAGCACGGCGGCCTTCTGCGGTCCGGTCAGGGCGCGCAGATCGTCGATGGCATGCGCGGATTCGGCCATGGTACCGGCGTCTCCGCCTAGTTCATGTTCCATGACGGCAAGACCGTTCCTTGGGAACGATTCCGGAATCCGGTTTCGGTGTCGGCGGGCCGGGAGCGCCGCCGTCCTTGGCGAGCGGCGTCGAGACCGGCGGCGTTTCTAAGTGTTGGCACCACGGTCTAGGTCTCCTGATACATCCACTTACGGATGATCGAGAGGGATTCCTCGGGATGCTGGTCGACCATCTGGCCCACCTTCTTCACCGTGGAGGATCGGATTCGGCCCTTGACCTGGGCCATGTCGACAAGGTCCTCGACCGGCGGTTCGTCGGGCATCTCCGCTTGCTCCGTCGGGGCCGCGAGTTGCGGCGCGGCGCCGCCGCTTTGGTCGGCGAGCATCGGATTGCCGGGCTCGTCATGGCGGGGCGGTGGAATGCTCGCGATGATCCGAGTGACCAGCGGGCGGATGACGAGAAGAACGACGAGCAAGGTGACGATAACGAGCACGAAGATCTCGGCGATCCGGAAATAGTCGTTCTTGGAGAGGCCGATCAGGGGATCGTTGGCGTCGATCGGGTCGACCAGGCCGGCGTCCGCGAACTGAAGATTGACGAGCTCGATCGTGTCGCCGCGCTCGGCGTCGAACCCGGCGGTCGACCGCACGAGTCGCTCAAGCTGCGCCATTTCCTCGGCGGTCCTCGGCGCGTAGGTGCGGGTTCCATCCTCGGCCGTGTCGTAAGTGCCGTTGATCAGGACGGCGATCGACAGGCGCTTGATGGTGCCGGATTCGCGCACATGGTTCTTCAGGGTCTTGGTGATTTCGTAATTCACCGTCTCTTCCGTTCGCGCCGAGTGGTTCGAGCTGCCGCCGCCCTCGGCGCCGGCGTCCACCCCATCGGGCAGGTTGCTGCCGACGGTGACCGGCTGCTCGCCGGAGCTTTCGGTGCTGTCGGCGTTCTCCTCGACCGTCTGGGTCGAGCGCACGACCTGGCCGTCGGGGTCGTAGATCTCGGCGGTGGTGGTGATCCGGTCGAAATCCATGTCGGCGGAAACGCGGGCGCGGGCCTGCCCGGCGCCGACGAACTCCTCGAGCAGGCTTTCGATGGCCTGCGTCATCTGCGCTTCATAGGCGGCGCGCATGTCGTCGGCGACATTGGCGTCGGGGCCGTTCTCGCCCTCGCCGGTGCCGCGCGCGAGCAAGTGGCCCTTGTCATCGACGACCGAGACCCGGGCGGGGCTCAGTCCGGGTACCGCGGTCGCCAGCAAATGCTGGATGGCGGCGACATGCTCCTTTGTCAGCGCGGTGTTGCCCTGGGGGCGGACGACGACCGAGGCCGACGGCTCCTGGCGGTCGCGGCTGAACAGCTCACGCCGTGGCATGACCAGATGGACCCGCGCCTTGTGAACCTGGGTCAGGCTGCGGATGGTCCGCGCGAGCTCGCCCTCCAAGGCGCGCAAGAGATTGATGTTTTGGACGAAGCTCGTGCTTCCCAGGGCGCTGGAATCGTCGAATATCTCGTAGCCGACGGAACCGCCGCTGGGGATGCCGCCTTCGGCCATGACCATCCGCATCCGCAGCGCCTGGTCGCGCGGCACCAGGATCTGGCGGCCGTTTCCGGTAATCTCGTACGGCACCCCCAGCGATTCGAGCTTGGCGACGATCTGGCTCGCGTCGCCGACCTCGAGGTCGCCGTAGAGAAGCGCCATATGGGGGGTCGTCAGCCGGGAGCTCATCGTGATCAGGAGGGCGATGAAGGCGATGGCGGTGCCGACGACCATCATCAGTCGTCCCGGCCCAATCCCCCGGAGCATGCTTGAAAACGAATTCATTTGGGTAACGCGGTCCTACGGTGGTCTCCGCGGGCATATGGTCGCGCCGCTCGAGACGCAGGCTAGGTCGGTCCGATGAAGAAAGAATTAATTCGCGGCAAGATTTGCCGGTTTCCGGCAAGCTTTGCCCATGCCCCCCGGACGCGGCCGTCGTCGCGGGCAAAAAAAGAGCTCCCGAGCGGGAGCTGCAAAACCGGAAAGATCGGACGCGCCGGGCGGCGCGCGCCACCGGATCAGCGGTAGCGGCGTGGCGCGCCTCGATAGTTCTGAAGGCGGGTCGTGCGCAGGCCGGCGACGCCGTGATTGCGGATCAGCCGTTGCCAGGAAAGAAACTCCTCGACGGAAAGATCATAGCGCTCGCAGGCTTCGTCCAGGCTGAGCAGACCCTGGCGTACCGCGGCGACGACCTCGGCCTTGCGGCGGACGACCCACCGTCGGGTGTCGGGCGGGGGCAAGTCCGCGAGGGTCATCCCGCCATGGTCCTGGACCTGTCCGTTACTTCCTGCCTTCATGGCGTATTCGTCCTTCGACATGCGTCTTGCCATGCCTCGGTGCGCGATCTCGGTTCGCCAGGATGATAGGGCCGCCGGCTTAAGAAAAACCTAAAGGGAAAAGTTAACGGCGGGTTTGCGGAAGGTTAATGAATTCAAAGGGATAAGGGGTGCCCCGCGCGGCGCCGAGGTTGCCTCGGGACCTGATTCTCGGGCCGTTGGCGCCCCCGGGGGACGGCGCCGCCCCCGGCCCGCGGTTACGGCGGGCGGGGGCGGGCGGAGCCTAGCCTAGCGCGAGCGTGCTACCGCTTGGCGCGGATGAGCTCTTCGAGCATATCGTCGGCGGTTGTGATGACCTTCGCCGAGGCCGAATAGGCGCGCTGGGTGATGATCATGTTGGTGAATTCCTCGGCGATATCGACGGTCGAGGATTCGAGGGTCGAGGCCGCCACCTTGCCGACGCTGCCGACCCCGGCGATGTTGAGCAGATACTGCCCGGAGGCGTCGGTCTCCTGATAGACGTTGCCGGTCTGGGCGGTCATCGCGTTGGGGTTCGGGAAGGTGCCGATGGGGATCTTGTAGATCGCCCGCGATTCGCCGTTGTCGAACAGGGCCCGGACGATCCCGTCCTCGGCGATGCTGACCCCCGAGAAGGAGCCGAACTGGACGCCGTTCTGGCCGATGAAGGAGACATCGTAGGCGCTGGAGAACTGGGTAATGCCGTCGGCCGTGTTCGGCGTCCCCAGGGTTAGGGTGATGGTGCTGTTCGATGCCGTCGCCGGCGTCGTCCAGTCGATGGTGAAGGCGTGTGTCCCCGGCGAGTTCAGCGTCCCGTCGCCGTTAAAGGTGACGTTGGTGGTCGCGCTGGTCGTCGTGCCGTCGGCGGTGGACGCGGTCAGCTGCCACGTGCCGAGCAAGGTGCCGGTCGCGGCGTCGGCCACGGTGGTGGTACCGCCCACATTGTGGGTGACGGCGGAGAAGTCGAGGGCGATCGTGGAATCCCCGACATTCGTCGGCGTCGTCCAATCCACCGTCGCGGTCAGCGATGGCGTGCCCGAAAGATCGATGCTGCCGCCCGACAGGGTGACCGAGCCGTCGGCGCTGGATCCGGCGACGTTCCAGACCTGGCCGGCGCCGGAATAGGTCAGGGTGGTGGTCAGGGTATGGGTCGTGCCTTGACGGTCCGTGACCGTCGTATTCACCGCGATCGGGCTGTCGGTCGTCTCGATGTTGCTGGTGAAGGTGACGGTGTCGGTGGCGGTGATGTCGGCGACCTTCTGGAACGCCAAGTTCACGTCGTGGTTGACGCCCAGGGAGTCGAAGACGCGGGCGAAGACGTTCTGGGTCGAGCCGGTGGTCGCGGTCGCCGGCAGGTTGGCGCCGACGGTAAGGGTCGAGGTCGCGGTCGCGGTGCCGCCGATGCCGGAGACGTTGACCGTTTCCAAGCCGCTCAGGATGCCGGTATTGGTCGCGGTGACGGTGCCGTTCACGTCGGTGGGCCAGGCCTGCAGGAAATAGCCCGCCGTGTTGCGCAAATTGCCGTTCGCGTCGGCGGTGAAGGAGCCGGCGCGGGTATAGGCATAGGGATCGGTGCTGGTCGGGGCCGCCGCGCCGTTGACGACGAAAAAGCCCTCGCCCGAGATGGCGATATCGGTGGCGGAAAGCGACGCCTGCAGAAGACCCTGATGGTCGATCGCTTGGAAGGGGCGGGACCGGACGCCGCCGGCGGAATAGTTTTCGGCGCTCGCGGACTGGGTCACCAAGGTCGAAAAGCGCGCCTTCGTCGCCTTGTAGCCAATGGTGTTCACGTTGGAGATATTGTCCGAGATCATGCTCAGCCCCTGGCTTTGGGCATTGAGCGCCGACACGCCGGAAAACATTGCACCGTAGATGCTCATCTTGAGACTCCTGTCTGGTCCCTAACTGGGTTTCGTGCTTGCGGCCGCTAGACCGGTTCGTCGGCGGCCGGCGGTTGGTTGATGATCAGCAATTCGTCGAGGGTGATTCCCACGCCCTGCACGTCGAGAGTGATCTGGCCGTCGACGGTGGCGACCGAGGTCACGGTCCCGGCGAAGCTGGTTGCGCTGTCCATCGGTTCGCCGTCCAGGTCCTGCGGCGCGACGATCAGATTGTAGACGCCGTCGGGCATTTGGATGCCGTTGTCGTCCTTGCCGTCCCACGTCAGCGTATGCTTGCCGGGGTCGGTCTCGCCGGACAGGATCTTCACCGTCTTGCCGGTGGAGTCCACGATCCGAAGGACGTTCAGCGACGCCTCTTGGTCGAGGGCGTAATTCCAGGTCGCGGCCGAGTCCACCAGCGGCGCGCCATTGCCCAGCGCCTCCACCGTCTTGCCCAGATAGCCGACCGCGGCGACCGATTGCCCGGTCTGCTGCAAGGCGATCAGGTCTTCCAGGTTCTTGTTGGTGGCGATGCTCTGCTCGACCTGGCTGAACTGGACGAGCTGGGAGGTGAACTCGTTCGCGTCCATCGGCGACAACGGGTCCTGATACTGCAACTGGGTCGTGAGCAGGGTAAGGAAATTGTCGAAATTGTCGCTTAGCGACGCGGTCGCGGCGGTGCTTCCGGTACCGCCGGTACCGCCCGACGCGCCGGTCAACAAGCTGATGGCGGAAGAATCCATGTCGCGTTCCTATTCCTTGCGGTCCGGTTGGTTCAAACCTGGATGTCCAGGAGGGCGTCGGAGGTCCATTCCTCTTTGGACGGTGGCGCTTCGGCGACCGACGGGTCCGACTCGTCCGTGTCCTCGGTCGGGCGCGCATCGCCCAAGGCCGAGGCAAATCCGCCGGCGCGCTCGCCGCCGAGGCTGAATTCGAGATTGCCGCCGTCGGGCTTCAGCCCGGCGTCTTCCAGGGCGCGCTCCAGCCCGCGGGCGTCGCGTTGCAGCAGGTCCAATGTCTCGGGCCGGTCGACGGTCACCAGCGCCGCGACGCGGTTGTCGTTGCCGATCTCGAGACGAATATCGACCCGGCCGAGTTCCGCCGGCTTGAGTTGGATGCGGATACGGTCCAGCCCGTCCGCGGCGGCCCGGCGAATATGCAAGGCGATCTGGTCGAGCGCCGGGGCGGGGCGGGGTGCCGGCGCCGGGGTCGGCAGTGGCGCCTGTCGCACGCGGGTCCGCGTCTCGTTGCCGTTGCCTGCGACAAGCTGGCTCGCGAAGGCGTCGCCGCCGATCTTGCCGGCGACGGACGCCGTCGGCAGGCTGCGGGGCACCGGCGCGGCGGGACGGGCGAGGGCGGCCAGGATGTCGGCGGTCATCCTGGCGCCGGGCTTATCGGCAGCGGACTCGCCGGCCGCTTCTCCGAGGTCGGCGGCCGGTCCGTCCGTGGCGCGGCCGTCGGCGGCGACCGAACCGGGATGGCCGGCACGGCGAAACGCGACCGGCAGCGGCCGGTCGTCGCCGGATTCGGTGGCGATATCCTGGTCGAAGGCGGCCGCGTCGCGGGGCGTGGCGTCACCCCGCGTGCCATCGCGGACCGGTATCGGTTGGTCGGCCGGTCGGTCCGGTCCGGCCTCGGCGGTCTTGTCGGGACCGTTGGACGCGGCGCGGGGGGCGCGCCGGACGTCGGTGTTCGATTCGGGCGGCGCGGGGGGCGCGCCGGTCGCGGGCGCGGCATCGGCCGCCGGCGCGGGCGCCTTATCGGGGCCGGGCGCGGCGGTCGCGACCGGGGCGGTCGTCCGCGACAGGGCCGCCGTATCGGCGGGCAACTCGGCGCTCGGCTCGGCCGTCTCTTGGGGCGTAAGGGGGGGCGCTTGCGGTGTCGCGACGCTGTTGTCGGGCGTCGTCTCGGGCGGTGTCGATGCGGGCGGCGTCGCGCCGGGGATCGCCTCGCCGATCGCCGCCATCGCTTGGGGCAGCCGATCCGCCGGCTCCGGCGCGCTCGCCACCACTGGCGCCGCCAGTGGGGTCGCCGGGTCGATCGTCTCGGAAACCACCCGCGCCGCCTTCGCGGGCGCCGGCCGCGCCGTCGGCGCGGTCGGCTCGGGACGCGGATCGTCTTCCGGGCGCGCGCTTCGGTCGCGGGGCTCCAGACGCGGGGCCGGCGCCGACTCACCGGGCGCGAACAGTCCGTCGATCAGTCCGGCGAACATGAAATTATGGGGCCCGCCGGGAACCGCCGTCTTGGCCGGTCCGGGCGGTGCCGTCTTCAGATTTGCGTGCAGGACGTCCATGCGATCCGTCTAGTTCTTTCATTTGCCTCTGGGCCGTCCGCTGGCGGTCGGCCTTTGCGTGCGACGAAGACTGCAAGCCTCGGGCCAACTCGGACAAAAAAAGGCAACTTCTTGAAAAACAAGGAAATTTCAAGGGCCAGAGAGTCGAAATCGGTGCCTTGGCGGCCCGTTTCGGCAAGAGTTGCAGGGCCGGCGCCGGTAAATCCTGCCCCGTCCGGCAGTTTCGACCTCGCGATCTGCCGGTCCGGCGCATTGACTAGGCATTCAAGGCGAAAGTCCGGCGAATGCCGGGCAAAAGAAAAGCCCCCTTCGGCGAAGGGGGCTTGAAGCGCGCCGCCACTGGCGCGGTCGGGCGGCGGAGGTGTCACGCCGAGATCGCGATGGCCGCGCTTCCCGGTCGCGGCGCCTCTCGGGGCGCCGATCCGGAGCCGGCGGTGGCCGTCGCCATGGCGGGGTTCTTGCCCGAGGCGAGCTGGCGCCAGGAATTCTGCAAGGGCTTGAGCAGGTCGATCGCTTCCTCGGCCGGCGCCGGGTCGTTGTCGATATCCACCTGGATCAGGCGACGCAGGATATAGCGGTAAAGCCGGGACAGGTTGAGCGCGATGTCGCCGCCCTCGTCGAAATTGAGGGTGTCGTCCAGATGGTAGAGGATATCCTGAACCTTTCTGTTGGCCTTCCAGCGCTCCTCGATATTGTCCTCGGCGACCGCCTCGACGGTTTTGCGCAGTGCGCGGACCGCCTCGTCATACAGCATGGCGACGCGCTCGGCCGGCGAGGCCGACATGACCTGCTGGTCTCGATAGGTGTCCGAGGCCTGTTTGTCCATCTGGAAACTCCAACTCGTCGGGGGCTGCGCGGCGACGCCTAGTTCGACTGGAACCAGCCGTCGGTGATTCGAGTGATCGATTCACTGAGGGAATCGAGGGTGGCCAGTGCCGTCTCCATCGCCGTGAACTTGGCCAGCAGGGTCGCTTCGAGGACGGCCAGGCGGTTCTCCATCTCTTCGATCCTTTCCTCGGCGAGAAGGTTCTGGCCTTCCATCGACGCGATCTCGCCCTGCAAGCTGCCGTCAGTTTCGTCGAGAATAGTTTCCAATATGTTGAACATCTGCGCGCCGACGCCGAGCGTGAAGTCGACCTGGATGCCGGTGACGCTGGCGGCGCCGTTATAGATGACCTTCAACCCTTCGGCGCCGGTCTGGTCGGTGACCGTCAGAACGCGCCCGCTGGTGGTGACGCTGCCCGAGACGCCGTCGATATCGGCGCTGTCGATCTGGTCGGGATCGCCGGCCATGGTGAGCGCCGCGACCAGGTCGCCGGTGTCGCCGGTATAGGTCAGCGGGGTGGAGGTGGAGACGACGTTGAGATGGGCGCCGCTGCCGTCCTCGAGCACGCTGGCGGTGACGCCGCTGATGGCGGCGTCGTTGATCTTGCTCGCCAGCGTCACCAGCGTGTCGGTCGTCACGTCGTAGGTGATCAGGGTGCCGTTCAGGCTGAACTGGCCGGACGTGGTGGCGGCGAAGCTGTCGGCATGGTCCAGGGTCGCGTCCTTGTCGGTGATTTCGGTGGAATCCTGGTCGAGCTGGCCGATGGTGCCGATGTTCAGGGTGTAGCCGGACGCGTTGTAGGTCGTCTGCCCGGTGGAGGACAGATAGACCACGTTCGGATCCGACGAGGTGAATTCGAAGACGAACATCCGGCGGATGTCGTCGAAATTGTTGATCAGGGCTTCGTCGAGCTTGGATTCATCGATCTGCAAGGTGTTGACCTCCAGATCGTCGGTCACGTCCGACGTCGTTGCGAAGGTAATGCCGATTTGAGCGAGGACCGAGAAGTCCGCGTCGACGCCCTGGGTGCCGATACCGGCGACGTTGGCCAGGCGTTGACGCAAATCGTTCATGGTCGTGTTGCCGAACAAGACGCCGCTTTCGGCGCTGGCGAGGCCGGTCGTGTCCGTCGTCAGGTTCTCGGTATTGATGAACACCCGCAGTTCGTTGTAGGCGTCGACGAAATCGGTGATCGCCTGCTTGATCGTCGACAGGTCGGCCTCGATGTCGATCTTGACGGTGGTGCCGGGCTCGGCCTGGAAGATCGACAGCGTGAGCCCCGCGAAGACGTCGGTGACCGTGTTGCTGTCCCGTTCCAGCAGCTTGCGTTCGTTGGTGATGCCGAAATCGGTCAGCAGGGACCCGGCGCCGGTCTCGGTCATGGTGAAGGCGCTGCCGCTGCCGGTGATCTTGAGCCGATAGCCCGACCCTTCCTGGACGATGCTCGCGGAAATATTCTTCGCCTGCAGGCTGGCGTCGGCGTTGATATTGTCGGCCAGGTCTTGCAGCGTATCGGTCGAGGAATAGGCGAAATCGTACGTCGTGCCGTCGTCGAACCGGATGGTGCCGCTGGAGCCGAGCTGGGTCGAGGTGCTGGTCTGGACCGCCGATTCATACAGCAGGTTGGACTTGTCCAGAATGCCGTCGGCATAGAACTGGGCCTTCTGCGCCGCTTGCAGGACGGTGGTGTAGGTGGTGCCATTGTCGGACGACAGGCCGAGCCCGGATAGGACCGTGCCCGAATCGGTGACCGACATCGAGGTCCCGGTCGTATCCTTGGTCAGCACCAGATAATGCTCGGAACTCGAAACGGTGACGATCGAGGCCGAGATGCCGGTGGCGCTGGAGCCTGTATTGGCGTTGTTGATGCGGTCGCGGACGTCGCTCAGCGTGTCGGTACTCTGCACGGTGATCGTCGTCGAGCCGACATCGACGGTTCCCGACAGGCTGAGGGCCGAGGACGTGCTGGCGAAGGATTGGCTGGCGATCTTGTGGGCCGTCGCGACCTGTTTGATTTCGAGCTCGTGGCTGCCGAGCAGGGCCGCGTTGCTGGCGCTAACGCCGATCAGGTTGCCGGCCGCCGACGGGGTGGCCCCGTCGACGCGGCTGACCGTCGCGAAAGTCGATTTTGCCTTGAACACGTCCGACGTATTGCCGACGCTGACGGCGCCGTACAGCGACGACAGCGCGTTGCGCAGCGAGACGGCGGCGGTCCGCAAGCTGGTGAATTCGGTGATCTTTTCCTGATTCGCGACGACCCGCGCATCGAGCTGGTCGACGGGGATGCGCTTGGCGGCGATGATGGCGTCGACCGTGCCCTTCAGGTCGATGCCCGACGAAATGCCCGAGACGGTGACCCGCCCGCTCTCGTCCACGGACAGATTGTTGAAGCTCAGCCCTTCGACCATCGAATTGACGCGTCCTGTTTCCTAAGCTTCCTGATCGACCAGGGGGCCGAGCATCGCGCGCGTCTTCCCCAGAAGCGCGAGGATTTCCTCGGACGGGATCTGGGCGATCAACTCGCCGCTCTCCTTGTCGAATATGGTGCCGACCACGCGACCTGAATTCTGGTCCACGTCGAGGCGGACTTCGCGTTGCCGCATGTCGGGCGTTTGGCGTGCCGCGATGTCGCGGACCGCGGTTTCCATCGCGGCCGTATCCGCGACGGGCTTGAGGTCGCCGGTCTCCCGTTTCGTTTCCGGGGCGGGCCGGGCCGCCGGTTCGGGAGGCGCGACCAGGGCGATCGATCCGACCTCCATGTCACTCTCCATTCATCGGGAGCGAGGTGGAGAGGGGGTTGCCCCCCTCTCCGGTCACGACGCTCCTACTGGAACAACCGCAGAAGGTTCTGCGGGATCTGGTTGGCCTGGGCCAACATGGACACACCGGCCTGCATCAGGACCTGTTTCGCGGTGAAGTTGCTCATCTCCGACGCGATATCCAGATCCAGCAGCTCGCTGCGGGCCGCCTCGGCGTTCTCGATCGAGGTCGCCAAGTTGGCCGAAGCGAAGGACAGCCGGTTCTGCGCCGCACCGACCTGGGCGCGGGCCGTGTTCAGCGTATCGATCGCCGCGGTGACGGCGGTCGACGCAGTGTCGGCCAGCACCGCCGTGGTGATCGTGTTCGACGACAGGCTGAGCGCGCTGGTGCTCGCCGCGCTGACCGAGAAGGTCAGGTCGTCCTGCGACTGATCGGCCGTGCCCAGCTTGAAGGTGAAGCTGGTCGAGCTGCTCGTCGAGGAGGTCTCGCCGAACAGGCCCTGGCCGAGATTGATCGCGATCGTCGCGTCGGTGTCGGCCGTGGTCGTCGAGGCGATGCCCGTGAAGTCGACCGTCGCCAACACAGCGTCGGTGCCGGAAATCCGGATCTTCAGCTGCGAGGCACTGCCCGTGCCGTTGGCGATATCGCCGGACGCCGTGTTGTCGGCCCCCCAGGTGACCCCGCCATCGACACTGAACTCCAGACCGCTCACGGCGTCGACCGTCAGCGCGTCGGCGACCGTCGTCGAGGTCGTCGACAGGGTCAGGATACCCGTGGTCGAGCTGTAACCCGACAGCGCGGCCAGCGACGTGACGTCGCCATTGACGATGCTGGAGGTCTCCAGCGTCACCGTCGAGCCGGCGTCGAAGCTGGTCGTGGTGCCATCGGTGGCGGTAACGGTCGCGGGGGTGATCGCCGTGCCCCGCTCGAACCCGTACCCGAGGGTCAGGGTCACGCCGACGCCGGAGAAGACCACATCGACATTTTCGCCGGTGTCGAGATCGGCGCCCGACCCGGCAACGGCATCGAGCGCGGCGGTGATATCGACGATCTGCGATTCGCCCGTGTTGACGTTCGTCAGGGTCATCGTCTCGCCGGCGGTCGCATAGGAGACGCGGAAGGCGTCGGCCGACGTCACGCCAGAGAAGGTGACGTTGGAGATGCCATACCCGTCCAGGTTATGCGGGTCGTTGATCGTATAGGAGGTACCACCGTTGATCAGCGTCGTGCCGTTGAACTCGGTGTCCTGGGAGATACGATCGATTTCCGAGCGAAGCGCCACGAACTCTTCGTTCAGAACGCTGCGTTCGGTCGAGGAAAGCTGGCCCGAGGAGGCCTGCACGGCAAGCGACTTCATCCGGACGAGAACGTCGGCGATGGTCCCGTAGGCACCATCCGCGATCTGCAGCATGGAACCCGCCTGACCGGCGTTGACGCTCGCCTGACGCATTGCCTGGACTTCTGCGTTCATCCGCGCGCCAATGGCGAGCGAAGCCGCATCGTCCTTGGCCGACACCACCCGCGTACCCGACGACAGCTTGGTCAACGAATTCGTTGCCATGGCGTCCGTCGAGGACAGGTTGCGATGGGCGACGTTGGCCGCGTAGTTGGAAATGATATTGAGAGCCATTTCGTGTTCTCCTACTTGGATCAAGATTGGCTACATGCCACGGAGCGTTCGCCCCGGCGCGGCGGCGCCTACATGGCGGTACCGCGCGTCGCGTTTCTTGCAAAAGGAGTGCCAAGTGCGGTGCATTTTTAGAGATGAATGAAAACAATGACTTAAGGGGCTTGTGCCGGTCCCCAATTTGCCGGCCCGGCATTTTCTGCCGGCTTTTTCGCGTAAACGGGGAAGGATTTGCCGGCCCCGGAGGGGCAATTGCTGCCGGGTGGGCCGGCGGCGCAAACGACAACGGGCCGTTCGCGGCCTCCCCCGGGACAGGAAACGCGAACGGCCCGTTTTTCGGCCTGGATCGGACATCGGTCAGTTCAGCGGGTGCCTGACTTCGTATTTGCTATTGGACAGGACATGCTGATACCCGACCCGACGCTTGGTATCGATGATCAGCGGCGCTCGGGCGTTGACCGAGAACTGGACCAGTTCCGCCGTGTGGCGCACCGTGACGACCAGCAGATAGGCGGCGGCGTCGGGGGCGACGCCTAGAATGTCGCAGGCCTCTTCCCGGTCCGCGGGGTCGATCATCTCGCCGCCCTCCAGGAGCGGCATGACGATCAGCGACAGGGACGGATCGTTGACGCATTGCAGGAGCTTGAACCGGCTCGGTTCGCGGTCGGGAAGCTCGCCCAGGACGAACTCGCGGTAGTCGACGAACCCCAACAGGCCCTTGGGCAGGTTGATGATCTTGTCGCGCTCGTAATGGACGATGCCGAAGCGCGTCTCGATGGAGTCGAGAGGCGGCGCTTCCGCCAAGTCGGCAACCGTTTCGGCGGCCCGTGCGTTTTGGCTGATCATGTCCCGGTCTCCTTGTTTCCTGGGGGGATGGGGGGCGGTGCGGCGGGCGGGGCGGGCATCGGTTCCGTCACCCGTCTTAGCGCAGATACTGGGTCAGGCTGATCTGGCCCAGACGCGAGAGAAGCATGTAGGACGCCTGGATCTGCACCTGGTCGTTGCCCAGCCGCGTGATGGCTTCCGTCGGATCGATATTCTCGATTTCGCTGATCGCCTCCTCGGCGTAGAGGAGGAAATCGGAATGGCGTTGGTCGACGGTCTCCAGCGTCGCGCGGGCGGCGCCGATCCGGCTGCGGATGTTGGGCAGGCCGGCGATCGCTTGGTCGACGACACGCAGGGCTTCTTCCAGGCGTGTCCGGTCGATGGTCGGGCTGGTCGTCGTGGTCGCGCCGATGCGCAGGGCACGGACGAGCTGCTCGATCTCCGCCTCGTCGGCGGTCACGCCATAGGAGATGGTGAAGGTGTCGTCGGCGCGGACGGTCAGCTTGGTCGAATCGCCCAGGAAATAGCCGGTGTCGGCGGTCGTCGGATAGACGGAGGGCGGTGTGGTGAAGCCGGCGGCGTTCATATCGACGGGCGCGGTTTCAGTGCGGGTGCCGGCGAACAGATAGCGCCCGTCCATGCGCGTGTTCAGCAACCCCGACACTTGGTCCAGATTGGCCTGCGACTGGCTGGCCAGCGACAATTCCGACGCGTTGTTGCCGTTCAGCGCGTTGACCAGCAGGACCCGGAAATCGCTGGCGATCTGGAAAGCGGTCGCGATCTTGTCCTCCATCGCCGCCAGGCGCTGCTCGGCCAGGGTGTTGTTGGCCAGGAAGCGGGTCTTGGCGGCATGGTCGCTTTTCAGGTTGATCAGGCGGCTGGCGTCGGCGGCCAGGCCCTCGTAGCGCTGGGCCTTCTTGCCGGTGCCGATCTGGATCTGGGCGTCCTGGATCCGCGACTGGATCTCGCGGGTGAAATGGAGCCCCAGATTATGCTGCATCAGGTTGGTGACACGGGTCATGGCAGGTCGCTCCTCAGACGAGTTCGCCCAGGATGTCGAGGATTTCGTTCAGGGTGCTCATCATCCGCGCCGCCGCCGAATAGGCGTTCTGGTAGAGGAGGGTGTTCGCCAGCTCCTCGTCGATATTGACGCCGCTGATCTGGCCGGCCTTGGTCTCCAGGTTCTGATGGACCGTCTCGACATAGGTCGTCTGCTCGCCGGCGTTGAAGGCGAGGGTCGCGTTGCGCGACACAATGCTCGCCGTGTAGCCCGAGAAGGTATGCCCGACCGCCGGCTGGCCGCCGGCGGCGGCGAAGCTCACCTGGTCGGTGAACTTGGCCGCCAGCCGTCCGGCGACCGTGTTGTCGCCGACCGAAACCGCAACCGTCGTGTCCGCCGTGACGCTGCCCGCGGCGACGCTGGACAGCTCCCCGCGGGAGACGAGATGGGGGCTGCTGGCGAGGTCGGCGCGCAGGGCGAGGGTCGAGGCCAGGCTGACCGCATCGTCCCCAACGAAGAAATCGTTGAGTCCGAAATAATGAGAAAAACCACGGGTTTGCCCCGAAATATTCAAGTTGGCACTCACCGTCCCCGTGGTGTCGGTGAAGGTGATGGCGAGGCCGTTGTCGGCGAGGATGTCGATCCGCGAGCCACCGTTGCTCTCGGTCGTCACCCGCGCCGTGACCCCGCCGACGGCGTCGATCTTGGCCTGGATATCGCTCGCCGTGTCGGTGGTGACGACGGTGACCGTGCCGAGCAGCGTATTGGTGTTGTCGCGGATCTCGAACACGCCGGCCTCGCCCAGCGCGGTCGTCGCCAGCACGTCGGAGCGATGGTTGACGATCTGGCTGCTGCTTTCGTTGATGGCGATCGCGTCGCCGGCATTGTCGGCGGTGATCACCAGCCGGTTGTTGACCACTGATGCGGTGGCGAAGCCGGTCAGCCCGGTATTGATGGCGCCGATGACGTCGTTCACCGTCGCCGGCGAGGGCAGGCTGGTCAGGTCCAGGTCCAGGGGCGCGGCGGCGAAGGTGCCGTCGTCCTGGTTGACCACGGCGACGCGCACGGTGCCGCTTCCGGCGAAGGCCGCCGCCGTGCCGCCGATCAGCGCTCGGGTGCCGGTCAGGCTTGCCGGGGGCGGGTAGCCGGTGCCGTCATTGTGGATGGCATTGATCTCGTCGCGGATCGTCTGGGCCAGCCGGTCCAGCTCGCTGGCCAGGTTCGGCAGTTCGGTGTCGCGGAGCTGGATCAGCCCGGCCAGCTTGCCGGACGCGATCTCGGTGGTGACGTCGATCCCGTCCAGTAGGATCGGGCTGATGCCGTCGTTGGGATAGGCGACGTTGGCGGTCATCGTCGCCACCGGGCTGTGGCTCATCGTCGCGGCGATCGTGTCGGCCAGCGGCCGGCCGGACGGGGTCAGCATCACGATCTCGCCCGTATTGCGGGTGTAGTGCCGGAAATCGATCTGCTCGGCGACCTTGGCGATGGCCTGGTCGCGGGCGTCCTCCAGCTCGCTGGTCGGCCGGTTGAGGGCCTTGTCGGCGGCGATCCGGGCGTTCAAGTCGGCGATGGCCGCGAGCTGGGTGTTGACGGTCGTCGCGGCGGTGGCGATATCGGCGTCGGTCTGCTTGCGCAGTTTCTGGATCTCGGCCGACATGCTGTTGAGCTGTTGGGCGAGGTCGATGGCCGCGTTGACCACATTGATCCGTTCGGCGACGCCTTCCGGCTTCAGCGCCGCTCCCTCCATCGAGGCGCCCAGATCGTCGATGATCGCCGAGACCGAATTGTTGCTGCCCGGCGTGCCGAACATGTCCTGGGTGAGCTGGAGAAACCGATCGCGGGTCTGCACGTCGCCCAGCGACCCCTTCTGGACCCACAGATTGCCCAGCAGATAGGTGTCGACCTGGCGGGTGATCGAGGCGACCTGGACGCCGGCGCCGGCCTCGACGCCGATGATGCGGCGCGATTCGGGCGCGATGATCTTGCGCGAATAGCCCTCGGTATTCGCGTTGGCGATGTTGTTCGAGGCGACGCGCAGCGCCGTCTGGTTGTATTGCAGGCCGCTGATCGCGGTCTGCAGGGCGGTGGTGAGGGAGGCGAGGGCCATGGGGCGGGTCTCCGCGCGGCGCTAAAGCGTCCGGTCGACGGCCAGCGAGGTCGGCGCCTGGCCGCCGCGGGCCGGCCGCGCCTTGCCGCCGGTGTCCGAATAGCCGTCCTGGCGGGTGGCGTTGGCCGCGTCGACGATCGCCTTCAGCAGCGCCTCGTTGGCGTCGCGCGCCGCGCGCAGCGCTTGGGCGTTGCGGCGGATCGCCGTATCGTAATCGTCGGTCGCGGCGCGCAGCTCCTTCTGGAGGACCGGCTCCAGCACGGCCAGGCGCCGAGGGTCGTCGCGCAGGGCGGCGACCTGTTGCTCGTACAGCCGCGCCAGCGCCGCCTTCTCCTCCTGCAGCGCCTCGATGTCGCGCGGCCGCATGGCCCGCAGCATCTCGATCTCGCGGTTCATCAGTTCGACCAACCGCCCGGTGATGGCGATCAGGTCCGTCGCCCAGCCTTCGGCATCCATGGTCATTCGACCTCCTGTAGCCTGAGAATTTCCCGTTGCACCGCGTCGGCGAGGCCGACGCCGCCGGCCTTCGCGATGGACCGGCCATATTCCTGGGTGAGGAGGGAGCGGAAGACCTCCTCGCCATGGCCGCCGCCGAACGGGCCGGACGTATCCAGCCCGGCGACCATGTATTCCAGCATCTGGGCCAGGAAGACGGCCTCGAACTCTTCCGCCGTTCGCCGCGCGGCGCCGGCGTCCGCCGTCGGGCGCGGGGTTTGCGCCTTGCCGGTGCCCGCGGCCTTGGCGGCGAGCAGCGAAGCGGTCAGGAGCGCCGCGTCGTCCATCACATCACCTTGATGTCGGCTTGCAGGGCGCCGGCGGCCTTGATGGTCTGCAGGATGGTGATCATGTCGCGCGGCCCGATGCCCAGCGCGTTGAGGCCGGACACCAGCTCCTGAAGGCTGACTCCGGTGGCCAGCACCCCCAGCTTGTTGTCGCCATTCTCGCCGACATCGATCTGGGTCCGGTTGACAACCGTCGTCGTTCCGGTTGTGGAAAATGGAGATGGTTGAGATACTTGAGGCGTTTCAGTAATCCTAATCGTCAGGTTTCCCTGGGCGATGGCGACGGTGCTGATCCGCACGTTCTCGCCCATGACGATGGTGCCCGATTGCTCGTCGATCACGACCCGCGCCACATGGTCGGGATCGACCTCGAGCTGCTCGATGTCGGTGAGCAGGGCGACGACGCCGGCCTTGTAGCGGGGCGGGACGCGCAGCCGCACGGTCGCCGGGTCGGTCGGGGTCGCGCTCGGACTGCCCAGGAAGGCGTTGATCGCCTGGGCCATGCGCCGCGCGGTGGTGAAGTCGGGATTGCGCAGCGAGATGCGCACGTCGCGCATGCTCGCCATCTCGAAGTCCAGTTCGCGCTCTACGATCGCGCCGTTGGCGATGCGGCCGGTCGTCGGCACCCCCTTGGTCACCGACGCCGCCGCGCCGGCGGCCGAGAAGCCGCCGACCGCGACCTGGCCCTGGCCGACCGCGTAGACCTCGCCGTCGGCGCCGACCAGCGGCGTGACCAGAAGGGTGCCGCCGAGCAGGCTGCTGGCATCGCCCAGCGAGCTGATCGAAATGTCCATCCGCATGCCATGGCGGGCGAAGGCGGGCAGGACCGCCGTAACCATCACGGCGGCGACGTTCTTGGTCTTGAGGGTGGCCTCGCGGGTATTGATTCCCAGCCGTTCCAGCATGCCGACCAGGCTCTGGCGGGTGAAAGCCGAATTGGTCAGGCTGTCGCCGGTCCCGTTCAGGCCGACGACCAGGCCGTAGCCCACCAGCAGATTCTCGCGTACACCCTCGAAATCGGCGATGTCCTTGATCCGCGAGCGGGCCTCGGCGTTCGCCGCCCCGGTCACGGCCAGGACCGCCGCGACCGCGACGGCCGCGATCGCCGTAAAGACGCGCCGGCGCCCGGAATGCGGGCCGGGGCGGGGTGGGATCGCGGTGTCGGTCATTCTTGCATCCTGTGCCGGTGGCCGTCCTGTGCCGAAGGCGTTGCTCGCGGTTCTGGCTTCCTGCCGAACCCGCCATCGGCGGCCGGGTCCGCTCGACTACAAGCGAAATCCGTGCCAACTCGGCGCATGGGGCGCAAGTATCTGTTTCTAAAGGCGTTTAAACGGCACCGGCCGCTCGGGGCGGGGGCAGTGTTGCCCTCTTGACGGCAAGCTCTGCCGCCCGCTGGGCAAGGGATGCCGGGGGGCGTGGCGCCCGGCCGCGGCGATCAATAGGATTTGGGCAGGCCGAGGACCTTCTCCGCCAGATGGCAGAGGATGAGTTGCGGGCTGACCGGCGCCAGGCGCGGCACCATGACCTCGCGCAGATAGCGCTCGACATGGAATTCCTGGGCGTAGCCCATGCCGCCATGGGTCATGACGGCGCGGGTGCAGGCGTTGAAGCCGGCTTCGGCCGACAGGTATTTGGCGGCGTTGGCCATATGGCCGCAGGGCAGGCCCTTGTCGTACAGCTCGGCGGCCT
>Ga0070728_10001559_pt1 | contig 33186 bp, 25 predicted proteins | sample tdDd471_FD_66723 | JGI IMG/M metagenome (GOLD analysis project Ga0070728, IMG submission 66723) | Marine sediment microbial communities from the Atlantic coast under amendment with organic carbon and nitrate - tdDd47.1 | ecosystem: Environmental > Aquatic > Marine > Coastal > Sediment | place...
GGGCGACCCCATTACTGATGGTGATAAATTAATTAAAAACAACCCCAAACTTGTTTACAGTGCAGCTCACTGGGCCTTTGCAGATTTGCTCGAAACCTATGGCAGACAACGCATTGTGTTATTGATCAAGTTGATCGGCAAAGGTGAAAAATTTCGAATTGCCTGGGAAAAAACATTCGGAATAAAGCTGCTTGCATTCGAGAAAAACTGGAGCGAAAAAATGTCAACTGTCGGCACTGGCGGTGGCTGAACGCTCATTCATTTTCCATCAAAGTTACTGAAAAATCACAACAAACTCTTGACGCTAATTTCCTGCCGTGTTAGAAACATAATACTAAATATACGAGCGAAAATTCATCTTCCTGTTGGTTTTAACCTACTCGCGTACTCTCCCTGTGCTTGCGGTTTGAATTATCATTAGAGCAATTATACAAATAATTAGGTATTGATGAACGAATATTTCTTCGTTGTGGGTGCGGTGCCATGTATTAACATTGTTGCATATGATGTAATAATTTTAACCTATGTTAACTAACAAATGTTAGAAGGAGATGGACTATGAAAAAGAAGTTAATGGTTTTCTTGATGGTTTTTGCAGCCCTTACATTGTTTGTTGCCTGTGGCGGTGATGATGCTACGGACTCCAAAGATTTCAACGCCTGGGTTTGCACCTTTGGTACAGAAAACCCGGCACAGGGTGTTACCGTCTGGTTGCTTGGTAGCGATGGCGAAAAAATTGCCGGCTACGAAGCCCAGGTTTCCGATGTTCAAGGTCTGATCAGCTTTAAAGATGTACCTGCAGGTAAAGTAGGCTTTTTGTGTGAAGGTATTGACGATGAAAACGCAGCAATCAAACGCGTAGATACCTATCAGTTCAACCTGAACTCCGATACCAGCAACACCGGCGACAGTCGTGGCGAAAAACTGTGGTCTGTCGATCTGTCCACCTATACTGCTGCTCCTGCCTTGGCCGGTATAACACTTGATGCAGGTAAAGCCGTTGTGGCCGGAGCCGTTTACTGGGTAGACCCAGCTGATGATGATGAAAAAGAACATATCACCGGTTGCGCAACTGTTACATCCGATTCCGGTGGCGTAGTCAGATATATGGGCGACAACAACCTTCCCACCATTCTCGACAAACAGGATTCCGTCAACCCCATCAACGGTTATTATTTGGTAGGTAATGTCGATCCCGGCCCTGCTACTTTCACTGCACACAATTCCGATGGCGAGCTTGGTACGACCACAATGGTGGTTTTCCCCGATGCCATTACAATCGGTAACATCTATGCCGGTATCCAGGCTACCGATCCTCTGGGCACGAAATCCACCATTACAGAAGATCCTGCAGAATGTCAGCCTGATTTTTAATTGAAACAAGTTGATGTGGAGGCGAATAAAATATTCGTCTCCATTTTTCTGTTTGATATCTGTTTCATAGTTAGGAGGATAACGTGAAACGGTTCTTCATTTTAACTATACTTCTTAGTGTTATGGTTTTTCCTGCATTAGCCGATGCGCAGGAAAAGGAATTTGAATTAAACGGATATGTACAATTGCAGGGCGGTATTTTTGCACCCCTGACATCTAACCTGTTCCAGGACTATGATAGCACCGCCTATTATCACAATTCTCTGGGCGAGACAGATATTTCCTGTGACCCCGTAAACACACCAAACAAACCATGTTATCCACACAGCCATGGTGCCAGAGCTGGAAAACCTTCCATGCTTCGTGGAACGTTGCAGTTGATGGCTGAATGGCGACCCGAGGAAAGAATTCTGATCCATGCTGTGGTTCGTGGTGTTTACTCTTTGAAATTGGATTTTGACGATTATGCACAAATTCCATACTTTCCAGAAGGTGAAGACAGGCGGACATATGCCAAGAATTATGTCTGGAACAACTATTACACTGAAGTAGATCTGCGTGAATTCTATGTCGATATCGAAGCTACCAACTGGCTTTCTTTCAGGCTGGGTCGTCAGCAGGTTGTCTGGGGTGATATCAATTCCTATCGCTTGCTGGATGTTATCAATCCGATAGACAATACCTGGCATTTCGGCCCGCTGGAATCCTTTGAAGATACAAGGTTCCCATTGTGGATCGCCAAAGCCATGTTCGAAATGAAAAGCATTGATCATTCTCTGGAGCTGTTGTGGGTACCAGGATTTGATCGTGACCACGAGACCGTCAATGTGCCATTGACTTTCGTTGGTACCTGGGGACTGCCTCTATCCGATACGCCAAGTCCTTTTGTTATTGATAAAAAAGAATTCATGTATCCGGGCAATGCCTTTGAAGATATGCGAGCCGGTCTAAGATGGCGCGGACATATCAGCCCGCAGTCTACCTATTCACTGATCTATTACTACACTCATATGATGTCGCCTCCTATTCCACTGTACTTTGATTTGAAACCAAAATTGAATGCAGAAGGAAAAGAAGATGCTTCTTTAGGTTACGACAGTGATCATATGGAAAAACTTTTCTTAGGTTTCCCAAGGCAGCATATTGCCGGTTTCGCAATTGATTATGCCTTTGAAAGTCCCATAGGTCTGGTGGCCAAACTGGAAGCCTCTGTCGAACCTGACAGAACCTTCCCCACCAAATCCACCATGGATTATACCGATCAGGATCCGAACCTGCCTCAGCGTTATCATTTCAAGGTCAAGAAAATGCCGGTCATCAACTATGCCGTGCAACTTATTCGCCCCACAATGATTCGCTGGTTGAATCCGACCCAGAATATTATTCTGGTATTGCAGGGAAGCCACTCGGTTATGCCGACCATTACGGATACCGATGAATCCTATCTGTTGCAGATTCCCGGCTTCAATAACTATCCGATCAAAATGCATTCATGGAAACTGGTCTTTCTGGCGGCAACGTCATACCTCCACGGCATGATTGCTCCGCGTCTGGTGGTGGCCTATGTAGATCCCAAAAGCGCATTTATCTCCGGTCAGGTAGATTTCAGGCTTGGTCGTCACTGGCGTTTGAGATTGCAGGTAACGGACTTCTTCGGCTCAGATCAGTATAAGGCTCTGGGTCTGTTCAGGGATCGTGATGAAGTTAACGTAAGAATTCGATATCAGTTCTAAATAGCAATGAAAGAGGTGTCATCATGTTGAAGTTAATGAAAGTTAAAAAATCTCATCTGGTAACAGTGACAGTGCTTGCGATGCTTCTCGCCTGCACGGTGGTTTTTGCCGATGGTGGATGGAAAAAAGGTGTGAAACTTACATCTGAAAACTGGGGTGAGATGGTTGGTTTTAAACCCGATTTGACCACCAATCCTGTGCCGAAGGGTAAAGTTATCAAAGGCAGCAATTTCGATAAGTATAAAGCTGTTCTGCCTGAAAGTATTTCTGTGTTGTTGAAAAAATACAAAATGAAAATCTGGACCAGAGACTATGAAGCAATTCATCCCTCTACCGGATACATCGAAGCAACAAACAAGTACGCCGGTCAGGCAAAACTGACAGACGTTGGCAAGGATTTCAGAAAGTCTTCCATCAGCGGTTATACCGCCGGTCTGCCTTTCCCGAATCCGAAAACCGGAACCGAAGTTGCCTGGAATTACCAGTATTCCTACAACGGAGATGATGGTGATTTGTATTACGCCGTTTACTGGATTTCGGCCTCCAAAGGCGTGGAGCATTTCGAGGAATGGCGTTGGTATTACATCATGCGTACCATCAACAGAACCGATCTCGAACCCAAGCCTGCCATTCCGAAATTTGAGAAAAAAGGCTTGCAGTATACCTCCATCACCTATTGCCTTTCTCCCTACGACAAAAAAGGTTTTGGCGCACTTTACAGTCGTTCCAAAAAACCTCTGGATCAGCAGGGACACGTTTACATTCCTTCGATGAAACGCGTACAGCGTAACAGCTTCGGAACCCGTGGCGATACCTGGAACGGAACCGACATGCTCTATGAAGACGTTCGCGGTTTCATGGGTTATCCCGAATGGATGAACTGGAAACTGGTTGGCAAAAAAACACTGCTGATGCCGATGCACGCAGATATTGCCATTGGCAAGGAAAACGCCAAGAAAACATTTGCCATGGACAAATGGCCCCATTGGAATCCAAAAATGAAATGGGAGTTGCGTCCGATGTACGTGGTCGAAGTAACACCCAAACTGCCGGATTATCCCTACAGCAAAATGCTGATGTATTACGATGCAGAAACCTTCCTGATTACCTATAAAGAATCCTACGATAAAAAAGGTCAGCTCTGGAAACTGGTTCTCACCGGTTACAACGCTTCCGACGATATGGACGAAGGCCCTCCAATTTACGGCATGAATCTGGTAATTGATTTACAGTCAGAACATGCGACTGCCTTTCCTGTCTACACCCTTAAAATGAACTCAGGTCTCGACCCCGACGAATTTACTGAAAGCAATCTGAGAAAGAGGGGAAGATGAGCTTACATAGAACAGGACTGCTGTGCCTGGTCCTGCTTCTTTGTCTTGCGGTTAATGTCCAGGCCGATGGCGATTTGCTATCGGCTTTGGACAAACGGGACAAGTTTTACGATATCACCCCGTGGAATGGCAAGATCTGGTTTGCAGGTTATCCCGGTCATATAATCTCTGCCGATAAAGCTGGAAACAATTTCACCGAAAATTTGTCAAATAGCAAAAATGCTTTGTTTGCGCTTAGCAGCTTTGACAAAGATTCGGCTGTTGCTGTTGGCCCCGATGGTCTGATAATGCGTACCGGGGATGCCGGTAAAAGCTGGACGACAGTCAAGGTTGAAACCAAAGTACCGATGTTTGATGTAAGTACCGTTAAAGGTACGGGTAAAGCTTGGGCGGTTGGCCATTTTAACACTATTCTTTATAGTGAAGACTATGGAAAAAGCTGGCAGTTTCAGAAATATGAATTGCCTGAAGATGCAGCCGATGAACCGGGTTTAAACACGGTGCATTTTTTGGACGAACTAAATGGCTGGATTGCCGGCGAGTTCGGTATCATTCTCAAAACTGCTGATGGTGGAAAAAGCTGGCTTAAGATGGAGTCTCCAACAGAATACACCTTGTACGACATCTATTTTAAAGATGCCAATACCGGAGTGCTTGCCGGTGCTGAAGGTGGTGCTTACATCACCAAAGATGCAGGCGCAAGTTGGGTCAAGCAGGATCTCGCTGCAAAACAGCACATGTTTGACATTTCGGTTGTCGGAGAAGACATTCATTTGGTGGGTCAGGATGGCTATCATGCCAAAGGCAGTTTTGCCGAGAAGGCCAAATGGACAACCAAAAGGACCGGAGTTTATATCTGGTTGAACTCAGTTTATTTCATATCTAAGAAAGAAGGATATGCTGCAGGCGGTAGGGGTACCATTGTAAAAACCGACAATGGTGGCACAAGCTGGAAGCAAATTTCCGGGAGGTAACAGGTCGTGTACGAAAGTTTCGGACGCTGGATTCTCAAGTTCCGTTTTCCAATCTTACTGTTGATCCTGGCCGGGACTGTCTTCTTTTTCTGGCAAGCCACTAAAGTAACAATAGACAGCCCGACCACAGATCTTTTTCCCTCAACACACCCTTATGTTGAGACTTTTGTGAAATACAAGGATGTTTTTGGCGGAGCAGGTACGGTAGTCATCGCACTTGAAGTAAAAGAAGGCGATATCTTCAATACCAAGACTCTGGAGAAAATCAGGCGCATTACTAAAGGCATTGAATTATTGCCGAATGTCAATAATTATCAAGTTCTGTCTTTAGCTCAAAGAAAAGTCAAAGAGCTGAGAGTCGACCCTGAAAAAGGCTTTGTCGCAATTCCCATTATGTGGCCATCTGTGCCGGATACGGAAGAGGGATTGGCCAAATTGAAGGAGTCGGTTTTTACCTCGACCAAGTACTTTGGTACGCTTGTCTCCAGAGATACCAAGGCAGCTTTAATTGTAGCCGGATTTTTCGAGGGTAAATTCAAACCCGAGGATGTCTACAATCAGATGGATGAATTGCTGGAGAAAGAAAAAGACAGCAATACTGAAATTATGGTTATCGGTCGCCCGATGATGCTGGGCTGGATTTACAAAAACAATCCCGAAGTCATCAAAATATTCCTCATTTCACTGTTTGCCATTATTGCAGTGCTGATCCTCTATTTCAGAGATTTCCGCGGAACTTTGTTGCCTTTGGCAACCGCGACAATCTCCGCTATCTGGGGTATTGGTTTCCTTGGTCTGATGGGATACAATTTTGATCCGCTTGTAATTGTTGTGCCATTCATTATCAGTGCGAGGGCGCTCTCGCATTCGGTGCAGGTGGTCGAGAGATATATGGAGGAATTCGAGGAGAAGAAGGATCGTTCACTTGCCTCGTTAAATACCTTTAAAGGTCTCTTCGGCCCCGGAATGGTTGCAATCATCACAGATGCCGCCGGTGTTTTTCTGGTTTATACCACACCGATTCCGCTGTTGCAGAAACTGGCGGTAATGGGCGGATTCTGGGTCTTGTCGATTATCATTTCCGATCTGATTTTCAATCCGATTCTGCTTTCATATCTGCCCGCGCCAAAATGGGGACGCAAAGCCGATAAAGGCTTGCTCTATAAAGTTCTGACCCGTGTTGGTGCCTGGGGATTTGGCTGGCAGAAATATGTTGTACTGGGAACCACTGCTGTAACCCTGATAATTGGTTTCCTGTTTATCAGGCTGCTGGTAATCGGTGATGTACATCCCGGTACCCCAATGCTCTGGCCCGATTCCAAGTATAATCAGGACACGGATAAGATTGCCCAGAAGTTTGGTAACACAGAAATTCTATCCGTTGTGGTTGAAGGAAAAGACAGAAACTCTATCAAAACACCGCAAGTGCTTCGTACTATGGAAGCCTTCCAGAAGCATATGGAAGCCTTGCCGGAGGTGTCAAGTTCCTCTTCCATCGTGGATTATTTACCCAGTATCATTTCAATTCTGCATGGTTCCGATCCTAAGTGGGAAATCATTCCGGATAATCCCATGGAGTCAGGTTTCTTCCTTGAAATGATCTACTCAAATTCGGAGCCGGGTGATCTGGTGCGCTTTGTTACCATTGACTCGCAAAATGCTAACATCACGCTCTATCTGACTGACCACAAAGGTGAAACCCTGAGAGCGGTTATTGCTGCCGCCAAAGAGTTTATCGAAAACAATAAAATGGAACAGGCCAATTTCCGTCTGGCCGGAGGTTATGGTGGTTTGCTGGCAGCTATTAACGAAGAGGTTGCAGGCCATCAGCGAAACATCACCATTTTTGCATTTTTAATCATTGTGGTTTTCTGCGGTGTGGCCTACAGATCAGTGTTTGCAGGTTTCCTCTTTCTTTTGCCCTTAATCATTTCCAACTATTTGACCTATGGTTTGATGGGTGCCCGTGGCATCGGGCTTGATGTCAATGCCCTGCCGGTCGTGGCACTTGGAGTTGGTCTTGGTGTGGATTATGGTTTGTATGTTGTGGGACGCATCAAGGAAGAATATGCCAAGATGCTTGATTTGCGTCAGGCGGTTATCCGTGGTGTCTCGACTGCCGGTAAGGCGGTGGCCTTTACTGCCGGAACCATGGTGGTGGGTGTTGCGCCCTGGATCTGGAGTTTCCTGCGTTTCCAGGCCGACATGGGACTTCTGCTGGTCTTCTGGATGATGGTCTCAATGCTTGGTGGTCTGATTCTGCTGCCGACCCTGATTGCTATCTTCAAGCCCAAATTTATTATTGGCAACGCAAAATAGTTTTTATCGCAATAATTTTAAAAGGCGTGGCTCAGGCTGCGCCTTTTTTTGTTTGGCACGATGTATGTCTTAGTTGTATTATTCTAGTCAATTGCAAGTTCTGTAGGATGGATAGCTTGTTATTCATCGCCTCTGGTTACTTTACTCAAACATCTAATTTGTTGTAGAAACTTCTCCTACTTTGCGCCATTACATGCGAGTTTGATAGGTCAGACAAATTTAGTCTCCGGCAAAATATTGGAAACATTTAGAGCATTTAGTATTGCTCAGGCTATAAACCTCAACGGAAATAATAAGGTTCAAGCTGGAAAGCCAGTTTCAATATTTGCTCCCGACAGAGAAAATACTATTCATACAAAACTAAATGATAGTATTTCTCTTGTAATGCACATTATCGGTCAGGGGATAATCAAGGTTGTAATGCAGACCACGGGACTCTCTTCTTAGTCTGGCTGAGCGAATTATCAGGTGTGCGATGTTGGCAATATTTCTCAACTCGACAAAATCCGAGGTGATATTATATTTCCAGTAGTAAGCCTCAATCTCCTGTCGAATCAGATTTATCCGGCGTTCCGCACGCTCCAGCCTGTTATCTGTGCGGGCAATTCCGACAAAGTTCCACATAAAGCGTCTTATCTCATCCCAGGTTTGGGTAATGATAACTAATTCATCAGAGGGAACCGCTCGCCCCGTGTCCCAAATGGGGATTTCCTTCAGCAGGTTTTCGTTAATTCGCTCATGTTTCTCCGCAAGGGCATCTTTGGCGGCTCTGTAGGAAAACACTACCGCTTCCAGAAGGCTGTTGGATGCCAGACGATTGGCACCGTGAAGACCCGTGCAGGCTACTTCACCACAGGCATACAGTCCGGCAATGTCAGTTTGTCCATTGTTGTTGGTTACCACGCCACCACAGGAGAAATGGGCAGCCGGAACAACCGGAATAGGTTCGGTAGAAATGTCAATACCGTATTCAAGACATCTGGCATAGATGTTGGGGAATCGCTTTTTAATAAACTCCGGCGATTTTGCCGACATATCCAACAAAACATGCTCTTCACCGGAGGCTTTAAGTTCTGTGTCAATGGCCCTGGCCACCACATCGCGGGGAGCCAGCGACTCCATCTTATGGTATTTACCCATGAATTCTTCGCCGGTGACCCGTCTCAATATTCCACCTTCGCCACGCAGTGCCTCTGAAATAAGGAAAGATTTTGCCTTGGGGTGATAGAGGCAGGTGGGGTGGAACTGATAAAACTCCATGTTGGCAATTCTGGCACCGGCTCTGTAGGACATGGCCAGACCGTCACCAGTGGCGACATCCGGGTTGGAGGTATACAGGTAGACTTTTCCTGCGCCACCAGTGGCCAAAAGGGTGATTGGCGAGGCAAAAGTTTTGACCTCACCTGTTTTGTTATCCAGAGCGTAGACACCTAAGCAAACCCGGTCTCGTTTGTCACGGGTCAGTTTGTGTTTCATAATCAGATCGACGGCGATGTGATCTTCGAAAACCTCAATATTCGGGTGTTGTTTGGCCTTTGCAACCATTGCGTCTTCGATGGCTTTTCCGGTGAGGTCGTCCACATGCAGAACACGCCGTTTGGTATGTCCACCTTCTTTGCCAAGATCGTAGTCATCCACATCGTTTCGTTTGGTAAAGGAAACACCCATTTTTACAAGATGTTTGATGGCTTCGGGGCCGTGTTCTACGCACAGTCTTACTATATCTTCCTGACAGATACCGGCACCGGCCTCAAGTGTGTCGCTAATGTGACGCTCGAAGGTATCTTCTATGCTGGTTACAGCAGCAATGCCACCCTGGGCTCTTCTGGTGTTGCTGTCCTCAATGGATTTCTTGGTAATGATCACCACCCGACCGTGTTCTGCTACTTTCAACGCAAAATTCAATCCGGCAAGACCGGAACCTACTACAATAAAATCACTAGAAAGAATCATCAACTTACCTCGGATATAATGATGAATAATAAAGACTGCGATGGCATTCTACTGGTCTTGTTGCATCATTGGCAAGAAATTTGATTCAATTCATTAATTTTACAGGTTTTAGCTGTAAAAATGTGACGATAATCCTCACAAATGTTAAACGATGTATTGCATTACCAATATCCGGTTTTTCTAAAGTAGCTATAATTGTAATGGTTTCAAGAAGGTAGAAAGTTTTAGCCTGGATTTTTGTGTGCAAGATGGAAGTTTGACTTTGATTAGATTCGTTCTCTAGCAGGTTACATTGAGATGTTTCGATATCCATTAAATTATATAAATAACAAAATTGAGATTGTTTTTCTTGCCAAAGCTCTCAATATAACTATTATGAGAATGCATTATTTACACACCTCTTCTAAATGAAAGGCAAAACATGACAACATCAAAAAAACCGATGACTAAAGCACAGATCGTAGACCACTTTGCAGATAAATTCGACTTTTCAAAGGCGACTGCTGCCGGTGTTTTCGACGAAATCATTGCTCTCGCAGCAAGTGAAATAAAGGATGCCGGATCCTTCACCATTCCCGGACTGGGAAAACTTACAACTGCCGAACGCAAAGCCAGAGTCGGCCGTAATCCCTCCACTGGTGCCGAGATACAGATTCCGGCCAAAACTGTTGTAAAAATCAAGCTGGCCAAGGGATGCCAGGAAGCAATAGTCCCAACCGAAAAATAAATGACAGATGTAATACCTGTTACCAATATTTGCTTTAAGGTAATATTGGTAACAGGTTTGTCTTGATTTATCCCCTCTAAGTAGCTCTCTTTAAATGTAGCTGAACAGGACTGTAACATGTTGCAAGCACTAGCAAAATACTTCTCAGAATTCAAGATACTAAAGCAGGCACCAAGAGAATTCTGGATTTTAAATCTTGTTATTAACTTTTTCGAGATGTTGGCATACTTTTCCTTTATTACAGTTCTGACCTTATACTTAACAGACAACGTGGGGCTTAATGATGAACATGCCGGAAACATTATGGGTTACTTTACCCTGTTTTTGTCTCTCATCATGTTTTTCTCAGGTTTCATTATAGATTCCATTGGAGTTAAAAAAGCTCTGTTGATTTCTATGGTAATACTGATTCCCTGTCGTTTGCTGCTGGGTCTTACCACACCTGTAGACGACTGGAACCTCAAGGGAAATCTGGATTTTGAAAAGACCCATGCTGCAATTATCGAGCAGGAATATGACAAGTATTATTTCACCCAAAGCTCCAAATCACTGGCAGATGCCCAAATAAATATTATTGAGAAATATCAGGTATTTGAAGCAAGTGGCGATGAAACTATCGAGGTTCTGAATGATGATTCGCAAAAACGCTTTGATCTCTTCATGCTTGCCCTTGAAAAGTCTCCTGCCATAAAAACTGCATTTCCCGGCGATTTAAAAGAGGAAATGAAGGATCAGGACAAGCTTAAAAAAGCTGTCGTAATGATGGTTGGTGAAGAGCCTGCATTCGTAAAAAAATATTACCTCAATCTGGATGTTGAACAAGAGGAACTGGAATCTCTGATACTTTCGGTTGTACACGCATTTCCAGAATTACGACCAACGAAACAGTTGCCAGGCTGGATGATCTCCATGACTGATAACGTAATTTACAAAAACACACTTGGGGCAATCGGTCTCTTTAAAAACAGCCCGCAATATACCTTTATGGATATGCTGGTGATTGCCATGCATCTTATCTTGCTGGTAACTGCTCTTGGTGAAGCACTGATGGTTCCGGCGATCTATGTTGCCCTCAGGCGATATACTACCAAACGTACATCGGGTACGGCTTTCAATTTCCAGTATCTGACAATGAATATTGGTGCTGTTTTATCTTTTGCAATGTTCGATCTGCTGAGACTTAACTTTGGTAACGAATCAATTCTTCTTTTCGGAAGTTTGATGGCTGTGATTTGTAGTATCGGAGTTTTAACCCTGCGCAGCGGTATCAAAGTTGAAGAAGACGGTTCGATTATAGAAATGCCACCTGTTAAAAAAGAAAACAGAGAAAATCCGATAGCAATTGCTATTTCGGTTATGAAAGAATCTGCTTTCTGGCGTTTCATGCTGTTCATTTCCTTGCTGATAGGTGTCAAACTAACTTTCACGCACCAGTTTATTGTGTTCCCCAAATACTACACACGCATACTGGGTGAAAACGCTCCAATCGGTATGATGAACACGATTAACCCAACAATAATAACAATAGGACTGATTCTCTTTATCCCGGTTATTATGCGCTTTAGTGTATTCAGGCTGATCATTGTGGGAACAATCGTTTCTTCGCTTTCTGTATTTGCATTGGTAATCCCGGCTGAAGTTTTCAAACTTATTGGCTGGAGTCTACATAACGGATATCTGACGCTTATTTTGATACAGATTGTCGTCTTCTCCTTTGGTGAACTTATCTGGTCGCCGAGATTGTCTGAATATACTGTTACTATTGCCCCCAAGGGACGTGAAGGTTCATACATGAGTATGGCGGTTCTTCCCATGTTTATTGCAAAACCTTTAAATGGCTGGCTATCGGGAAAACTTCTCACAAGCTACTGCCCTGAAGGAGTAATGAATGATATCTCTTCCGGTGCCAGAGGCTGGCATAATGGCCCGGAAATGATGTGGTTGATTCTTGGTTTGATCGCTATTTCAAGTCCCATTCTCATTTTAATGCTGAAAAATGTTATTAAACCGGATGAGAGCAGTCCTTTAGACGAGGAAGCTGAAGAATCTGCCCAAGAGGGGTCAAAAGAAGAAGCTACTGTAACGACTTAAATATTAGACCTTACACTTTTGATATGGCTCAGACCAAAAGTCTGGGCCTTATCTTTTCTACAACATAGTAAAGTGTTTGCAAAATGACTGATAATAATTCCATATCAAATGCCCTCCAAAACCTGCTTGACAATGTTTGCATTGTGCTGGTGAACCCCTTGTTGCCCGAGAATATTGGCTCTGCTTGCAGGGCTATGAAAAACATGGGGCTTAGTGATCTTCGTCTGATTCATCCACCTCTGGACAGGGATGGAAGAGCAAAAATACTTTGTAGTGGTGCTGAAGATATTCTGGAAAATGCTAAAAAGTATTTTACGGTAGAAGAGGCGCTTACAGATGTTCAATATACCGTTGGAACAACTGCCAGACTAGGCGGATGGAGAGAGCAGGTAAAGACTCCACGAACGGCTGCACCTGCAATACTTGATTTAGCTCGCGAAAACAGGGTTGCAATCCTTTTCGGTTCCGAGGATCGTGGGTTGCCGAATGAGGTGATTAAAGAATGCCAGATGCTGATTAATGTTCCTACTACCAAAGCGCATCAATCACTAAATCTTGCCCAGGCCGTGCTGCTTGTTTCGTATGAGATGCGATTGCACGGACTTGGAACAGATGCCGAATCATTCAAGCTTGCTAACGTTCAACACGTAAATGGTATGTTTGATGAATTGGCAGAAGTTTTGGAAGATATTAATTTCATGCGTTCTGGAAAAACCGACTACTGGATATTGCCTTTTAAAAGAATATTTGCCAGATCAGGTCTGAGCGAAAAAGAGGTAGGTTTGCTCAGAGGTGTTTGCAATAAGATGAAACAGGTTAATTCAAGACGAATGGAACTTGAAAAGAAACTGGCAGATTCACTTGAAGAGGATGATGAGCTAAAATCCTGAAGTTTGGCGATACTACCCGGATTTGATTCCCCCTACCAATGTTTGCTTAATCAACGTTACAGGCATTGCCCATACAGTTTGGTGTTATCTCTGGTGGGGTGATAAGCTTTAATCGAATACCGAGAAAATATAGCTGGCATCCTACGCATATTCCAAAAGCTGTTTCAAGATAAAGAAGAATCAAACAAGCCACGCACAGCAAACAGACCGGGCCAAACCAGCTAACGTCGTTTAAGAGTGGAAAAGAAAGTGCGAAAATTGCTATGGAAAGTCCCAGCCCCAAACTCCAGGCGAATTTTTTTTGAATCGCTCCAATGGGTAAAGGATTCTGTTTTCTAACAAACAAGCTGGCGATAAATACTGTCGGAGAGAATTTTGGATTTATAAATATGCCAATCAGGAAATTCAATGCTAAAAATCCGGAGAAATATGGGATAACGCTATAATTTTTCAGAATAAACCCGTTGATGGAAGCGATTGAACCAAGAAGCAACATAATTCCTGCACTTCCTCGCATTACACGTTCATCAAGAATATTGTAGCCGTTTTCATTGCTGAATTCACCAAAGCCGATGATAGACATATCTCTTCCTTTGTCTTTGTTTTTTGTAATGATCAGTAAAAATCCGCGATCCTTAATTGCCGGAATAGAATTCTTAAAGTTTTTGATCAAAGTTTTCTAGCGTGGAACTGGAATTATGCCTTTTCCACTTCGTACAAAACTATTAGAGCAAAAATTCACAAATTTTATTTCAAGGTAAGCTGATTGGTGTAGTTCACGGGTTAAACGCACAGTAGTGATGTTGGCCATTCTTCGCATTTGCAGACGGCTCAGCTTGCTCATATCGCCTTATTTTGCTATTCTGATCTTCCATGTGGATGTATTTGAACTGATGATACTACTAATATACCAAAAGTGAAAAATGTGATCAATTGCTAACCTGTCCACAAGAAAGAGCATAAATACAAGCATGAAACTCCAGTTGGTAGACACACATTGTCATTTGTCTTTTGAACCAATGAAAAGTAATATTTTCAAAGTCTTACAACGGGCGAATGATTCAGGTGTTAGCAGGATTGTGCTTCCGGCCTATGACCTTGCATCCTGGTCTGACATTGCTGAACTTTCGCCACTTGATGGAGTTTTTCCATGTTTTGGCCTCCACCCCTGGGTTGCTGATGAAAAGCTGGATAAGATGGAGCTTGAAAGATTCCTAAAAAAACATCATTCGGTCGCAATTGGTGAAATAGGACTTGACTATCATATTAAAATCTTCGATAAAGACCGCCAGATAGAGGTCTTTAAAATGCAGCTTGAGCTTGCTTTGAAGTTGAATCTACCGGTTTTATTGCATTGTCGTGGAGCATTTGACGATATGCTTGCTATTCTAGAGCAGTATGCACCTGATTTGACAGGAGTGATACATGCGTTCTCAAAGGGCGAAGAACTGGCCTGCAGATTTCTTGATTTGGGTTATATGCTGGCATTTGGTGGTGCAGTAACAAGACCAAATGCTAAAAAAGCCCGCAAAAGTGCTGCTTCTGCACCATCTGATAGCATTTTGCTGGAAACTGATGCGCCATCAATCGGCATTCAGGGTGTAGATGCAAAAGATGTTGAGCCTATGCATGTAGCTGAAATTCTACAGGAATTAGCGTTAATACGAGAAGAGAATCTTGAAAAACTAGCAGCGGATACCACAGAAAATGCAGAAAGATTGTTCCACTTCAGAAAATAACCAGTCTCAGTTCGGAAGAACAATTGACCTTTTAGGGGATGATGGCTTTAAAGCCTTGCAGGATGCCTTTGTTGTCATTGTAGGGCTTGGCGGTGTGGGTTGTCATGCCTCTGTATCGCTTGTTCGTTCAGGGCTTGGGAAAATTCGTCTGGTAGATTTCGATCTCTTAACCGAATCCAGCCTGAACAGACATGTTTTTGCCACCAGAGCCGATGTGGGAAGACCCAAAGCGGAGATCATGCGGGATCATATTCTGGCGGTCAACCCTGATTGCGAGGTGGAGATTGTCAAAGAGTTTTTCCATAACGATACCGCCGAGGAAATCCTTAAGGATAATCCCGACTATATCATTGATGCCATTGACAGTTTCACTCCCAAGGTCGCGCTGTTAAGATATGCTGCTGAAAACAAGCTGAAAATAGTCAGCAGTATGGGGGCATCCGGTCATATGGATCCCACGAAAATCCTTTCTGCCGACATAAGCGAGACCCACACCTGTCCGTTAGCCAGAGTTGTAAGGCGCAAACTACGCCAACAAGGTGTAAGTCGTGGAATTACCACAATATTTTCTACGGAGTCACCCGCCCCGACCCTTCCTCCTGATACCAGTGACAATACAGAATGGCGAGGTCGCCAGAGAAATCAACTGGCCTCTTTGGGAGTAATTCCGGGTATTTTCGGTTATGCGCTATCAGGTATTGTCATTACCGAGATTTCAGGGTATAATCACACAGGAAATTAATATAGGCTGTATTAGTAATTTTTTCTTTATTAATGGTAAATAAAGCCTAAAATTAAATCATCATTGTAACCTCCTGGATTGGTGTGTCAGATTGCCAGGGATTTCTTTATTGATGGGGAAACAAATGTCTGTAAATATAAAACGAAACATATCGAAAATCATGTTGAGTCTGTCTGTTGTCTGTGTGGCACTGTTCAGCTATTCGGCGGCGTTTGCGGCTTGCCCTGAAATTTCTCTTGGCACCAGCTACGGTAACTCGGTTAGCACAGGCTCTACACTTGGTGGAGGTAATGATATTAATACAAGTTGTGGAAGTTCCGGAACGGCAGATATCTCTCTGGCCTTTACAGCTCCCTTTGACGTTGAATGGACATTCGACACCATTGGATCGAACTTCGATACAACCATTGCGGTTTTTAACGGCTCGTGTTCGGGGGAAGAATTGGCCTGCAATGATGATATCGACGGCAACACCAACAAACGTTCCAGTGTTACGGTAAGAGTAAACACCGGGCAGACTGTTGTTGTTAATATCGAAGGCTTTGGCGGAACCACAACTGGTAACTACGTACTTAACATTAACCCAACCTGTCAGCCGATATGTAACGGTAAGGCTTGTGGTGATAACGGTTGTGGCGGTGTTTGTGGTGTGTGTGATGATGGTAACGATTGTACCGATGACATTTGTGATGAGGACAATGGAACATGCAGTGCACAGAATTATGCCAATGGCACAGCTTGCGATGATGGTTTTTTCTGTACTGTAAATGAGTCATGCACAAATGGAGCTTGCGGTTCTGGAGATCCTAAAGTCTGTGTGGGTACTGCTTGTCAGACCGGATACTGTGACGAAAACTCCAACACCTGTGAGTTTATCGATTTTGATGACGGTGATTCCTGTGACGACGGTCTTTTCTGTACCGTAGGTGAATTCTGCCAAAATGGCGCATGTTCCTTTGGTTCTGCCAGAAACTGTGGTGAATTTACGGACGTTTGTAACCTTGGTGAATGTAGCGAAGAAAATGATGAATGCTTTGCCAACCCTGTTACCAAGGAAGGTAATGTATGCGATGATGGAAGTATCTGCACATCCGGCGATGAATGTGTTGACGGTGCCTGTGTTGGTGGCCCTGCGGTAGATTGTTCGCATCTGGATAGTGAATGTTCTGCTGGTGCATGTGATTCAGTTACCGGTGACTGCTTCCTCTTGCCCATCAATAATGGTCAGGCTTGTGATGATGGTACTTTCTGTCAGGTGGACACAACCTGTAATAACGGTACATGCGGTGGAGGCCAGCCCTATGATTGCTCCAGCGTCGCCGAAGAATGTGTTTCCGGTGTTTGCAACGAAAACTTTGCGCGTTGTGATGCCGTGCCTATTGCCAATGGTGGTGCCTGTGATGATGGCGTTTTCTGTACGGTAGGTGAAACATGCACCAATGGACTATGCAGCGAAGGAACGCCCCGCGACTGCTCCAGCCTTGATGATCAATGCAATGTTGGATATTGCGATTTGGTTTCTGACTCTTGTATGAAAAACACAGATGACAAACAAGGTTACATTTGCGAAGATGGAAAATATTGTACCTTAGGAGATACCTGTAATGCAGGTGTTTGCGTTGGTGGGTCCGTCAGAGACTGTGCCTCTTTCACTAATCAGTGTGCGGTTGGCGAGTGTGATTTACTGGCAGATACATGTTTTTCCAACCCAATTCCCAAAGAAGGTGAAGTTTGTGATGACGGACTGTTCTGTGTTGAAGATACCTCTTGTGTGAATGGAGCTTGCACAGGAGGGACTCCTGTTGATTGTTCGGCCTTTGATGACCAATGCAATTCTGGTTATTGTGATGAAGACGAAAACAGATGCTCTACAGAATACGACTCTAAGGAAGGCTTTACCTGTGACGATGGAGAGTATTGCAACTCAGGTGAAAAATGCGAACGTGGTGACTGTACCGGTGGTAGTCCAAGAAACTGTGATGCCTACTCCGATCAATGTAATATTGGAATTTGTAGCGAAACTAACGACACCTGCTACAGCGAACCTTCCATAAAAGAGGGCCATGGCTGTGATGACGGTTTGTTCTGTACCGAAGGAGAAGCTTGCCATGATGGCACCTGTGATGGCGGTTCCGAGAAAGATTGCTCTGATATTGTTACCGAGATTCAGTGTCAGGTAGGTGTGTGTAATGAAGAGTTCAATCTTTGTCAGGCAGAAGCTGCCAATGAGGCGCAGCCCTGTGATGATGGTCAGTTCTGCATGGAAAATGAAATTTGCCAGAATGGTTTTTGTCTTGGTGAAGTGACAGATTGTTCATCTGCAATTACTGAACCTCAGTGTGAGGTTGAAGCCTGTGATGAAGTTATGGACCGATGTTTTGCCCGCTCTGCAAATGAGGGCTTAGCTTGTGAAGACGGTCTTTTCTGTAACGAAGGTGAAACCTGTAACGATGGTATTTGTCTTGGGGGTTCTGAAAAAGATTGTTCGGATGCTATTGGCGAGGATCAATGTCAGGTAGCATCCTGTGACGAAGATGCCGGTGAATGTGTTGTGGAAGAGGCCAATGATGGTATGAGTTGTGATGACGGACTCTTCTGTACAATAAATGAAAGCTGCACTGGTGGAGCCTGCGGAAATGGTGATCCCCGTGATTGTTCAGAAGCTGTGGTGGAGGAACAATGTCAGGATCCTGCCTGCGATGAAGAAAACAAGGCTTGTGTGGCTGAAAATAAAAGCAATGACACTGTTTGTGATGATGAAAATATTTGTACCGAAGATGACCTTTGTACCGATGGCGTTTGTGGTGGTCTGGACAAGGACTGCAGCGACGGTACGGATTGCACCGTTGACATCTGTGATCCTGTGGATGGATGTGTGTCTACTGTAAATGATGCTGCTTGTGACACAGATGATGATCCCTGCACAGCAGGTTTGTGCGATGCGGTAGATGGTTGCAGTATTGTTGATTTGGAAGACTGGACAGTTTGCAAAGAGGAAGTAACAGGTGCGAGCGTTTGTCTTGATAAAGTTTGTACAAAGATAGTGGCTAACGACAGATGTCCCGGAGCCTACGAGATCAACATGAATCAGCCGATTCACAGTACTATTGGCCAGTATAACTCCAGCAGACCATTAACCACTCCTTGCTCACCTGTTGATTATGTCGGTCCAGATTCTTTCTACAGCATAGATGTGGTAGCAGGAACCGACTACACCATTTCTCTGGTGGCCAACGATGAGTTGACATTAGGCGTGATGGTCTGGAGCAGTTGTGATGCAGACGCTGTTTGCATGATTCCTGAAGATCCGGCACCGAGCAGAGGTGAGCTTGTAAAAATATTGAATGGCGAGCAGATTGCCGAGGATATGGAAGTCTTTATTCAGGTCGTTGCTCTTGAAGCAGTGGCAGAGGATGCCAACGGTGCCTACATGCTGACCTTTAGTGATGGCACTGTTGATGGCGACGAAGATGATGAGATTGAAGAAGAGATTGAAGAGGAAATAGAAGACGGCGACGAAGATCTGGAGCTTGAAGAAGAGCTTGAGGAAGAGCAGGACGAAGAAACACTCTGTACACCTCAGGATAAAGAATGTCGCGGATCCTTTATTATTGTTGAATGTAACGCAAACGGCTCTTCATGGGAGCTTGTACAGGAATGTGTACCAGGTGAATCCGAGTGCATAGAAGGTCAATGCAAACTTCTGGTAGATGGTGATGAAGAAGAGCCGGAAGATGGTGATCTTGATCCAGAGAAAGAGACTGACCCCATTATAGATGGGGATTTGGATGAAGATAAAAATACCGAGGCCGAAATGGAAGAAGAAGTCTCCGAAGGCAGCTCCGGTGGTTGCAACCATTCCCACAATAGCGCACCGTTATTGCTTCTTCTTGCGCTTGGTTTTATTGTGATTAGAAAAAGACTGTTAGTTTAATTTTGTAAGATGTTAACAATATTGCCCCTTTGTTAAAGCAGCACTATTGCTTTTGCAAAGGGGCTTTTTATTTTTGAGGAATTGGTATGAAAGAAAAACCTGCGGCGATAAATATTATCTGGTTTGCTCTGATTGTGATTGCGGTGCTGGTTGGTATGGCCAAAGGGAATCTGGAAACTGTACAGAAGGTATCTTTTGACGCTGCAAAAAGTGCCGTGACCTTGGCCATAAATCTGATCGGTGTAATGGCACTCTGGCTTGGTATCATGAAAGTGGCCGAAGTTGGTGGTCTGATGAAAATTATTGCAAGAGCAATACGCCCTCTGATGGTAAGGTTATTTCCAAATGTTCCAGCCGAACACCCTGCCATGGCAGCAATGATAATGAATATTGCTGCCAACATGCTGGGGCTTGGAAATGCTGCAACGCCACTTGGCATCAAGGCTATGATAGAGCTTGAAAAACTGAACAAAGTTCCTGGGCGCGCGACCAATGCCATGTGTCTTTTTCTGGCAATCAATACCAGCAGTGTAACCATTTTGCCACTTGGGGTTATTGGGGTGAGGGCCGCAGCAGGTTCCACTGAACCCGCAGCAATTATGGTTCCGACCATGCTTGCTACGTTTGTTTCAACCACGGTGGCTATAGTAATGTCGAAGTTTTTCGAAAAAGCCAATCAGGATGATATTGTGAGTGTTGACCTTGATTCATGTGGCGATACCCTGATGGAGAGTGAAGAAGCAACAGAGAAAAGCAGTGCCGAGGTTTTGGTTAAACCCGCACTAACGGCAAAGGTGTTTGCCTATGGAAGCATTATAGCCCTGCTGGCAGTAATCGTTTATCGCTTTGCCACTACTGCCGAAATTGAGCTGATGCAGAAAGAAATTTTACGCTTCTGGATCGTTCCGCTTTTGATGTTGGCTATTTTGCTCTTCGGCTATATTAAAGGTGTTAAGGTATATGAGGTAGCCTGCGAGGGAGCCAAAGAGGGATTTCAGGTAGCGATTAGAATTATTCCTTTTCTGGTAATGATACTGGTGGCGATTGGTATGTTTAAGGCTTCGGGTGCTTTTGAAATACTGGCCTACATTATTGCCCCGATAACCAATGCTGCCGGAGTTCCGGCAGAGGTTTTGCCTATGGCCATGATGCGTCCGCTTTCCGGCTCTGGAGCATTTGGTGTAATGGCCGAGCTGGTGCAGCAAAACCCGGACTCGCTTGCAGCCTATATGGCGAGTATTATGCAGGGCAGTACGGAAACGACTTTTTACGTATTAGCGGTATATTTTGGGGCGGTTGGGATTACCAAAACCAGATATGCAATCGCTGCTGCACTTATGGCAGATGCTGCCGGTATTGTGGCTTCCATAGTGATGGCCAAAATGACTTTTGGCGCGTAGCCTGTAATAGAGCGATTATTAGAAAAATATTGCCACTATCCTTGATTAGAAAGATATATTCTGCTAGCTTCAGCATAGAAAAAATATAGAAGAGGTATTGACATGAAATCATATGAAAAGATATTCGATCAGTCCGAAAAAGTGATGAAAATGGCAGAGGCTGATGATGTTGAGATACTGGTATCCTCGACTGACAAGTCTCTAACCAGGTTTGCTTCAAACATCATTCATCAGAATGTGCAGAATAAGGATACCACTATTACCATCAAGCTGATTAAAGATGGCGTGGTGGGCAAGGCCACTGTAAATCAGTGGGATGATGATTATATTAAAGATGCGCTTAAAAAAGCTGCTACGGCTTGCGAATTCGGAAAAGTTGATCCTGATATGCCGGAACTGCCAGCTAAACAGGAATATCATAAAATAGAGGCCTTTGATAAGAAGACGGCCGAGCTTTCACCTGAATTTCGTGCCAGAAAAGTAGAACGTGCAACCAGAGTTGCGGCCTCCAAAGGGCTTGAGGCAGCAGGTATCTTCAGTAATCAGAGTGATATAACTGCCTTGGCTAATTCCAAAGGCTTGTTTGCCTGTCACGAGGGTACGCACGCTGCATATTCGCTTACAGCCAGTGATGGCGACGTTTCAGGTTGGGCCGAAGATCAATCTCATAATGCCGCTGATATTCTTTATGATCATCTGGTGGAAAAAGCGATTGCTGATTGTCAGCGAGCGAAAAAACCGAAAACTATAGAGCCTGGAAAATATACCGTTATTTTGCCACCGGATGCCTCTGGTGAGTTTCTGTATTTCATGGCTTATCATGTCTTTAACGGTTTGGCCTTTGCAGAGGGTCGCTCTCCGTTCAGTGGCAAAATTGGTGAAAAGTTGTTCGGCGATAATTTGACAATAACTGACGATGCCTACCACGAGAAAATGAATGGTATTCCCTTTGATTTTGAAGGAATGCCCAGACAGCGTGTTTCGCTGGTTGAAAACGGTGTGGCAAAAGGTGTGGTTCATGATAGTCGTTCTGCAAAAATGCTTGGAGTAAAAAGTACCGGGCATGCTTTTCCTTTGCCAAACCCATACGGTGCAATTCCGATGAATCTGGTGGTGGCAGCCGGAAAAAGTAATATTGCTGAAATGGTAAGTACTACCGAACGCGGTCTGTATATCACGCATTTCCATTACACCAATGTAATTGATCCCATGCAACAGACTGTTACAGGCATGACCAGAGATGGCGTGTTTATGATTGAAGATGGTAAAATTGTACATCCTGTGGTCAACCTGCGTTTTACAGAATCCGCCTTTAAGGCCTACTCGAATATTATTTCCTTAACGGAGAATCAGAAAAAAACAGCCGCTGGATTTGGTGACGGTTTTGTGGTTCCCGGCATGAAAATCAAAAACTTTAACTTTACCTCCACCACGGAGTTTTAATCATGAAAACATTTTATCAGTTGGCAATCGACTCGGCACTAAAGGCCGGTGCATCATATTCAGATATCAGAATTATCGAAACAAGAACCGAAGATATCGTAACCAGAAACGGACAGGTTGCACGCTTGAACCAGTCTGAAACGCTTGGCTTTGGTATAAGAGTTGTTTCAAATGGCTCCTGGGGATTCGCTTCTTCGGAATTACTTACCTTGCAGGAAATAGAACGTGTAGCCAATCTGGCAGTAAAAATTGCAAAGGCTTCGGCAAGTTTGAAAAACGAATTCGTCAGCTTGGCATTTGAGCCACCGCAGGTTGATTTCTGGCAAACTCCTTTTGTGATAGATCCGTTTGACGTGCCTTTGTCCGAGAAACTTGCTTTGTTGTACGAAGTGGATGAGATTCTTCGCAAAGATGAAAGAATAAAAGTTGCCGAAGGCAGCATGAGTTTTGAAAGACAGCATAAATGGTTTGCCTCCAGTGAGGGCGCGGAAATAGAGCAGGTGCTGCTTGTTTCCGGTGGCGGTATTGAAGCCCATAGCGTGGCAGATGGCGAAACACAGGTTAGAACTTATCCCGCCAGTTTCCGTGGACAATATAAATCAATGGGTTATGAACTTATTCTTGGCCTTGGTTTGAAAGACAATGCCGAGCGTGTACGAGAAGAGGCGATTGAACTTTTGACAGCACCGGAATGCCCGGAAGGTGAACGTGACCTTATCCTGCATGGCTCTCAAATGGTTCTGCAAATACATGAATCTGTAGGACACGCCACAGAGCTTGATCGTGTTTTGGGAATGGAAGCCAACTATGCCGGAACAAGCTTTGCTACAACCGACAAGCTGGATAAATTCACTTATGGTTCCGAGATTGTCAACCTGATTGCCGACAGCACTGTGCCGACAGGTCTGGCGACCTTTGGTTATGATGATGACGGTGTGGCAGCCCAACGCTGGCCGATTGTCAAACAGGGGAAACTGACCGGCTATATGACCAACCGTGAGTTGGCCCATGTTATAGAAAAAGATAGAAGCTTTGGTGCCAACCGTGCCGACGGCTTTAAGAATGTTCCTATTGTTCGTATTGCCAATCTTTCGCTGATGCCGGGTGATCTGGAATGGGATGAGATGCTGGCTGGTAGTGATGGCGCAATTTATATGGAAAATAATAAATCATGGAGCATTGATCAGCGCAGGCTCAATTTCCAGTTTGGTTGCGAAGCTGCCTGGGAAGTGAAAGGTGGCAAGCTGGGACAGATGTACAAAAACCCGACATATCAGGGAATTACACCGGAATTCTGGGGCTCCTGCGACGGTATTTGCAATGAGAAATACTGGGACTTATGGGGAGTGGTCAATTGTGGCAAGGGACAACCGGGACAGCGTGCCATCATGAGCCACGGATCGTCTCCAACCAGATTCAGAAAAGTAATGGTAGGTGTGCGCTAGTACTTCTGCTATATGTTTTATAATCCGACTTACGCTCTCCGTTTAGAAAATGGGGAGCGAGGTCAGGGTATACATCAAAAGAGACAATACAAAAACAACCTGCAATACCCGGCACCAAAAGATCATCTGTTTGTGCTGTTTGTTATCTTTGGGCTTTCCCATACCCGATAACAGACCGATAAGATCGTAACCACGATAATAACCAATCGTAGAGATAATCAGCAATACCAGCAGAGACACTACCGACACTATCAGCAACAAACCTGTGATCACTAGCGATAGTTCCATGCTCCCGACTCCATTTTATAATCTCTCATGAAGATATTATACAACACCATTACGCTCTTGCAACAAGAAAACCGGTAATCTTAATTGCCTGATATTGATTTTAAAAGGCAATTTGCATAAATAGAGTTGTGAAGACAAAAGCATATGTTTGTATTGAAGAAAATTACCCATGAAGCTTGCAAAAGAAACCGAAGTTTTGCGGAGAAACACTAGAGCAAAAAATAAGATGAAAAAATTAAATATCATAATTCTAATAGCATGGGAATGGTTATAGTGCTAACATGCTCCGTCCATTTTTGTTGGAGTGTAAATGTTATGGTTATGTGGTTTATCAATAAGCGGATCGATCTATTACCTCACGAAAAAGAGACGCTGAGGCGGCTTTTATTATGTGCCGTTTTCACCGGTATAATGCAGGCAGTGTGGGTGGTTATTCCAGAGCTTATTCGCAACACTCTACAAGCAGAAAAAGTCCACGTGGTTTTTATTACCTTGATGTGGCCCATGGGCCAATTGATTGCTACCTATTGGGGAGCTTATCTGGATGGTAAAGCGGATAAAAGGGTTCCTCTGGTTTTGGCCGGATTATTTGGACGTTTGCCATTGGCCTTTGGAGCATTATTCGATACAGTGGAGCCGATTTTGTTCTTCTTTATTTTTTCCGTGATAACCCATCCCGCTGTTATTGCCAGCCAGCATTCATTATTACAAAGCAATTTCAGAGAACCTATCAGGGGTAAGGCATATAGCTATATTGTTTCCTTGACTACTTTAACAAGTCTTGTCAGTGCGCTATGTTTTGGCATCTGGCTTGATGCAAATCCTGAGAATTATCGCTGGATTATCATGATAGCTTCCCTAGCTGGGTGCTTGGAAGCCGTTCTTATGGCAAGAGTTAAGGCCAAAGTTGCCATGGATGCGGTTTATCGGAAGATGAAAAAGAAAAAGCGTGCTTTAACAACTACGCTTATAAAACCATGGAAAGAGCTGTATCAGCTTTTCAAAGAGGACAGGCAATTTTTCAGGTTTGAAATGAGTTTTATGGTCTATGGCATGGGTTTTATGATCATGCAGCCTTTCATTACCTTGTTTCTGGTTAATGATCTAAATCTGACATATACACAGATAAGCCTCTCCAAAGGTACAATTTTACAAGCCTGTGTAATCTTTCTTGTACCATATGCTGGACGTGTTTTTGACAAGAAAAACCCGGTGTTATTTGGTTCGTTTGTCTTTCTGGCAATTTCAGTCTTTCCAGCTATGATGATGATTACAGGGATGTTGGAACTGGAAAATCCCGAATATATGGTTTACTTGTCCTATTTTGTCCTAAGTATTGGCTGGTCGGGACTTATTCTTCTCTGGAATCTTGGTTCGATGTTTTTTGCCGATAAGCACGATGTCTCAAGATATACAGGGGCGCATGTTGTAATGGTTGGTGTGCGCGGAACCCTGGCATTCATTATTGGACTGTTAATAGTGGAGCACATTACCTCCATGACAGCGTTTGCCTTTTGCCTGGGATGCTGGATTTTAGCTTCACTTCTGATGATTCGACACTGGATGAAAAGCTATCGCACGGTCGATGTGGAGGTTACCCGCGAAATAGCAGAGAGTCACCCTCAGTAATTTTACAGCAACAAACTACAAATTTTTGCGGTAATAAATTTTTGTTTTCGTGTCTATTGCACCAGGTTTGATGGGAGAAAACCCGTTTATCTCGTAAAATTTGATGGCCTGGGAGGGGATGTCTTCTGGGTCAATAGGAACCAGCAGGTGTTCAGCACCTAGTGAACGGACATCATTACAGACTCTTTTCAGTAATCTTGTGCCGAGTTTTTGACCTTGGTAGTAGGGATCGACAAACAGAAAAGCAATTTCAAACTCATCCCTGTTTTCGGGGACAATGTATCCGCCGACTCCAACCAGATCGTCCTCTATCTCAACAACATAATGCCGACATTTGGCCGGATCTACCGGGGAATTATTATAGTAGTCCCTGAAAAACTCCCTAGCTTCATTTTCGTCAGATTCGTCATGCCTTGAAATAATTCCCAGAACACGTTCAAGGTCTTTGGGCTCCATGGGGCGTATAAGATAGTCGTCCACTTTAGCCCTCCTGTGTCAGTTTATCACAATTAATATTTTATTAGATTTTATCTGCCATGTAAACAGATATATTCACTATTATTTGCTATGCTCTGGTAATTCGCTGCTTAATATATTACAATCCGATCATCCAACAAGGTTCGCCAAAGCTTTTCAGGGAATTCACAATGAAACTGGAAATATTAACATTCGTAATTCTGTTGTGTCTGACGGCTGTTTTCAGTTGCGACCAAAACGGTAGCCTGACTGATGGAGACATAGAAACAGATGGAGAATCTCTAGCTAACGACGGCGATTTGGACAACGATGGGACTGACCCTGATGAATTAAATGCCGTAAGTTTTTTCTGTGACAACCTTAAATGTCGTGATGGTTTTACCGGTTTGCCAGAGTGTTTATTGCCAGATGATACTAGTGTTTTTGAAGAGATCAACGCCTTGGAAAACCAGTGCGAGGAGGATTCCGACTGCGAAAACGGTGAAATTTGTCTTTATTCCCAGCCACAATATATTTGCGTTGATAAAACTTTGCCGGAGTGGGTAGCTTTTTACGAGTGGGGTGGTGACTGTAGCTGGAATGAGAGTGCCCGTTTTTATACCAACTGCGCCGTGGTGGCTGTTTTCAGGGACAAGGGAAGAATCGTTCTTCTGGAACAATGTTACGACTCTGACTTTGCAAGATTATGCATTGACGATGTTTGTGTTTCAACTGATTCCATGGATGGCAAAACTGTACAGGCAATAAGTAATTGTGATGGTAAGGGAACAGTGATTGTTTTGAGTGATCAGACGGAATATCCTCCCACCTTAAGTGCTATGAGGCTGGTTGACAATCAGCTTGTGCATCTTGCCACAAAGGAAGCCCAGGTAAATTACTGGGTGCATAACTATCACTGGTCGCAACTGGAGTGCAATTCAAAAGGGGAAATGTTCTGGCTTACGCCGAAGGTAATAAATAGCGTTTCACAAAATAAGGTTACCGAGATATTTTCTGCTGATTCAGTTGAAAATGTTGATGATTACACCTATGTACATCTTTCGTTTGACACTATGCGTGTTGATAAAAATGATCCTGACATTTTGCATATTGGTGCAGCCAATTGGGCGCATTCGATTCTGCTGAAAATAGATATTGAAGATGGTTTGATATATCAGCAAGCCAGAGAAATGGTATATTCCAGTGTGCGATCCCTTGCGACCGGTGATGATTACTGGTTAACAGGTGATATTAATGGCTTTTATAAAACCACTTATAATGACAATTCCGAATGGCTGTTTAAGCTGGGAGACAGAGAACAGATAATCGGCTTAAGCAAAGATGACATACTGTTGACAAAAACTTTTACCCGTATTTTCAAATACGAGCTTGTCCCTGATTCATTGCCGGTAACTGCGGATAGCGGGCTTCCATCACCGCTGGATTACCTGTATTACATGCCTTCTATCCGAAATGTGTCACTGGATGCTCATTTAGACAAAGACACATCATCTCTGTATCTGCAATATAGACCAACCGGAGAAAACAACTGATTTTGATCTCTGTGGTTAGTCAGTAAAGGTTCCTTTTTCATAGGCAGCAAATGCCTTCTGCAATTCATCCTCGGTGTTCATCACGATAGGGCCACGCCATGCGACGTTTTCTCGTATTGGTTTACCTGCTATAAGCAAAAACCGAGTGAGCTTGTTTGAGGTAATTTCAATACTGTCGCCATGGCCATAAATCGCCATATGCTTTTCGTTAATTAAGGTGGCTTTATTGTCATCGAAATATCCATTACCTTCAAGAACATAGACAAAGGCATTTAAATATTCGGGGATAGGTATTGAAAATCTGGTTGCTTCCGCAAGGCTGATATCGAGATAGATAGGTTCGGTAGCAAGTCCTTTAATTGGCCCGCTTATTTCGGCGTAGTTTCCGCAAATGACTTTAATTATTGTCTGCGCATTAGGTTTTACAACTGGAATTTGTTTGGCGACTATTTCCTGATATCGTGGCGAGATCATTTTTTTACTTGCCGGGAGATTTATCCAAAGCTGCAAACCCCAAAGCTCACCCCTAGTCTGATGTGGCATTTCCTCATGTATGATGCCTTTACCAGCGGTCATCCACTGCACATCGCCCGGGCCAATAATACCCTTATTTCCAAGGCTGTCTCCGTGTTCCATTTCTCCGCGTAGCATATAGGTAACAGTTTCTATGCCACGATGGGGATGCATTGGGAAACCTGCTGCATAGCTATCAGGATCGTTTGAGTGGAAATCATCCAATAACAAAAATGGATCAAGCGAGGGATCAGATTTTGCAAAAGCTCTATTCAATGAGACGCCAGCGCCATCCATTATGCTAATGCTTTTTACAATGCTACGTATCTTTCGCGTTTGTGTCATTAGCTTCCTCCTATTCCCTCCATTATAAACCAGCAGGGAAAACAGACAATGACCAAACCGGGTTGAGGGTTGGCTCAGATTATTCGGAATAGAGATTAATCTTCAGGATAGTTTTTTTTAATGCTACAAGGTGAATCGGATTCGATTGGGGGTGACATTACCCCTGCATTTTAAGTTTTCTGAACCCTTTGTAGCTGAAAGCTTCCGGGGATTGCTCGCCATTTACGCAATATTCCGCGGCAGCTCTGCCCTTGGATATAAGTTCGTCAATCTGGCGGTAACGTCCTCCATGTTTCTGGAAGACTTTAACAATACAATCAGCGATGCATGAGTTGTAACAGTTGTAATCATCGTTGTGGGGTGAGCGGTATGGAAAACAGACGAAGTTGTCATGCTCTGCATGAAATGTTGTCTCGATAAGAAAATTTCTATCTGTGCAGGAGTATTGCCATGTTCCATCTTTATAATCTGCGTTACTTTTGAAAAGCTGCACCGGGTTGTTGATGCCATAGCGTGCGCTGCCGGTTTCAAGTTTCAGCATAGTTGCCGGTATTTCCAGATTTCCCTTTTTAATAAATTTGGTTGAGAGGGTTTCAATCCATGCGCCTTCTCTGCCGTCGAAATCATTGCAGTGGCCCCACAGCCATTCCGGTGCATAGTGGTGACCCCAATGATGAGACTCTCCTGCCTTTTCGCTTTCAAGTATAAATTCTTCTCCATCGATTGTGATTGTACCGTAGATCAGAATGTCCACATTTCCTACGCAAACATCGGCTTTGTTGATATGGGTTTTGCGAACCAGATTCGGTACAAGCCAGATATCTTCTTCGTGTGGGGCGTATTGCAGATCCCAGCTTACATTGTGACCATTTGCCGAAAATTTGGCTTTGTAGTGACCTTCTCTGAGGTGAGAGTTTCCTATGGAAAGATCCAGAATACCCGGCTTAAAATTTGTTTCTTCTGCGGGAAAATCTTTTTTAATGGCAAAAGTGTTTGACATGTCAGCCGGGTCGAAACTGGCCAGCCACAAGCCTGCTCTGCGCTTCGGATCGTCAGGGTTGGATTTAAGCAGGGTAGAACGCAGCCAGAAGGCTCTCCCGCTTTGATGATGGTTGATTGTAAAATAATAGACTTCGTAAAATTGTCCTCTGGATAAATCCCAGACGATTTCATTGCTCATGTTGCGCCTCTATATAGTAAGTAAATCTACTTAGAATCTACTCTAAAGAATGCAACTGCACAAGTAAAACCTTATCCGTATAAGAAGGGTTCTTCCAGTTTTGTTGTAGATCAGTTTTTGAGTGACAATTCAGGTCTTATTCGCCGATCATATTCAGCATAACTTTACGCTGTCTGCCCTTATTATGCAGATCTACCAGTACAATTTGTTGCCATGTACCAAGTGGAATTCGTCCATCTTCAATCGGAAAGACCGTGGAGGGGCCCAACATTGCTGCCAGAATATGACTGTAGGCGTTGCCATCCTGCCATGCTTTGTTATGTTCGTATTCAGCATCTTTGGGAGCAATTTTTTCCAGAGTTTGCAGAAAATCTTCGATGACACCGGGTTCATGCTCAATCGTAGTTATCGAGCCTGTGGAACCACCGATAAAGACACAAAGCTGGCCGTTTTTGATGTCGCCATCTGCAACTACGGTTTGAACTTTTTCTGTTATATCAAGAACATCTATTCCTGCTGTTGTTTCTACCAGGATAATTTTAGTCGAATGTGGCATGGCACTTCCTTTCAATTTCTACTGCTACATTATTAGGGGGTTTTGTGTTAATGGTCAAGGTCATTTGCATATTAGCGTAAAATTGTTTGGCGAATATTTGGATATTGCTTATTCAGCTTGCAATTTGGGACTAAAACTGCAAAGATAACAACGATTTGTTATTAGCGTGCAAACAATAAAAAAAGGTCATACTATGTCGTGCCGGGAAATGCTGTCAAATGTGTTGTTCTGCCTGTTTATGCTTGTTGTCTTTACTCTCACTGTCGCATGTGACAACAGTTCATCTGATACTGTATCAGATGGCGATACGGATTTGGAGGGTGAATTTGAAGAGCTGGAGCCAGAGATTGATGGTGATATGGATCTTGATCCGGTAGAAGATGATCTTGTTGAGCTGGATGAACTTGCTGAAGCTCAGGAAGATGAATCTGGCGAATTTGAAGAGTTAACCGAAACAGAAGAAGAAAAAGAGATTGAAGAAGAGGTTATTCCTACAGGTTGCAACGGCTTTGATTCACTTTGCAACAAGCCTTTTAACGAAGTAGCCTACGCCACAACACATAATGCCATGTCTAATGCAGAAGACAACTGGAATGTCTTTAATCAGTATTTCCCCATGAAAAAGCAGATGGAAGACGGTATTCGGGCCATGATGCTGGACACCTATTATGACGACAGTGTAAGCGATGGAGATATTGATGACGAGCAGGAAAACCCAGCTTATTTATGTCATGGAAGTTGTCTATTAGGTAAATTGTTGCTCTCTGATGGGCTGAAGATAATTGCCGATTTTCTTGCAGCAAATCCGAAAGAAGTAATGACCTTGATATTTGAAAGTTACATCTCTGCCGAATCGGCCAAGGAATCCTTTGTTGAAAGTGGTTTGATTAACTATGTCTATTCGCATGATGCAGATATTGGCTGGCCCACCTTGCAGGAAATGATTGATTCGGGGCAAAGAGTGGTGGTGCTGACAGATCGTGAAGGCGGGGCTTTTCCCTGGTATCATAAAATGTGGGATTATTGCTTTGACACCAAATGGCAGAACTCTGAGCAGACCGATTTTAATTGCAATGTCAGTCGTGGTTCAGCAGATAACGATCTCTTTATTCTAAACCATTTTCTCTATAGCGAGCTTGGTCTTGCATCTTATCTTAAAGCCGAAGAAGCCAACCATAATCCCTTTTTTGTAGATCGGGCAGAGCTTTGCAGAAATGAGCGGGGACACATTCCAAACTTTGTCACAGTAGATTTTTACTCCATTGGCGATATCTTCGAGGTAGTGAATTCCCTGAACGGTACCATGCTGGAATAAAAAATCTTCCATATTACTTTACAATGCAGGATGCATTCGGTAGACTCCCATACATAACATTAAGCAACAAGTAGTATAAACACTAAAGAATGGGAGGACTTTATGCGCACAAGTATCTGGATGGTACTGGGGTTATTGGGGCTATTCGCATTCTCTTTCTCTGGTTGTGGAGATTCGACCGAGATCGTGGACGGTGATACCGATAACATTGCTACTGACGGGGACAAAGAGGTGGCCGATGGCGATGATGAAATGGAAGTCGCCGAAGAAGATGGAGATATCGATGGTGACCCAGAAGAAGACTTGGAAAAAGAGCAAGAAGAAGAACTGGTAAACGAGTTTATAATTCCTGCCGAGGGAAATATTGATGGTGTTGACATTGATGAAGCCTTCAGAGTTTTGCCACTTGAAGGCAAGGCAAGCGTTGCTTTTGATGATTTGGGGATTCCGCATATTTTTGCAGAAACCCGCAAAGATGCAATGGTTGCTCTGGGCTATATTCAGGCAGAAATGCGTCTGACTCAAATGGACTTTTTCCGCAAGCTTGCCCGTGGCAAACTCTCCGGTCTCTTAATGTTTGCAGAACCCTCTCTACTTGGCTACGATAAATATCATCGCGCAGTGTTTTCCACCATAGACGGCGGTGATTTGTTCCAGCAGATTTACGACCAGTTGGATCAGGATACCAAAGACTTGTTGCAAGCGTTTACAGATGGGGTCAACAACAGGCTGGATCGCTATCGCTTTGATGATACTGGCTGGCCGGAGTTGTACGATGATCCTACCATACAGATGACACCGCAAAAAATGGCTAACTGGGAACCGATTGATTCTCTTGCCATTGCCCGCTATCAAACCTGGGATCTGTCTTATAATTACTCAAACGATATCAATCGCACTCTGGCGTATCTGATGTTGGGTGCCGATTTATACAGCAAACTAGTTTATTCAGAACCTGCTGCAATGGTTTCCATTATGCCACATGCAATGAGTGAGAAAAAAAGTGGCCCAGTACAACAGGAATTGTATTTGAAAGATCGTACAAATCTGATAACTTCTTTACAGAAGGAAAAAGCATTTATGGATGATCTTGCTGCCTTTGTGCCGAATTACATGGAAGGTGCAAGTAATAACTGGGTTATCGAGCCGGATGATTCCGGTACCTCCTATCTCTGTAACGATCCGCATTTGGCCTTGTATTCACCCTCAGTGTTTATGCCTGTTTCCATGACTGTTGGTGATGGTACTGAATT